>ERZ779890.4908-NODE-4908-length-10878-cov-30.105886_pt1 | contig 10878 bp, 10 predicted proteins | sample MGYA00511553_ERZ779890 | MGnify/ENA primary metagenome ERZ779890 (study PRJEB29588, sample SAMEA2152064) | human gut metagenome | biome: human gut; feature: human-associated habitat; material: faeces | place: Denmark | collected 2008/2010 ...
CGCGGAGAGCTGCAAGAGCTGCGGCTACTGCGTGAAGTTCTGTCCCAAGGGCGTGTTGGCCGTGGGACACGAGGTCAACTCCAAGGGCTACCCCTTTGTGGTGGCCGCACACCCGGAAAACTGCATCGGCTGTGCCATCTGCGGACGTATGTGTCCGGACGCGGCCATCGAAGTGTATAAATAAGGAGGCGGGAGCATGGCAAGAGTATTTATGAAGGGCACTGAGGCCATCGCTGAGGCGGCGGTGCGGGCAGGCTGCCGGTTCTTTGCCGGCTATCCTATCACGCCGCAAAACGAGATACCGGAATATCTGGCACGGCGGCTGCCGGAGGTAGGCGGCAGCTTTGTACAGGGCGAGAGCGAGGTCGCGTCCATCAATATGGTGTACGGCGCCGCCGGTACCGGCACACGGGCCATGACCAGCTCCTCCTCCTGCGGCATCAGCCTAATGAGCGAGGGCGTCAGCTTCTGTGCCAGCGCGCGGGTGCCCATCGTATATGTGAATGTACAGCGGGGCGGCCCCGGCATCGGCACCATCCAGCCGGCACAGCAGGACTATGCCCAGGCCACCAAGGCCAGCGGAAACGGCGGGTTCAGAATGCGGGTGTTCTCTCCCTCTACCGTGCAGGAGGCCGTGGACATGACCTATGCGGCCTTTGACTACGCACAGCAGGACCGGAACCCGGTGCTGATCCTCACCGACGGCGTGATGGGCACCATCATGGAACCGGTGGCGCTGCCGCCGGAGCGCTCCGCCGAGGAGGTCAAGGCGCTGAAGGACCAGTGCCGCCCCTGGGCGGCGGTGGGTCACGATTCCTACAAGGAGCCGCGGGCCACTGTCGACGCCGGACGCTGGGACACCAAGGAGCAGGAGCGCCACTGCAAAAAGGCCGAGGAACTGTACAAGAGCTGGCCCAGCGAGGCGGAGACGCTGTATCTGGACGACGCCGAGGTGGTCGTCACCGGCTACGGCATCTGCGGGCGTATTGCACGCTCGGCGGTAAAGCTGCTGCGGGCCAAGGGGCACAAGGTGGGCTTCATCCGCCCGAAAACACTGTACCCCTTCCCTGCCGACGTGTACGCGGGGCTGGACTCTGACAGGGTCAAGGCCATTCTGGACGTGGAGATGTGCATCCCCGCCCAGATGGTGGACGACATCCGGCTGGCCATCAACGACCGCTGCCCCATCGAGACGTGTCTCCACGCGGGCGGCGAGATCATGGGACGCGGCGAGGTCATGGACGCGGTCAGGAAACTGCTGGAACGATAAGGAGGCGTCGGACATGGAAAAGGTATATACGAGAACAAAAGGCATTCAGCCCGATATGGTAGACGGCTTCTGCCCCGGCTGTATGCACAGCACCCTCTTCAAGCTCATCGGCGAGGTGCTGGAGGAGATGGATATGCTGGACAAGTGCACCTGCGCCATCGGCGTAGGCTGCTGCGGTCTGGGCATGGGATACTTCACCTACGATTATCTGCTGGCTGCCCACGGGCGGGCCTGCGCCGTGGCCACCGGCGCCAAACGCAGCAACCCCGACACGCTGGTGTTCACCTATCAGGGCGACGGCGACCTGGCCTCCATCGGTCTGGCTGAGACCATGTCCGCCGCCAACCGGGGTGAGAATATCTCCGTGATCTTTGTAAACAACGGTATCTACGGCATGACCGGCGGACAACTGGCCCCCACCACGCTGGTGGGCATGAAGGCCACCACCGCGCCTAAGGGGCGTGATCCCAGGGAGCACGGCTACCCCATGCATGTGTGCGAGATACTGAACCAGCTGACAGCCCCCTACTATCTGGAGCGCACCAGCTGCAACAACCCCGCCAATGTGGCCAGGACGAAGGCGGCCATCCGAAAGGCATTCCAGAACCAGCTGGACGGCAAGGGCTTCTCGCTGGTGGAGATCGTCACCAGCTGTCCCACCAACTGGGGACTGGAGCCGCTGGAGGCGCTGGGCTTTCTGGAGGAAAAAATGTTCAAGGAGTTCCCCCTGGGGGTCATCCGGGACAAGGATAAGGAGGGCGCGTGATGGAACGAAATCTGATGGTCGCCGGGTTCGGCGGACAGGGCGTGATGACGCTGGGCAAGTTCCTGGCGGAGGCCACCTGCGAGAGCACCGACAAAAATGTGACGTTCTTCCCCTCCTACGGCGCGGAGCAGCGGGGCGGCACCGCCAACTGCTATGTGGTCATCTCCGATGACGATATCGGCGCGCCGCTGGGCGATCAGATGGACGACCTGATCGTCATGAACGACCCCAGCCTGAGCAAGTTCCTGTACAAGCTGGTGCCGGGCGGGACGCTGTACATCAACAGCTCCATCGTCAAGAGCGAGATCACGCGCACGGATATCAAGGTGGTAAAGGCTCCGGTGACGGAGCTGGCGCTGGAGATGGGCAGTGCCAAGGTGCTGAACATCATCATGCTGGGTGTGTACGTGGGCTATACCCAGGTGGTGCCGGAGGACGTGGTGTGGCGCACTATAGAACACAAGCTGGGCAAAAAGCCGGCGCTGCTGCCGCTGAACCGGCAGGCCTTTGATCTGGGACTGAAGCTGGGTCGGGAGCAGCGATAAAAAGGGCTTGATTTTTATCCTTTAAAGCGTTAGAATATGCCATCGGCAAAAACAGGCGGTCTCCCTGCCGGGGAGGCCGCGGACACATACTTCAGACAAGGAGGAAACGCTGTGTACTACCAGGTATCAAAGGAATTTTTCGATAAGCTGCCCAACGCCTGCTTCGGCGCGGTGGCGGTGCGCGGGCTGGACAACACCCATGACATTCCGGAGCTGGAGGAGATGCTGGCCGGGAATGTGGCGGAGTGCGAGGCCTATTTCACCGGCAAAAAGCCCAAGGAGACGGAGGATATCCTGCCCTACCGGGCGGCGTTCACCGCCCTGGGCATCAACCCCAATAAGTTTATGTGCTCCATCGAGGCACTGCTGACCCGTATCGCCAAGGGCAAGGGCTTCCCCCACATCAATGCGGCGGTGGACCTGGGCAACGCGGTGTCCATCAAGCACAGGCTGCCCATGGGCGCGCACGATCTGGACACCATCGCAGACGGGCTGGACGTCCGGCTGGCGGAGGAGGGCGACACGTTCATTCCCTTCGGCTCCACCGAGGAGGAGTCACCGGACGTGGGCGAGGCGGTATATGCCTGCGGCCACGAGATACGGACCCGGCGGTGGACCTGGCGGCAGTCCGAGCGCGGCAAGATCACCGAGAACACCAAGGCCATCCTGTTCCCCATCGACGGTTTCTCCGACGTGAATGCGGCGGAGGTACAGGCGGCGGCGGACGAGCTGGTGGCGCTGCTGAAAAAGTATTTCGGCGAGGGGCTGGAGATCGAGACCGGCACCGTAACGAAGGAGCAGCCGCGGTTCGAATTCTTCAAATAAGCAAAAAAAGAAACGCCTATGGGCGTTTCTTTTTTGCTTATTTGTCCGCGTCGGCGGCGGCACGAAGGGCACGGAGGAAGGAACGGACCACCGCGTCGCCCTTGACGCCGGGGCGCAGGGCCACGCCCAGTTCGCGGCAGCAGGGCGGGTCCATGGCGCGGACGGTCAGGTCCTGGCGGGCGTAATAGTCCAGCTCCAGCCGGGAAAAAACGGTGCTGCCCAATCCGGCGGCCACGGCGGCCAGGACAGAACGGTTGTTCATACGGTCATCGGTGTAGACGGGCTCCACGCCGGCACGGGTGAACACGCGGGTGGTGTCGGTGTTGGTGCCGTAGTCGGGGATGATAACAGCACGGCCGGTAAACCAGGTCACGGGCACGGGGTCCGGTACATCGCTGTCCGGCGGCAGAACGGCCAGGAAAGGATCGTCACAGAGCCTGATCCAGTCCATATCCGTGCCGGTGAAGCGCTTGTCGGTAACGCCCAGCTCCACACTGCCGTCGCGGAGCCAGTTGTCCACCTGCATGGGGCTGCCGGAGATGACGCTGACGGTGATCTGGGGATACTCGGCCTTCAGCGCCGCCACGGCCCGGGGCACCCAGCGGGTGGAGACGGTATCCAGCGCCGCCAGGCGCAGGGTGGCCTGCTGGGCACACTTGCAGGCATTGATCTCGCCGTTCAGGGCATCGTAGACCTGCAGCAGCCGGTGGATCTTGGGCATGAGGGTCTTGCCCGTCTCGCTGAGGCGGACGCCGCTGTAGCTGCGGTCCAGCAGACGCAGGCCGATCTCGTTTTCCAGGCTGTTCATCATGTAGGTCAATCCCGCCTGGGAATAGCCCAGCGTCTCTGCGGCGCGGGAGAAGCTGCCGGCCTCCTGAATGACGGCCAGGGCCTGTAATTTCTGGATATCCATGGCGGCACCACCTATAAAGAAAACTGATAGGTATACTATGGCGCAGGGCAGGTGGTTTGTCAAGAGGGACCGCACGGTTTGGGTGGACGAATTCGGTGAGAAATTTGAGATATCGGCATGATCGGAACCCCCTACCCGGGTTGCGCCGTGGAGAAAATTGAGGTATGATACACCATATATAATCGCGGGAGGCAGGACATGGGCGCTGACGGGGCACGGAAAAGAAAAATAGCGGTGATCGCGGCGCTGGCTGCGGCGGTGGTGCTGCTGGCCCTGCTGGAGCTGCTGGTGGGGTCCTCCGGGATGTCGGTGCGGCAGTGTGTTTCGGCGCTGTTCGGCAGCGGGGACAGCGCGGCGGTGCGGATCATGCAGCACATCCGTCTGCCGCGGCTGCTGGCCGCTGTTATTGCCGGGGCGGGATTATCCGTATCCGGACTTATCATGCAGACGGTGCTGGGTAATCCTATGGCCTCCCCCGCCACGCTGGGCGTGTCCAACGCGGCGGTGTTCGGCGCGAACCTGTCCATCATCGCGCTCTCGGGCGGGTTTCTGTCCACCGGCAACAACCTGACCAGCTATACGGCGGGGGCAGATCCCTTTGCCACGTCGGCGCTGGCCTTTGTGTTTGCGGCGGGCTCCGTGCTGGTGGTGCTGGCGCTGTGCCGGCTGCGGGACTTCTCCCCCAATGTGGTGGTGCTGGCGGGTATCGCACTTGGCTCCGTGTGGACGGCGGCCACCACGATCTTGCAGTTCTACGCCACGGATGTGGGACTTTCCGCCGCGGTGATCTGGAGCTTCGGCGACCTGGGCCGCGCTACATACCGGGCCGACTGGATCATGCTGGCGGTGACGGCGGCGGGCATCACGGTCTTTGCGGCGCTAGCCTGGCGGTACAACGCGCTGCTCAGCGGCGGGGATGCCGCGGGCAGCATGGGCGTGAACGTGGCGCTGCTGCGGTGGGTATCCCTGCTGCTGGCATCGCTCATCACGGCGGTGTGCGTGTCGTTCCTGGGGATGATCGGCTTTGTGGGTATCATCTGTCCCCACGCGGTCAAGCGACTGGTGGGCCACGACCACCGGTGGGCGCTGCCGGCGGCGACCCTGTGCGGCGGCGCGCTGCAAGGGGAGAACGACCTGAAATGTGAAAAAGGCCACTGTTTTGACCGCGCCCGGGAGGGCTACTGGCATCTTTTGCCGGTGCAGAGTATGCGCACCAAAGCCCCCGGGGACAGCAAGGAGATGGTAGCTGCCCGCCGCGCCTTCCTGAACGCCGGATATTACGGCATCTTCGGGCAGGCGCTGGGGGAGCTGTGCCTTGCCCACGGCGTGCCCGCCGCGAAGGACGCCCCGCTGCATCTGCTGGACGCAGGCTGCGGCGAGGGCTGGTACGACCGCTGCATTGCACAGGCCTTTGCGCAGGCGGGCAGGCCGGTGCAGCTGTAAGTGTCGTAGGCTGCAAGGATATTTTCCGGGATATCGTCCCAGCCGCCGTAGTAGGGTGCGACCCAGTTCCAGAGATAGTTGTTGTCGGCGTCGCTCTGGACATGGCTGGAGGTGTTGCTTTGCAGCCGGGGGTAGGGCGAGCCCTCTGCCAGACGATTGCGGAACACCTGCGCCACGTTGGAGTCCTGACTATTGCCCGCTTCCTCCTGCACAAAGGAGGCAAGGGTGACAAGCTCCGGCAGGGTCATGTCCTGCTTTTTGAGCGCTGCGTACATTTCCTTGGTAAATTGTGCATCGAACTGGGCGTAGAAAGTAGCCACATAGTTGTGCACCGTATCGCCCTTCAAAAACTCGTAGGTCTCAGGGAAAAGATAGCCCTCACACTTCATGAAGCGGTTCGGGGCATCTTTATCCTCCGGGACATACTGCCAAAAGGTATATGCGCTGAAATCGCCCTCGTTGGCTTCCTTCAAAAACTCCTCGGCGGTGCACAGACCAGCGGCTTCCATCTTCTGGGCAATGGCAATAGCCGTTGTACCCTCCGGGATAGTCACCCGCACTGTTTCTGCCTTGGCGTACTGGGAAAGGGTGCTGATGAGTGCATCATAGGAGCTGCCGGTGGTCAGTTCAAAATCGCCGTACTGCAGCTTTGCGGCAACACCCTTTTCCCCCACATACCAGCGGAACAGGTAGGCAGAGCGGATGACGCCTGCGTCCTTCAGCTTGTTGGCGATCGTGGCTACGCCGCTGCCCTGCTGGATGCTTACGGTGACCACAGTGCCTGGCTTACTGCTGCCGTAGATCTCGCTGCGGGCAAACAGCACCGCTGCGCCCACTGCCAGAAGGATCAGCAGAAGCACTACCAGCAGAATTTTGCCTGCACCGCCCTTTTTGCGGGCTGCGTGTGTATCGTTGTGTGCCATACGCACCTTCCTTTTTTCAGTTTTCCAGCATCAGACGCAGATAGCTTTCGCTCACGTCAAAAGGCTCTGCGTCAAAGCGGATCATGCCGTATTCCTGCCGGGTGCCCTCGCCCAGAAACAGCGGCTGGGCAGCGCCTACCGTGATGACCGCCTTTTCCACGATGACTTCCTTCTCGCGGGCGGCTTCCATCAGGATCTCGGCGGCGCGGTCGCTGTCGGCCATCATCTCCACAAAATACAGGGTATCCTCCTTGCGGAAGTAGATGCCGTAGCCATGCTCGTTGGACACGATGGTAGCGCCCCGGGCGTACAGCTCCTGCAACACCACCGCCATGCGTTCCGGGCTCAGCTGCACGGTATCCTTCCAGAACTGCTCCCGTAGTTCGCACAGCTTTTTGGCCGTCACCGTGTCAAATTCCGCCTGGCTCCACAGGTTGCGGCTCACCTCACGGGGCAGGCAGCGCAGGGCAAAAGCCTGTGCAAAGCCTTTATCCTGCAGCAAAGCGGCCTGTGCCGCATCTGCCGGGACTGTCACGGTAAAGCCTGCGCCCCGCAGCTTTTGGTGGGCGCACAGGGTATCCAGCAGACCCGCCAGCAGCAGACTGCCCTCGCCGCACAGGCACAGGTAATTGCCCGTGCGCCCCTGCAGGGTGACCGGCACAGCCAGCGCAGCCGCCACGATGGCGTCGTTTTCATCGGCCACATAAATGTTCTGCATACCGGCAAAGCGTTCCAGTACCATTTTTGCAAAATCTTCGGTATCATGATGCTGGCTCTGCCACAAAGCCAGCACTGCCGCCTCATCGGACGGCTGCATCAGACGATACATCGTTCAGGATGCCCCCTCTTATCATATTTTATCGTTCAGCCCAGTGTTTTCCGAGCAAGCTGCTGTACCTCTTGCTGGATATCTTCAATGCTGCGCATGGCGTCCCCGCTGGTGCAGTGCACGGTATCCCAGCCAAGATGCCGGGCGCAGAACTCGGCAGCAGCGCGGCTGCGCGCCAGATAAGCCGTATCCTTTTCGTGCACGTCCTTTTTGCTCTCGTCGCCGTGGTAGCGCTGGGTCATCAGCCGCTGGCTGACCGCCGGGTCTACCTGCAAATAGATGACCCTGTCCGGTGCGGGCAGTCCCAGCAGACGGAACTCGTAATCAAACAGCCAGTGCAGATATTCCTCCCACTGCTCCTGCGGAAGCTTCGAGCACTGGTGCACCGCGTTGGAGGTGGTGTAGCGGTCGGCGATGATCACACCGCCCTGCTCATAAAAGCTGCCCCAGCTGGTTTTATAGCTGGCATAGCGGTCCACCGCGTAAAAGCTGGAAGCCGCATAGGCGTTTACATCGTCCGGGTGCTGGCCGAACTGCCCGGCCAGATACATCTTGACCAGTGCGCTGGAATCACTGGCATAGTCCGGGAAGGTGATCTTTTGTACCGGCACACCCTGCGCGGCGAGATGCTCTGCCAGCAGCTTTGCCTGTGTGGCCTTGCCGCTTCCGTCCAGCCCTTCCAGCACAATCAGTTTGCCCTTGCTCATACGGCGGCACCTTCTTTAATGGCGGCATATTTTGCGCGCACCTCGGCGGTCTTGCCGCAGCACATCTTGCCCTCCGGGCAGGGGCCGCACAGGCAGGCGGGGCCGGCCTTGGCAAAGATATGGGGTGCCACCGGGTACACCAGCGTGAACATCTTTTCAGCCAGTTCCCGGATCTCCCACTGGGCGCGGTTGCAGCAGCGCAGCTGGAAGAAGTTCATCAGGCTGCGGGCGTTCATGGTGACCACCATTTTGGTCTCGCAGGCGTTGGGCAACACAAAGCGGGCGTCCTCGTTGGCCTGTTTAGAAGCCTTGGCGCGTGCCTGCTTTTCCGGCATTCCCTCGGCCATCAGGCGGGCGGTGTGCCCCTCCTCCAGCTTGTGGGCAAGGTCGAGATAACGCTGGGCATCCTCCTCCATGCTGGCAAGGAAAGCCGCCTTTGCTTCCGGGATAGCCTCGATCTCCGGGGGCGTCACATAGCGGAAATCATCCAGACGCACATAGCGCTGGCTCTGCACGCTGAAGGATGCGATGCGGTGCCGGGTGATCTGGGCAAGCAAGGTGCGGCTGACCCCCTCGATGCCAAAAGTAAAGCTGGCGTGCTCGATGGGGCTGGCATGGCCAAGGTCGCTGAGCATGGTCAGGAATTTTGCAGTTTTTTCCTCGTCCAGACCGTCCAGAAGGTCGGTGATGTGGGCGTCGGAGTAGCAAAGCTTTGCAGCAGCAGCCACCACCTTTTCCGGTTCCGGGGTGTGGGCGATCAAACGAACAGTCATCATAGGGTCATTCTTCCTCCGTAATCTTGGTCAGGGGCGCAAAATTGGCCATCGTTTTCTTGATGCCAACTTTTTCAAAGTTGATCTCTACGATCTGATCCCCGGCAGCGGGCTTTACTTTCAGCACCGTGCCGCGGCCGAACACTTTGTGCTCCACGATGTCGCCCGGCTCATAGTGCTTTGAACCGGAAGCCGCCGGTTTTACGGCAGAATTTACCGTAAAGGCTGTTTGCTTTACAGTATTTTTTGTCGCATTTCCGCCGGAATATGCGGAGCCAAATCCGCCGCTTCTTGTGGTCGGCTGGGTGGAGCTGTTGCCATAGTGGCTGCCAAAGCCGGTGGAAGATGTGCTTCTTCCGCCGTAAGAGGAGCCGAAACCACGGCTTTCACCGGCGTTATATTCCCGATTCAGGTAGCCGCTGCGGTTGCCCGAACTGTAACCCGAGCCATAACCGCCGCCGTAGCTGCTGCGGCTGTAACCGGAGGGGCCGGAGTAACCGGATGCTCCACCGGGCACGGTATCGCTGTAACCAGAGCCCCAGCCGCCCATGCGGGAACGCTGTTCCAGCACCGGGCTGCGAGTTTCCTCGATATACTCCGGCTCGATCTCACGCAGAAAGCGGCTGGGCTCGTTGCGTTGGGTTCGTCCGTACAGCATCCGGGTGACACTGTTGGAGATGTACAGTTCCTTTTTGGCGCGGGTGATGCCAACGTAAGCCAGACGGCGTTCCTCTTCCAGATCTGCTTCGGAGTATTTGCTCATCTCGCTGGGGAAAACGCCCTCCTCCATGCCGATGAGGAACACATAGGGGAACTCCAAGCCCTTGGCAGAGTGGATGGTCATCAGTACCACCTGATCGCTGCTTTCGTTGTAGCTGTCGATATCGCTGATGAGGGCGATATCCTCCAGATAGCCCTCCAGCGTGGCTTCCTCGCCGTGTTGGTCACAGTAGTTTTTGACGTTGTTCACCAACTGACCCAAGTTCTGCAGACGGTCGGCGGCATCCTCGTGCCCCTTGGCGGCGTCTGCTTCCAGCATGGCCTTGTAGCCGGTCAGTTCAATGACATCGGAGGCAAACTCGTCCAGTGTGCGGGTGGCAAGAGAATCCTGCAAACGCTGGTAGATCTGCCAAAACTTGAGCAGCGGCATCACCGCGCGGGAGAGCTTAGCGTACTGGTCGGCATGACTGATGACATCCAGCATACTGACGCCCTGCTGCCCGGCAAGGTCTGCAATGACATCCACGGTGGTAGCACCGATCTTGCGGGCAGGCTCGTTGATGATACGGCGCAGCCGCACATCGTCCCGGGGGTTGGCCACAATGGACATATAGGAGTGAATGTCCTTGACCTCCTTGCGGTCGTTGAAGCGCTGCCCGCCCACGATCTTATGCGGGATGCCCGCGCGGGTGAAGTAGCTTTCGATGGGAGCCGACTGGGCGTTCATACGGTAGAGAATGGCGTGGTCTGCCAGATGCCCGCCCTCCTTCAGGTGCTGACCGATGACATCCGCGATATGGCTGGCTTCGTCCTGCTCATTCTCGGCGGTATACACCTGCACCTTATCACCCTCGCCGTTGTCCGTCCACAGGGTCTTGCCCTTGCGCTCGGTGTTGTGCTGGATGACGCAGTTGGCTGCGTTGAGGATATTGGAGGTGGAGCGGTAGTTCTGCTCCAGACGGATGGTCTTGGTGCCGGGATAGAGTTTTTCAAAGTTGAGAATGTTCTCAATGGTAGCGCCGCGGAAGCGGTAGATGCTCTGGTCGTCGTCGCCCACCACGCAAATGTTGCGCTCCGGCCCGGTGAGCAGACTGACCAGACGGAACTGCGCCACGCTGGTATCCTGATACTCGTCCACCAGCAGGTAGCGGTACTTGTTCTGGT
>ERZ779890.4917-NODE-4917-length-10854-cov-3.183536_pt1 | contig 10854 bp, 9 predicted proteins | sample MGYA00511553_ERZ779890 | MGnify/ENA primary metagenome ERZ779890 (study PRJEB29588, sample SAMEA2152064) | human gut metagenome | biome: human gut; feature: human-associated habitat; material: faeces | place: Denmark | collected 2008/2010 ...
CAGTGCCAGCAGCAGGATGCCGCCGCGCATGACCTTCTGCCAGTAGACCTGGACATTCAGCATGGTCATGCCGTTAAAGAGCACGCTGAGGATGGTAATGCCAATCAGGGTGCCAACCATCTTACCCTTGCCGCCAGCCAGCGCCAGACCGCCGAGTGTGACCGCCGCGATACAGTCCATATCGCTGCCTTCACCGGCGTTGCACATGGAGGCAGTGTTCTGGCAGGTCATGATGATACCGCCGATCGCCGCGCACAGCGAGGAGATCATGTGTGCCTTGTAGCGCATGAAGCTGACGTTGATACCGGCGAGCTGCGCAGCCTTGTGGTTGCCGCCGCAGGCATAGACGTTGCGGCCGAACTTCGTATATTTCATGACGTACCACAAGATCAGATAGATCACTGCCATGATAATCAGGCAGAACGGGATTGCGCCAAAGACCTTGCCGTTGCCGATGAAGTCGAACACCGGGCTTTTCAGGTAGACATACGCGCCGTTGGTCGCAATGTAGCAGAAGCCGCGAAGCACGAACTGCATGCCCATCGTCGCAATCATGGGGCTAATCTTCAGGTTGCAGATCAAAAAGGCGTTGACTGCGCCCAGCGCCACACCGAGCAGCATGACCAAAAGCAGTGTCACATAGTCGTTGCAGCCTGCGTCGTAGAGGATGCCAAGGAACATACCGGCAAGGCCCGCCACGGAGAACTGCGAAACGTCCATGCCGCCGAAAAGCATACAGACCGTCAGGCCGGCGGCCATAGTGCCCTGGATGGATTCATACGAGCCGATGGACATGATGTTCCGCACCGTAAAGAAATACGGATTCAGGCAGGAGAACAGGATCACCATCAGGATCAGCGTAATCAGGGTACTGATATCGCCCTTTAGTAATTCGGAAAAATTCAGTTTTTTCTTTTGCAGTGTTTGCATATCAGTCAGTCTCTCCTATCGCGTATTTTACCAGAAGTTCCTGTGTAAAGTCTGCCTTCTGGACCTCGCCGGTCATTCTGCCCTCGCAGATGACATAGATCCGGTCCGACATGGACATGATCTCCGGAAGCTCGGAGGAGATCATAAGAACAGCCTTGCCCTGTGCGCAGAGCTCGTTGATCAGCATGTATATTTCGGCCTTGGCAGATACGTCAATGCCTCGGGTCGGTTCATTCAGGATAATCAGCTCCGGATCTGTGATCAGGGACTTTGCAACGGCGACCTTCTGCTGGTTGCCGCCGGAAAGGGACTCGATGATCGTTTCCGACTTCGGCGTCTTGACGTGCAGGGTCTTGATCCATTCGTCCGCGATTTTCTTTTCCTTTTTGAGATCCATCTTTCCGTGCTTTGTGAACAGATCCAGATTGGAGATCGTGATGTTTTCCCGGACGGTCAGCGCCAGGAACAGGCCGTCCGTCTTTCTTTCGGCAGGCACATAGGTGATCTTGTGCTTGAGCGCGTTCGCCGGAGATACGGGAACATATTTCTCTCCGTTGATACGCATTTCGGAGGTCTGATGGTACTTCATGCCGACGATGCACGAGGCGATTTCCGACCGGCCCGCGCCCATCAGGCCGAACAGTCCGACTACCTCTCCCGCACGGATGTGGAAGCTGATATCCTTGAGGCGGTTCGTCGTCAGATGCTCAACGGCAAAGACCTCCTTGCCGGGGGTGACGCTGCGCTTGGGATACATGTCGTCGATCTTCCGGCCGACCATGTAGGCGACCAGATCGTCCGTCGTCGTGTCGGCGACCTTGACCTTGGCGATATACTTGCCGTCGCGCATGACCATCGCCGAATCGGCCACGCGGTAGATCTCGCTCATACGGTGCGAGATGTAAACAATGGAGACGCCCTCGTCGCGCATTTTCAGGATCAGCTCGAAGAGGTTATCTGTCTCCGCGTCGTTGAGCGCGGAGGTCGGCTCGTCCATGACGAGGATCTTTACGTTCTTGGAAACCGCCTTAGCGATCTCCACAAGCTGTTTCTCCGCAACGGAGAGCGTACCGAGGCTTGCCTTCGGATCGACGTTGTTCAATCCGACCCGCTTCAGCAGCGCCTCCGAATCCGCATACAGCTTCTTATAATCGATGGTTTTTGCCGGGCCCTTCGTAGGCAGATTGTTAAGGAACAGGTTTTCCGCCACGCTGATGCCCGGGATGTTGTTGAGCTCCTGATAGACGATGGAGATGCCCATGTCTATGGCTTCCTGCGTGGTGTATCCGCTGATCTGCCGTCCCTCCAGAATGATCTGGCCCTCGTCTGCGTGATAGGCTCCGGACAGAATTTTCATCAGCGTCGATTTGCCAGCGCCGTTTTCGCCGAGAAGCGCCATGACCTCACCCTTCTCCAGTTCGAGGGTGACATGGTCCAGTGCAACAACACCTGGAAATGCCTTGTATATCTCGCGCATTTCGAGAATGTTCATGTTGTGCCCCCTTTGAGATCACTGAAATTTCTTGTGGCTCTCCGGTGTGCAGGCACACCGGAGAACCGGATATGACTTATTCCTCGCCGATCTCCTTCAGATAGTCGTGAATGGTATCCTTGGTAAGCGGCGTAACGACGGCGTTGTAGGTCCTTTCCGTAGAGCCGGCAAAGATCTGCTTTGCGAACTCCACGATGGATGCGCCGTACTGAGACGGATTGAACGCGATGGACGCGACCCAGGGAGACTCATAGCTGGCATCGTCGGCCTGCTTCTTGAGGTCCTCGCGCGCAGCGGGGTCGCCGTTGAAGGAAACGACGGCGCAGTCTGCGGTGCGCTCGAGCGCCTGGATCTGGGAAACGGCTGCGTAGCCGCAGTCGTCGTTGGTAGCGATAAAGACGATGTTGCTGTCATCGGGGTGCGCGGACAGCCAGTCACGGGTCAGGGATGCGGCACGGACGTTATCGGTACGGGCGTCGAGGCGGACGATGTGATCCTCGTCCACGTTGCCGAGGGCCTCCATGATCGGCTCAACGACGGAATCCTCGCGAATCTTCATGGTCGGAGAGATTGCAGCGGAGGAAAGGAGGACGTACCAGTCGACCTTCTCAAACTTTTCCTGAAGCAGAGGGATCGCCGCCTCAGCCAGCTTGTTGCCCGCTACCTGGTTGTTGACGCCGAAGTAGTAAGCATCCTCGCCGTAATCAACGTCGACCGTGACCAGTGGGATACCGGCCTGCTTTGCAGAGGTCGCTTCCTTAGCGCCGCTCTCGGGAAGGCAGGCGAAGTCAACGATCAGGTCCACATTTCTGGTGATGAAGCTTTCGTCAGCCTGAATGTGCTTGGAGGCGTCGCCGTCGCAGATGGCAGCCTCCAGCTCCCAGCCTTCGGCTTCGCAGGCTGCGACGAGGCCATTATACATATTAACATGGAACGGCTCAGAACGGTTGTTCTGAACAAGGCCGATGCGGATGGTCTTACCGTCTCTGGGCGTATAGCCATCGGAAGAAGCGGCGGGGGTGTTGCTTGCGGGGGTCTCCTTCTGGGCGCAGGCGGCCATGCTGAATACCAGCAGCAGCGCCAGCACAAGGGCTGTCAATTGCTTGAGCGTCTTTTTCATAGTGTTTTCCCTCCGTATTTTTTGTTTATTTCTACAGGGCGCCAGCTTTGGCCTCTGTAAAAAACGTTGTCAGGCTTCCAGCAGCCATTTTGCGCAGCCGCGCAGGAAGCTTTGCAGTCCCGGCTCGGCAAATGACGCCGCGTTGTGTCCCGGGCAGCAGTAGATCATTTTTCCCTTGCAGAATCGCAGGCGCCACGCCAGCGGGACCTTGATGCCGCTGCTCTGCGCGTAAATGTCCTGATGCGGCGTCGCGCAGGCGGGATAGGCCTTGTGGTCGTTGTCCACGGCGTACAGCAGGATCTCCTTGTCCAGCAGCCGCTCGGTGAACAGCAGATGTGCCTCGTCTCCGATCGTGAAGCTCTCGAAACCGGACATCAGCTCTCTACCGGCCTGCGTGGGATAGAAGGTATAGGGCTGATAGGGCGGATGCATCCGGAATGCGCCGCCGTAGAGCTGCGCGCCCTCCGGGAATCGTCCAAGACTGACGATGTGGTTCAGCAGGATGCGTCCGCCGCCCGCCAGATACCTCGTCAGCGCGATCGGGAAGCTATCCGTTCCCGTGAGGCCCCACGTCGCCGCGCAGTAGAGCGCCACACAGTCATAGCCGCGCAGCCGCTCCAGCGTCAGCGAGGAAAAGTCCTCCGTTTCGTCGATGCAGTCAAACTGCTCCGAGAAGATCTCGTGAAACCGCTCGTCGATTCCGTCGCGGTAGTTGTGAAAATTCTGCACATAGCTTGTGATCACAAGGAGCTTTGCCATCGTCATCCCTCCCCTGCCATCGCGTTGAGTATGCTTCGCACGACCGGCGCGTAGGCGTCCAGCACGCTGCGTCCGAGCAGGCTCCCCACGCAGTAAACACGGCCGAGATACCAGCGGCGCGTCCAGATCATGGGATAGCTCTGCGTTCCGAGCGTCATGCTCACAAGCATCTCGGAATCGTCGAACACGCTTCTTTCAAAGAATAGCGCCTCGTCCCAGAGCTGCGCCGCTCCAAAGTCCTCCGTCAGCGGACTTTCCGTCTTTTCCACGCTGATCTCACCGTAGGGCTGCCTGCGCAGAATGCGCGCCGATGCGAGCAGTGCCCATTCGTGCGTGCAGAGGCTCGTCATACCGCCGGCCAGCATCAGAAGTGAACCGCCGCCGATCGTATGCTGCATGACCGCGTTCAGAAGCTCCGGTGTAGAAACTGCGTCCGGCTTTCCCGGCGCAAATACGACAGGTGTCTCCGGCGCAAGCTCCGGACACTGGAAGCCCTCCAGATCGGCTCTGAGCGGAACGACTGTAACCTTTTCGCCGCCCCAGTCCTTCAAAAAAGCGGGAAGCACTTCATCTGTATATCCATCACAGATCAGATAGAGCTTTTTCATACGCTTCCCTCCCTTACAGCTGCTTTGTCAGCCAGTCCGCTGTCCGCGCGATCAGCCTGCGGTACGCTGGATCCTCGAACGCCGTGACCGTATGCCCCGGCATGAGATAGGCCGCACGGCCCATGCCGAATTCGACCGTCCAGCCAGCCGGGACGCGCGTTCCGTCCTCGCTGAGCGCCGTCAGGAACACCTTCCGCTCCGTGAAGGGCGCATGATCCACAGCAAAGCGCTCTTCCTCCAGCGCAAAGCCCTCCATGCCGTCAGAGATCGGGTGGCCAAGCTCCGGCAGGAAGCGCTGCGGATGCAGACCGCCCTGGTCCTGAAGCGTCCGCCGCAGCCTCGCGCCAAGCATCTGTGCCAGCTCCGCGTCCACACCGATGTCCAAATTGTGCAGCACCAGCAGTGCGCCGCCTCCGGCGACGTAGTCCACAAGCGCCTGCACCTGCTGGTGCGAGGTCCCGGTCTTGTCGATCCAATGGTCGGTGTAGAGCACCGCCAGATCGTATTTTTCATAGTCCTGCGTCTCAAACGTTTCAAAGTGTTCACTGACACAGGCGATCTCGTAAGCCTCAAAAACACTTTCCAGCGCGGCAGCTACATTCTGATAGCGATGGTAAAGCGGATGCGTCGGATCACCGGAAAGGAATATCTTTTTCATCGCCGCCACCTCACAGTCTGTTCAGGAACCATTCGCCGCACCGCCAGAGGATCCTGCGCAGCTGCGGGAGATACGATTCCGGGATGTTTCCGACCGTTATGCACATCACCTTGCCCCAACCGTAGCCGTGGCACCATGCGGCAGGGTACTGCTTGCCCGCATAATTCAGATGAAGCGCAACCTGCGGCTGAAGGATCGGATCGAGCTCATAGAAATTCGGATGTTCGTTCTGGCCCCAGATATCCCCCTTAGCGGCGCAGAACAGAACCCGCCAGCCGTGACCGGATGCCTGCCGTCTGCGGAAAGGTCGAGCAGACAGGGCGTGCTCCCGCCGATCCAGCGCTTTGCGAAAAGGCAGTCCAGCTCATACCAGCCCTCGTTTTTCAAAAAGTCTCCGATCGCCAGTATCGTTCCGCCGCTCACCGTATATTGGAGCAGCGCCGCGACCGATCTCCGACTTGCACGCAGGTCCCACTGGGCCGCCGTCAGAATGATTGTATGATACTGCCGCAGTCGCTCCACTGCAAGCGCCTCATAGTCCTGTGTGCAGTCAATCTCATACATACCATCGTATATATCTCTCAGCACCCCGGCCACGGCTTCCGGTCGGGAAGCGTATTCTCCTGCGGCATCGCAGATCAGCAGCGCTTTTTTCATACCGGCTTTCCTTTCCCTCCGCGCGGCCGTTTTCAGCGGATATGCTTCCGTTTTTTACCGCGTCGTTAATGCAATCGTTTTAACAATTTTGATTCTAGCGGATTTTGTCGTAAATTGCAATCGCGCAAAACAACACAGAAACCCACAGTAAAATTGTATGAAATCACAAAATCACACACGAACACGAAAAAATATATTGCATTGCGACAATATTCATGTTAATAAATTAAAAGAAAGCGCACACGTTTTGTGACCACCCCCTCACCCAAAGAATGTCGAAACGTTTGCATATTCCATTTTGTATTCAGGAGGTTCAGTATGCAGTATATTACAGTAAATACGATCGACGGAAAGCAGATGAAGCTTTCAAAGTTCATTCTGGGCGGCTCCTTCGGCCGGGAAACGCCGGAGGAAGAGACCTTTGCCCTGATCGACCGTTTCCGCGAGCTGGGCGGCAATGCCATCGATACAGCCCGCGCCTACGGCGGCATCGACGATCAGCTCTCCTTTGGCCGCTGTGAGGCCCGCTTTGGGGAGTACATCCGCTCCAGAAATTGCCGCGACGAGCTGTATATCATTACAAAGGGCGGCTTCCCGGCGCTCTATCCCGATTTCAGTTTCAAGCGCTGGCGCATCACGCGCGAAGCGATCCTCGGCGACTTCTACACCAGCTATGACAATCTGCGCATCGGGCCGATCGACCTGTATCTGCTGCACCGCGACGATCCGGAAAAGCCGGTATCCTATATCATGGACATTCTCAACGAGATCGTGCGATCCGGCGATGTCCGTGCCATCGGCGTTTCCAACTGGTCGCTCGACCGCGTGCTGGAGGCCAACGCCTATGCCGAATCCATCGGTATGCCGAAGCTGGTCATCAATGAGATCCAGTGGGGCTACGCTTACCTCAATAACGAGATGCGCGAGGATCCCTCCGTCAGCATCATGAATCCAGAGATGCACCGGCAGTATGAGGCGCACGGCATCCCCATCATCTCCTTCACCTCGCAGGACAGTGGCCTGTGGAGCTATCTTTACAGCGGAAAAGAGACCTGGGACACGCTCAAGCCCAGCCGCAAAATGTACGACTGCCCGGTCAACCGCAAAAAATTCGAAAAGGTCAAGGAATACTGCGACAAGCACAGCGTCTCCCCTGCCGCACTCGTCACGGCCTATCTGGCCTGCAACAAGGTCACCTGCGGCCCGATTATCGGCTGCCACACCATGCAGCAGCTGGAGGACAGCATGAGCGGCGCTTCGCTCCTGCTCGATCAGGCCACCATCGACTGGATGGACGACGTTCAATAATTCTCCCTTATCCCTTCTCTTCCTGCAGAAGTCCCTCACGGACTTCTGCAGGCCCATATCGGGGGTATGCACCGGCCGGCCGTCGGCCCTTCAAAACTGAATTCAGGAGTCGCTTATGCAAAATAAAAAGAATGCTCTGCTCGCAACGGTCTATCTTGGCATTTTTATGGCGCTGTTTGCCGTCATTACGACCATGTTCAGCACCATCCTGCCGAAGATCACCGCGCTTTACACGCTCACGCTCGGTCAGGTGAGCGTGTTCACCGTTGTGCAGAATTATGTCGCCAACTTTGTCGGCACCTTCTTCCTTGTCGCCTGGGGTGACCATTTCCCGAAGGGTGTCGTGATCGGCATTGACGCGCTGCTCATGGCACTGCTGCTGCTTTTCATCGACACACTTCCGGCCTATATCCTGCTGATGATCGCATTCAGTGCGCTGCACCTGACCACCGGTATCCTCAACAACATGATCACGGCCTTTATCGCCGATCTTTACGGCGCAAAGCGCTCGCGCTATATCAGCATGATGCACATTTTCTACAGTGTCGGCGCGCTCTTTGGCCCGAAGCTGCCGGAAGCCGTCGAAAAACTCGGCCTGAACTGGAACGCGAGCTATGCCGTTCTGGCCATCGCGGGCTTTGTGCTGGTCGCGGGCTATTTTGCCATCATGCTTCTGACGAAGCAGCTGAATTACAAGCTCCCCGCCCATGGCGGCAGCTCCGCAAAGGCCCCGAAGCAAAAGCTGGACCTTCGCGCGATCCTGCGCCATCCAATGTTCCTTCCGCTCTGTCTGCTCCAGATGTTCTACATGAGCGGCCACCAGAATCTGTTTGGAAACTGGTTCCAGCTGTATTTGCAGCGGAGCTATTCCGACATCTATACCGAGTCCTTCACGGCGACCTGCATGACGGTCTACTGGTTTGGTATGCTCGGCAGCCGCCTTTTGAGCATGGCGCTGGCCGACAAGGTCACGCCGCGCAGGTTCATCATGATCGGCTCTGCCGTCGGCGTCGCAGCGCAGCTTCTTGGCCTGCTTGGAAACACGCACACGCTCTGGCTCATCACCTGTCTGCTGCTTGGCCTGTGTACAGGCGGCATCTATCCGCTGACCTTCTCAATCTCGATCGCATACTTCCCGCAGAGCTCCGCGCGGATCACGAGCCTGCTTTCCATCATTTCCTCGATCGGTGGGATCCTTCTGAGTCTCTTCATGGGCAAGCTCGCTGAGCTTTCCATGTTTGCGGCCATGTTCGTCCCGCTGGTCTGCCTGCTGATCGTTTTCCTCCTCATCCGCTTCCGCTTCTCGGACGAGCCGAAGGAGGCATAAGCAAGAGGGGCGCTGCCGCGCAGCGTCCCTCCCGTTCTATCCAGTTATGCCGCTCCGGCGGTAAAATCAAACAAAGGAGCCTACACCATGAAGCATATGACGCTGAAAACCGTGGATGGCGGAACGCTGTCCATCTCCAAGATCGTTCTCGGCTCTTCCTCTCTGCACACCATCTGGCGCACGCTCGGCGAGGAGGGCACCTTCCGCTACATCGACCGTTTCCGCGCACTCGGCGGCGACACTGTAGATACCGGGCGCACCTACGGCGGCGAAATGGATCAGATCTCCTTCGGCCTCTGCGAGGCTATCCTCAGCCGCTACATAAAATCGCGCCGCTGCGAAAATGAGCTGCACATCATCACGAAGGGCGGCTTTCCGGATCTGGACACGCGCGACCTGTCCATGATCCGCTTCCGCATGACACGGGAGGCCGTTCTCGGCGACTTCTATACCAGCTATGATCGTCTGCAAAAAGGCCCTATCGATATTTATATGCTCCACCGCGACGCACCGGAAAAGCCTGTCAGCTACATGATGGACATTCTAGACGAGATCGCAAAAACCGGCCTTGTCAAGGTCATCGGCGTCTCCAACTGGCCGCTCTCCCGCATTCTGGAGGGCAACGCCTACGCCCGGAGCAAGGGACAGGCGGAGATCGCCGTCTCGGAGATCATGTGGAGCTATGCCTACACGGATGTTGCGGCGCGCAACGACCGGACGCTGTCGATCATGGACGACGCGCTTTATCAGCAGTATCTGTCCGCCCCCATCCCCATTATCAGTTTCTCGTCGCAGGCCCGCGGCCTGTTCTCGCTGCTCTATCAGGGCGCCTATACCTGGGACGAGGTCGCGGAAAAGAACCGCTGGTACGCATTTGAGGATAACCGCCTGCGCTGGCTCAAGGTGAAGGAATACTGCGACCGTACCGGCATAAGCCCGGCCGCCGTGATCCTGGCGTATCTGACGAGCAATCCAGTCGAATGTGCGCCGATCATCGGCTGCATGACCGAAAACGAGATCGCAGATTCTCTTTCCGCACCGGATCTGACACTGACGCCGGAGGAGCTTCGCTGGTTTGATGCCATCTGACGCTCCTGCATTCCCGCCTTTGCGTTTTTCCGCTCTCCTTTCTCAGTCGTATTAAGCGCCCGGCGGATGGAATCCATCCGCCGGGCCTTTTTATACGTTCAGACCTCGACTGCCTCGCCGCAGTCAAAAAAGTACAGATACCGTGCCTTGACCGGCGTCTGGAAGATGCGCGAGAGCGCCGCCGCGTAGGCCCCGATCTGCGGTGCATAATCCGCTGCCTTTCTCTCCGGGCCGTCATACAGGCGGTCTGACTTGAAATCCACGATGACCAGCCCGTCCGGCTCCTGCCAGAAGCAGTCCACAACACCCTGAAGCATCACCTGTTCGCCTGCCGCAGCCGGGTCGTATGCGCCCGCGTCCGTCAAAATCGAGAATTTGAACTCGCGCTTCGGCTCCTGCGCGTTCAGGATGCGTTTCCCAAACGGGCCTTGGAACAGCCGCACGATTTTTTCACAGTCCACAGCCTCCGCCTGCTCCGGCGTCAGGAAGCGTTCGCGCATAAGGCGTTCCCGCTCCGCGCGGACGCCCTCCGGCGTCGTACACTGCGCATAGCGGACGAACTGCATGAAAAGATGCGTCGCGCTTCCCTTTTCGCGTCCGTGCAGCGCGCCGTGCGTGAAATGCTTCCGCCGCTCGACCGTCCGGTATCGCGGCTCCGGCGTTTCCGCCTCCTCCGCGGCCTCAAAGTCCTCCGCCCTGCCCTTGAGCTGCGTCGCGGTCAGCTTGGAGGCCGTTTTGGCCGCCGCCATATGCGGGTAGACGTAGGAAATCTGCCTTTCCAGCTCTGCCGCATCCACCGGCGTACGCAGCGCCTGCTGCGTCCTTCCGCCAGCTCTGGCGGGCTGTGTGCGCAGCGCCTGCGCGCTCTGATAGGTGATCGTCCAGGTGTCCTCCCAGACGCGGCTG
>ERZ779890.4920-NODE-4920-length-10853-cov-2.776996_pt1 | contig 10853 bp, 7 predicted proteins | sample MGYA00511553_ERZ779890 | MGnify/ENA primary metagenome ERZ779890 (study PRJEB29588, sample SAMEA2152064) | human gut metagenome | biome: human gut; feature: human-associated habitat; material: faeces | place: Denmark | collected 2008/2010 ...
GTCATCAGACGACCGGCCGGGTCCGGGTATTTGCGACAGCAAATACGTGGAGGACATAAAGGCCGCGCGGAGCGTCAGGGTTTGGGACAGAGTCCCAATAAAACAACAGGATAGGCGCCTCGGAAAAGGAAAACGAGATTTTCCTTTTCCCTCGGCTTTCACTATATTTCCCGCCTGGCGGCGGCTAATATAGGATGCGCCTCGGAAAAGTAAAGCAGGGCTTTCCTTTTCCCTCGGCTTTCACTATATTTGCAAGAAAAATTGAAGAGATGAATAACGACATATTATTGGAAATCAGGGATCTGCACGCGTCAGTGGGTGATAAAGAGATATTGAAGGGCATTGACCTGACTATAAAAAAAGGGGAAATCCATGCAGTGATGGGGCCTAACGGAGCAGGAAAAAGCACATTGTCCTCAGTACTCACGGGCAAACCTTTATATGCTGTGACAAGCGGAAGCATCGAGTTCTGCGGGCAGGACCTGCTGGCAATGTCACCAGAGGAAAGGTCATGGGCCGGCATCTTCATGTCGTTCCAGTATCCGGTCGAAATACCGGGCGTGACCATCACCAACTTCATGAAAACCGCCATCAACGCCAAACGCAAGGCAAATGGTGAAGACCCGATCAAAGGCGGTGACTTCCTTAAACTTATGAGAGAGAAGATGGCATTCGTCCAGATGCGTCCGGAGTTTGCCAAGAGAGAAGTCAATGTCGGATTTTCCGGCGGTGAGAAGAAACGTAACGAGATATTCCAAATGGCAATGCTTGACCCTACATTGGCCATACTCGACGAAACAGACAGCGGACTGGACGTGGACGCATTGAGAATAGTGGCAGAAGGAGTGAGGGCGCTTCACACTCCGGAGAAATCAGCCATCGTCATAACCCATTACAAACGACTGCTCGACTACATTGTCCCGGACATTGTCCACATTCTCAAGGACGGCAAAATCGTGAAGACAGCCGGAAGAGAACTCGTTGACGAAATCGAAGAGAAGGGATACGACATTTTCTAAGGAGGGGTTATGCAGAGCGATATCAAATCCCAGGACGTTTCAATGCGCCTGGACCCGTCACCGAAGACTGATTCCGGACATTATGTGGATGTGGCCGTGCCTTGTGGAGCCGCCACCATCAGAGTCCCTTCAGCCTCAACATTCGATAAAGTATATGTAATAGGCGCCAAAGAGCAGTTCCAGCTGGACGGCGATACGGACGACATTGACCCGAAACTGGAATTCTGCCCGGACGGGCTGCCTTTCGACAGCATTGTGGCCGAGGCCGAGCGGATGACCCACGAGCCTGATTTCAAGGGCTACATCCACGATATCGGCGGGCCCCCGGGCAAAGACATTGCCCTGCCCATATCTGTAGATCTCGTGGGCGAGGGCGCGGACGTGAAGATTTCCGGCCTGTACCTCTGCTCTGGGGCGGACAAGATGCAGATTCGCACGGAAGTCCGTCACCGCGTGCCGTCGTGCGTGTCAATGCAGTTGTTCAATGGAATCGCTTCTGGAAAGTCCAAGGCCAGGTTCTACGGAAAGATAGTCGTGGCGCCTGACGCACAGAAGACAGAGGCGTACCAGACGAACCACAACCTGATATTGTCAGATGGCGCTGAAGCGGAAGCAAAACCGCAGCTCGAAATCTATGCGGACGACGTGAAGTGCTCACACGGGGCGACTGTCGGCCAGCTCAATGAAGATGAGCAGTTCTATATGCGTTCCCGCGGAATCCCGGAAGACGAGGCCAAAGTGCTGCAGATGATTTCTTTCATCGCTCCGGTTCTAGCCAATGTCGCTGACGAGGACCTTCGTGCCGCCCTCTCTTCATATATCGAGACTGCCGTCCGCGAGTTGTAAGAGATACCGCGAACCAGTCAGATGAAGATTCCTCAGCGTCTCAGTTGGGGAGGTATCACATCCATCACTGAAAGAACAACCCAAGCCCGCAGAGGCTGGGGAAGTCGCGTAGTGCAGCAAAAGACCTGTTGTGCGCACTGGGGCGGGAACCACCCAAACGGCGCGTCAGGAAACGGGAGGAACGGGCTATTTGTCAGCAATCAGGTCCTTTTTTCCGGCCCCGGCGATCAGATCATTATAATCCTCCATCGACCTCAATATGACATCATGGGCGACATCGGCACCGTAGATGCTGATGAACTTCATTCGCTGGGTGTTCTCGCCGGGGATGTCCTTGTAGGTCGTGAAGTAGTGGATCAGACGGCGGATGATGTCCTTCGGAAGCTCATCAATATCAGTCAGATGGCCATAGACGGCATCATTTTTCAGGACAGCGATGATCTTGTCGTCAGCCTGGTCGTGGTCGAGAAGACGAAGCCCGCCGATAGGCCTGGCCCTGACGATGATATCTCCGTGCGTAACATCCTTTTCGGTAAGGACACAAATATCGAGCGGATCACCGTCACCCTCTATATCATATCGCGCAAGTGCCTGATTACTAAGCTCTGCCATCTTTGCAGAACAATATGTCTTAGGCAGGAAACCGTAAAGAGACGGGACAATGTTGGAGAACTTCTGCGGTCTGTCAAGTGAAAGATAACCGGATTCCTTGTCCACCTCGTACTTTACAGTATCTGTCGGAACTATTTCGATAAATGCCCTGACCTCCTCGGGAACATTGTCCCCCAAGTCTATTCCATGCCAGGGATGAGCCTTATGTGAATTGTGAATATCCATTGGTCTGAAGTTTATAGTTTTGCGCCCTCTTGACGCCAACAATTTCAAAGTTACTAAATTATGACGGATATTGCGTCATCCGCCCGAAACATAAAACTCTGGGCGGAAGAGTCTTTCCATCAAAAGCCGTTAAGCCAGCAGTTTGGTCAATTCGATAAAATCATTGACACTCATGCGCTCCGGGCGAAGCTCGAAAACAGGCGAAGTCGCAAACTCCGAAGTCTTCACGGCGTCCCATCCCTCGCGGGAGGCTTTCGCCAGGATGAGCGGCTTAAGTGAATTCCGCATTGTCTTTCGCCTCTGGCCGAACGAGGTCTTGACAATGTTCTTGAACGCGGCCTCGTCGCATCCCAATGACGTCCTGCCGTTGCGCTTCAGCCGGATGACGGCGGACTGCACTTTCGGAGGCGGAGCAAAGGCGCCGGACCCCACAGTGAACAGATATTCAATATCATACCACGCCTGGAGAAGCACCGACAGGATGCCGTAGGTCTTGCTTCCCGGTTTCTCGGCGATACGCTCTGCCACCTCTTTCTGAATCATGCAGACAGTCTGCGGAATGCGGTCCTTGAAATCGAGGATTCGGAAAAATATCTGCGACGAGATATTGTACGGGAAATTGCCGATGACATTGAAACTGCCGGAAAACAGATGGTCGATATCCAGCTTCAGGAAATCGCCATAGATGACCTTGTCTGCCGCGTCCGGGAAATGCTTCTGCAGATATTCCACGGATTCGGCATCTATCTCTATCATTTTCAGGTCAATGTCTTCACGCTGAAGCAGATACTGCGACAGCACCCCCATTCCCGGGCCGATTTCCAGCACATCCGCACTGCCTCCTTCTGCCGGCTCAAGGGCGGCAACAATGGCTTTGGCAATGCTCTGATCCGTCAGGAAATGCTGTCCCAATGCTTTTTTTGCTCTTACTTCCATATGACTTGTTTTTTCTCGTTACCCAAATCCAAGGGACGGAACACTACCAGAAAACAGCAGTCCCGGCGCACTTTTCAAGTACAATGACAAAGTTACAAGATGCCGGCGAATAATTTTGATTATAATTTGCTAAATTTGCGTGTTTGGAACAGAAAATAATAATTTAAAGCATATTATGTTCAATACTTATTTCAGAACAAACACTTGCGGTGAGCTCAGACTCGCAGATGCAGGCAAGAAAGTAGTTCTTTCCGGATGGGTCCAGAGATCCAGAAAACTCGGAGGAATGACATTCATTGACCTTCGCGACAGATATGGTATAACTCAGCTGGTGGTAAGCGCCGATGCGCCGGCAGAACTGGTTGAGGTGGCCAACTCTCTCGGACGCGAATTCGTCATCCAGGCAGAAGGCGAAGTGATCGAGCGTCAGAGCAAGAACGCCAAGATGGATACCGGCGAAATCGAGATCAAACTCAGTTCGATCAATATCCTGAACAAGTCAGTAACGCCTCCTTTCACCATCGAAGACGAAAGCGACGGCGGTGATGACATCAGAGCCAAATACAGATACCTCGACCTAAGAAGGAACCCGCTCAAGAATGCGCTTATGCTCCGTCACAAGATTGCTCACGAAGTACGCAACTTCCTCGACAGCAAGGGCTTCATGGAGATTGAGACACCTTACCTCATCAAATCCACACCTGAAGGAGCGCGTGACTTCGTGGTACCATCCAGAATGAATGCCGGTGAGTTCTATGCTCTTCCGCAGTCTCCGCAGACCTTCAAGCAGCTGCTGATGGTGGCCGGTTACGACAGGTATTTCCAGATCGTGAGATGTTTCCGTGACGAGGACCTGCGCGCTGACCGCCAGCCTGAGTTCACACAGATTGACTGCGAAATGTCATTCGTGGAGCAGGAAGATGTGCTGAACACCTTCGAGGATATGATGCGCAAACTGTTCAAGAACGTTCTGAATGTGGACATTCCGAATCCGCTTCCACGTATGAGCTGGTACGATGCGATGGACAAATACGGTTCTGACAAGCCGGACGTGCGTTTCGACATGACAATCCACGAACTCACTTCATTGGCCAAAGGTCATGGCTTCTCAGTATTTGATTCAGTGGACTACATCGGCGGCATCGCCGTAAAAGGCGCCGCTGAATACACCAGAAAGCAGCTGGACGAGCTTACGGAGTGGGTAAAACGCCCGCAGGTCGGAGCCAAGGGCCTGGTTTACATCAAGTTCAATGCTGACGGCTCTGTCAAGTCTTCAATCGACAAGTTCTACACACCTGAGCAGGTCAAGGAAATGGCAATCGCAGCAGGCGCTGAAGCCGGCGACCTCGTTCTGATACTCTGCGGGGCAAAACGCAAGGCCCAGACAATGCTCGGAGTTCTCCGTATGGAAATGGCCAACCGCCTCGGACTCAGGGACCCTAAGGTGTTCGCACCGCTCTGGATCGTGGATTTTCCTCTGCTTGAATGGGACGACGAGACACAGCGTTTCTATGCTATGCACCATCCGTTCACGGCTCCTAAGCCTGAGCACCTCCAGATGTTCTACAGTGACAAGAAAGAGGACCTCGAGAAAGTTTGTGCCAATGCCTATGACTTCGTTCTGAACGGAACCGAGCTGGGCGGCGGTTCTATCCGTATCCACGATGCGTCACTGCAGGAGAGGATGTTCGAAGTTCTCGGCATCAGCAAGGAAGAGGCCGCATACAAGTTCGGCTTCATCATCAATGCCTTCAAGTTCGGCGCTCCACCTCACGGAGGTCTTGCATTCGGCTTCGACAGAGTATGCGCATTGTTCGGCGGAAGCGATTCCATCAGGGATTACATTGCCTTTCCTAAGAACAACCAGGGCCGCGACGTGATGATCGATTCTCCGTCCACCATCGACCAGGTCCAGCTCGACGAACTTCACCTGGATATCCGTAAAAGCGAATAACTGATACAAAACATTGAATATGAGTTCACTAAAGATCGAAGGGAACAATCTCCCTAATTTACCTTGGCAAGATCGCCCCGCAGGATGCAAAGATCCGCTTTGGCGTTATTCTGAAAATCCTGTAATACCTCGCGACCTTCTGCCGGACTCCAACAGCATATTCAACTCTGCCGTAATTCCGTTCGAGGACGGATTTGCCGGAGTCTTCCGCTGCGATGACAAGAACCGCAGGATGACGCTTCACGCGGCATTCTCAAAAGACGGTTTCAACTGGGGAATCAATCCTGAGACCATCAAGTTTGAAGGCGCAGACTCTGAAATCGGAGAATGGGTGTACGGCTACGACCCGCGCGTGGCCAAAATCGAAGACAAATATTACGTCACATGGTGCAACGGTTATCACGGACCGACCATCGGCATGGCCTGGACCACTGATTTCAAGACCTTCCACCAGATGGAAAACGCCTTCCTGCCATACAACCGCAACGGCGTCCTTTTCCCGAGAAAGATAAACGGCAAATACGCCCTGCTTTCCCGTCCGAGTGACACCGGCCATACAGCATTCGGTGATATTTTCTACTCCGAATCACCTGATATGGAATACTGGGGACACCACCGCCACGTAATGGCTCCTGCACCGTTTGAAGTAAGTGCATGGCAGTGCATGAAGATAGGCGCGGGCCCTGTGCCGATCGAGACATCAGAAGGCTGGCTCCTGTTCTATCACGGAGTCCTGCATTCGTGCAACGGCTATGTCTATGCTTTCGGATCTGCCCTGCTCGACCTCGAGCAGCCGTGGAAACCGATTGCAAGAAGCGGTCAGTACCTCATTTCCCCACGCGAAATCTACGAGCTGACAGGAGATGTGCCTGATGTGACATTCCCTTGTGCATCCCTGCACGATCCGGAAACCGGCCGTATCGCCATATATTACGGCTGTGCGGACACGGTCACAGGACTTGCATTCGGATATATTCCTGAAATAATAGAGTTTACGAAACGGACCAATATCTTGTAAACCTATGGCTGCAGGATATTTACCAAAGATACTCCTCGCCCTGACGATATTGTCAGGATGGGGAGTTTTTTCCGTCAATGCGGCTGAACCGCTTCAGACCAATGAAAGAAAACAGCCGGCAGACTACGTGAACCCGTTTGTCGGCACCACGAATTTCGGAACCACGAATCCCGGAGCAGTCTGCCCGAACGGAATGATGAGCGTCTCCCCGTTCAACGTAATGGGCTCGGACGAGAATGTTTGGGACAAGGACAGCCGCTGGTGGTCCACCCCATATTGCTACGAAAACAAGTTCTTCACAGGATACTCACACGTGAATCTGAGCGGAGTGGGCTGCCCGGAACTGGGCTCCCTGCTCACAATGCCGACCTCGGGAGAGCTGGAAGTCGATTATCACAAATACGGCTCGGAATATAGCGGAGAGCAAGCCGTACCGGGCTGGTATTCAAACACATTGACCCGATACGGAATCCTGACGGAAGTCACCTCCACTATGCGCACGAGCATCGAGAGATACACCTTCAGGGCTGGCCGGGCCAATATCCTGCTTAATCTCGGAGAGGGTCTGACCAATGAATCCGGCGCCACCGTCCGCAAAATCAGCGACACGGAAATCGAGGGCTCGAAGCTTTTAGGCACTTTCTGCTACAATTCGCAGGCGGTGTTCCCGATATATTTCGTGATGCGTGTCAGCAAGGCGCCTTCATCCTGCGGTTACTGGAAGAAGCAGCGCCCGATGACAGCAGAGGCAGCATGGGACCCTGACCAGGGAAAATACAAGCTCTACACACGTTACGCGAGGGAAATCTCCGGAGACGACGTGGGCTTCTGGTTCAGCTATGACAATGTCGCAGAGGGCGAGCAGATCTGCGTCCAGATGGGCGTTTCATTCGTCAGCTGCGATAATGCCAGGATGAACCTCGATGCCGAGCAGAACGGTTTCGACTTCGACAAGGTAAAGGCCAATGCTTATGAAAAATGGAACAGCGACCTTTCCCGCATAAAGGTGGAAGGCGGAAGAGAAGACCAGACTGAAGTATTCTATACCGCTCTATATCACATACTTATCCACCCGAACGTTCTGAATGACGTTAACGGGGAATATCCTCTGATGGAATACTGCGGGGACGGAAAGACATTGACAAGTGACTGCGGCGCGGACTACTCGAAATCGGGAAACGGTATCGGAAAAGTGGCCGAGGGGCACAACAGGTACACGGTCTTCTCGCTCTGGGACACCTACAGGAATGTCCACCAGCTTCTGACTCTCGCCTACCCTGAGCGCCAGCTGGATATGGTCAGGTCAATGATATCTATGTACCGTGAGTGGGGCTGGATGCCGAAATGGGAGCTTTACGGCCGTGAGACTTTCACTATGGAGGGCGACCCGGCAATCCCTGTAATCACGGACACCTACCTTAAAGGGCTGAAGGACATTGACATAAATACTGCCTACGAGGCTTTTGTCAAATCGGCTACGACTGAGGGGGCGAAGAACAGGATGAGACCGGACAATGACCCTTACATGAAGGACGGCTACATTCCGCTCGGGTATTTTGCCGCTGATTTCTCGGGAGACAACTCCGTCTCACACGCATTGGAATACTATGTGGCGGACAATGCATTGTCCCTTCTTGCTGCATATTTAGGCCACGCTGAAGATGCCAAGTTGTTCAGGGACAGGGCATTGAACTACAAGCATTATTACAGCAGGGAGTCAGGTACGCTGAGGCCGCTCAATGCTGACGGGACGTTCCTCTCTCCATTCAATCCGAGACAGGGTGAGAATTTCGAGGAGGTTCCCGGTTTCCACGAAGGCAGCGCATGGAACTACACGTTCTTCGTGCCTCACGATGTGGAAGGTTATGCGGCTCTGATGGGCGGACGGAAGGTGTTCCTGGAGAAGCTGCAGAGCGTGTTCGACGAGGGGTTGTATGATCCTGCCAATGAGCCGGATATCGCATATGCCTATCTTTTCAGCCGCTTCAGGGGTGAGGAATGGCGCACCCAGAAGATGATACCGCAGCTTTTGGAGCAGTATTTCACGACCAAGCCTGACGGTATTCCGGGCAATGATGATACGGGCACAATGTCCGCATGGGCTGTGTTCTCGATGATGGGCTTCTATCCGGATTGCCCAGGAGAGCCGTCCTACACGCTTACCGCTCCGGCTTTCAGAAAGGTTACCATAACGCTGGACCCGAAGTGGTACGACGGACATAATGAGCTGACTATCACCAAGTCAGGAAGCAATGCCAATGCTTGCGAGACCTCGTCGGGGACAGGTCAATATGACAGGATATCGTCCATGACTCTCGGCGGCAAGACGCTGAAGAATTACAGGGTGGGCCACGGGCAGCTTACACGTGGCGGGGAACTTGTGTTCCGCTGCCGGGCTGCCAAGTAGCACAAAACATTGACACACAAAACATTGACAATAATGAAACATATATTTTCTGCGATGATGCTGGCGGCGATGGTGGCGGCCGGCTGCGCAAAGACGACAGACAACACGGATTACGTGCAGTACGTGAATCCGAAAATCGGCACCGGAGGACATGGACACGTGTTCGTGGGGGCCAATGTTCCTTTCGGAATGGTTCAGCTCGGGCCTACCAGCATTCCTCAGACATGGGACTGGTGCTCAGGCTATCACGACAGCGATTCCACTGTGATCGGTTTTTCCCATACGCATCTGGAGGGTACCGGTATCGGTGATCTCTTCGACGTTACGGTCATGCCTGTCATCGGTGAGGTGGCTTATGCGCGTGGCGAGGAGCCTGCCGAGAATGCTACCCCTGAAGAAATCGAGGCTGCCATCAAGACAGGTCTCTGGTCCTACGCGGACAGGTCTTCGGAAATCACCGTGCCCGGTTACTACAGCGTGATGCTTACCCGTTTCGGAATCGAAGCCGAGATGACAGCTACTTCACGTGTGGGTATGCACCGTTACACTTTCCCTGCAAGTGATTCAGCAGCAATCGTTTTCGACCTGGAGAACGGCGGGTGCTGGGACAAGGCCACCGGAACATTGACAGAAAAGGTGGACAGCGTGACTATTCGGGGCTACAGATTCTCCACTGGCTGGGCCAAGAACCAGAAGGTGTTCTTCTACGCTCAGTTCAGCAAGCCGTTCGAGAAATTCACGTCACAAGGTCCTTACAGCAGAATGGATTTCCAGACCACTGAAGGTGAGCAGATTATGGTAAAAGTGGCCATATCTCCGACAAGCATGGACGGTGCGCAGGCCAATATGGAAGAGGAACTGGCCGGCTGGGATTTCAACGGCACGGTCAAGAGCGCAACTAAAGCATGGAACGCCGAACTGTCCAAAATCAAAATCGACACGGATGACGAGGACGCACGCACGGTATTCTACACTTCCCTGTACCACACGATGATACAGCCGTCTGTCTTCAATGATGTAAATCGCGACTACAGAGGTGCTGACGACCAGATCCACACCGGAAACGACTTCGTGAACTACACCACTTTCTCGCTTTGGGACACCTACAGGGCTGCGATGCCGCTGATGACGATTATCCATCCTGAGAAGGTCAATGACATTGCCAATACCATGATCAATATCTACCTGCAGCAGGGCAAGCTTCCGGTATGGCATCTCTGGGGCAATGAGACTGACTGTATGGTAGGCAACCCGGGAGTAGTCGCATTGGCAGACATCCTGGTGAAGGGCTTCGACGGCTTCGACAAAGAGCTGGCTTACAAGGCATTGAAAGATTCGGAAATGAGACCTGACAGAGGCCAGGATATCCGTATGCAGTACGGTTTCATCCCTGCCGACAAGGGCTTCGGCGAGTCTGTGGCCTACGATATGGAATATGCTATCGCAGACGGGGCCATGGCACAGGCCGCCAAATTCCTCGACAAGGATGACGACTACACCTATTTCCACAACAGAAGTCATTCATACAGGAACTATTTCGATGCCAAGACGCTTTTCATCCGCGGCAAGAACTCTAACGGCAAGTTCATCGAACCGTTCAATCCTTACCAGTCGGAGCACAGGGCGGATGTTTACTGCGAAGGCAATGCATGGCAGTACACGTGGCTTGCTCCGCAGGATTTCAACGGACTGGTTTCGCTTTACGGTTCAGAGGAGAAATTGACGGAAAGACTCGACAGTCTGTTTTCAGCCAAGAGCGAAATTGTCGGCGAGAACACTTCCAGCGACATCTCCGGCCTTATCGGCCAGTATGCCCACGGCAATGAGCCAAGCCAT
>ERZ779890.4921-NODE-4921-length-10850-cov-3.264752_pt1 | contig 10850 bp, 9 predicted proteins | sample MGYA00511553_ERZ779890 | MGnify/ENA primary metagenome ERZ779890 (study PRJEB29588, sample SAMEA2152064) | human gut metagenome | biome: human gut; feature: human-associated habitat; material: faeces | place: Denmark | collected 2008/2010 ...
AATGATGGTTAAACAACTGATTTATGATAGTTGCATGATAGTTAAAAAGGAAACTGTCATGCCTATATGTTATGATGTTCAAGTTATATACAAGAAACATGATAGTATGATAGTTGTTTTTTAAAATTCATTATAGTACTGATAAGTTTGAACCGTAAATGCAGATTTACCGGTGAACTAACGGGTAAGGCTGAACCTCGTGCCGCAAGCTCTCTTTTGCCGTCTGCTTTAGCTGATGAATAGATGATTGTTCCCGGCTTTGCCGGTTCCTCTGTGGTTTTTTAACCCCTTTAAATACAATACAAGCTGTGAATGGGGTGTAAGAATGGTTAATGAATATTAAATAATGAGCTTGTCGGGAACTTTTTGCAATGATTCGGCGTCTTATATTTACGAGTGATTATTATAAATGAAAAAGTAAAAAATGAAAAAAGCTATTTTGACACTTTTGATGATTCCTGCTTTTGTCGGGATGTTGTTTTCTTGCTCTGAAGTCAAAACAGATGCAAAGAAGTTGGAAGGTAAATGGAATATTGTGGAAGTAAAAGGAGAAAAAATACTGAAAGAAGGTTTGCCCAATATGGAGTTTGATATGAAAGATAATAAAGTTCACGGTAATGCCGGATGTAATATCTTTAATTCGACTGTCGTGCTGGACGACCAGGATATTTCTTCCATCACGATCAACCCCGCAGCCACTACCATGATGGCTTGTCCGGATATGGAGATCGAAGATGCGATCTTGAAAGCTATGGGAAACGTGAAAGGTGTGAAGGCCGGCCAGTCCGAAAATGAAATGTTGCTGGTCGATGCTGACGGTAACGTGTTGATGGTTTTGTCAAAAAACTAATTGGATAGAAATGAAGAAGTACATGTATCTTTGTCTTGCGGCGTTGAGTATCGGTATCTTTGCTTCTTGTAAGGCGAAAAAAGGTGTGGAAGCGACTTTCTCCGACCTGGATGGTAGTTGGAATATTGTCGAATTGAACGGCAAGGTGTTGAATCCTGCCGAGACGAATCAAGTCATCGAGTTCGACGTGGCTCGCCATTCCCTTTCCGGAAGAGCTGGATGCAATCGGATGATGGGGCAGATCGAATACAGCGATTCCCGCAAGAATATCATTAAATTCCCGCAGGTTGCGACAACGCGTATGGCTTGTCCGGATATGAGTGGTGAGCGTGAATTGTTGCAGGCTTTGGATAAAGTCGTTCGCTTTGATGCAGTAGGTGAGGTGAAACCGGTCAATAAAATCGCTTTATATGGCACGGACAATACCAAATTGATGGTAATTGAAAAGAAGTGACTTTCATTGTGAAATGTTTGGAAGGCGGTTCCGGTTGTGACGGGCCGCCTTTTTTATTTCGGCCTGCAAGGGATGATCAGGGTGAAGCGGCTGCCTTTTCCTTCCTGGGAAGAAAGGGTGATTCGCCCCTCCAGGCGCTCGGCGATGGTTTGACAGATCGATAGGCCCAGTCCGGTACCTTGTGCAAATTCGTCCACCTTGAAGAAACGTTCGAACACTTTCTTCTGGGCCTCTTCCGACATGCCTTTTCCTGTATCTTCGACAAAGACATGAACTTCTTTCTCCTCCTTCTTAATAGACAGCTCCTAACAGGATGTGCCCTTTAGTGGTGAACTTGACGGCATTGTTGATGAAATTCGTAATCACTTGCGTGAACCGGAAACGGTCTACATGAATGATAAGTTCCGTTTCTTGGAATTCTTTCAGGAAACGGATATTCGACGGCATAAGCAGGTGATGTGTCTGGTAGATCTCTTCTAACAGTTCGTTTAGAGAGCAATCGTCGAAAGCGAAAGACATCCGTCCCGACTCAATGCGCGAGAGTTCCAGGATATCATTAATCAGTTTCAGCAGCAGATTACTGTTTTTGTTGATCGTATTGCGGAAAAGGTCTTTTTCTTCATCGGTCAATTCCTTTTCGTCTTGTAATAGGTTGGTGAAACCGACTATCGCATTTAACGGTGTGCGTATCTCATGGCTCATGTTGGCGAGGAATGCCGATTTCATCTTATTGGCTTCTTCGGCTCGCTCTTTCTCTTCGATCAACCGGAGTTGCACCTGCCTTTTCCGTTCGCTTTCGCGGTAGTACATGTAAATGAGGTGAAGGATGATATAGACGATTGCTATGACGAGCAGGATTCCGCCTGCAATAATATAGTTTAGGTAACGGACTTCCAGTGGCATGTTATAGATGATGCTTCCCTGTGGCAGATCGCTCAACCGTATGTTGAAACGTTGCATCTCTTTCCAGTCGAAAGCAAATGTTTTGGGGCTTTCTACGATAGGAATGTCATTTGGAGAAGTGCCTTTCAGGATGCGGGCAGCTGTTTGGGCAACACAATCAGCCTGGATTTGCAAGGTAGTGAAATAGCCACCGGTGATCCCTCTGTTGTCGTTGAACCCGTTGTTAATGACTGTGAAGTTCGGCACATTGGCCAGGCGTCCGACGGTCAGGACATTGAAGTCGAGAATGATTTGTATGCAGGCGGTGTAAGGCTTGTCTTCAAATACCCAAAGAAGCTGGCGGGCGGTCAGGTTGGCTGTTGAGGTCGTATATAAGGCAGAAGCGCCTTCTTTGCCGGGCTGGATTTCCGTGGAAGTAGTTTGGGGCCTTGTTTGATACAATCCTTCGTAAACAGCTATTCCATGTCCCTGGATATTGTCCATCAACGTTTCGAACGCTTTTCTGCCGATGAATTCTTTCGTTTTGAAGATCAGTATTTTTGATCTTCCGTATAGTTTTTCGATCAGTTGTATGTTTTTCAGATATTCAGGCTTGTCCCAATAACCCGTGAAGTTGGGATGCTGTTCCAATAGTTCCCAGTTGGGAAAGTTGACACCTGAAAAGACAACCGGAATCGTCTTGCCGAGCGGATGGTTGCAGGCCATTAAAGTATAGGTAGCCTGATCGTCATTGGAAATGATGATGTCCGGTTTGAAACTTAAAGTGTCGAGAAAGGAGTACATCCGGGCTTCTTCGTCTGTGGCATTATAGCGTTCGCAGTCCAGGTAGAATGTGTGGATGGAAGAGTATATTTGCTCTTTCTCCAGTTCCTCGTGCAGCAGCTTGTCGAACTTGGAGTAGGCACTCAGGCTTTGATTGTATGACTGTATGACAAGGACATTAAACAGTTCCTTCCCTTTTTTATCGGAGGAACCCTTTGCTTCACGCGGAAAACAAAGGGCCAATATCAACATCGCTATGTATATATGTATTTTCAAGGAAGAAGCACTTATCAATTGTACCCGTATGTTTTAAAAAACCGTTCAAAGTTAACGATAATCGGGATATAACAAGTACTTCTTTCTGATTTTCTTATATTTATTTAATGCCGGTTGCCAACTTGCGCGTATTTCGTCCTCCTTTAAGCCGCGGACAATCTGGAAACGTAATTCTTTTGTCCCGGCAAGCAGGTCGAACCATTGTGGGCGGGTGAAGAAAAAAGCTTGGTCGTTGCCTGCTTTATTATAGAAATCAAGGAGGAATTTCAGCGTCAATCCCCCGGTAAAGGGATATTCTCTCAAGTCCGTGCCGTAGCATTCCTTGTCCTTATGCAACGGTTTCGTGTCGAAACCTGGCAAGGAGGTGGGCGTAAAGGTGAAATCTCCGTATCTGGCATCGGGTGCTCCCAATATCTGGAATGGATAATAGGTCCCGCGACCGACACTGATATTGGTCCCTTCGAAGAAACAGAGTGAAGGGTAGAGACGGATCGACTGGTCGTTCGGCAGGTTGGGAGAGGGCTTTACCGGCAACCAGTACGGATCTCCGTGACGCCAGTTTTCCATCTTGACGATATGCAGTTTACAGGTGTCGGGTGTACTTTTCAGCCAACCTTCCTTGTTGATCATCCAAGCCAGTTCGCCAACCGTCAGACCGTGCAGTATGGGTAATGGGTCAACGCCGACAAAGGATTCGAATCCTTTCTGGCGGACAGGACCGTCGACGAAGTCGTTCGGGTTAGGGCGGTCCAGGACGATAAATTCGACATCGTTTTCGGCACAGGCTTCCATCACATAATGCATGGTGCTGATGTAAGTATAAAAGCGGACTCCGACATCCTGAATGTCGAACACGACCACGTCCAAGCCGGTCAACTGCTCGGCTGTCGGCTTCTTGTTCTTTCCGTATAGGGATATGATGGGGACTCCTGTTTTTACGTCACGGCTGTCTTTGATCTCGGCTCCCGCATCGGCCGTCCCGCGGAAACCGTGTTCAGGGGCGAACACTTTCTTTATGTTGATACCCTCTTCCAACAAGGCGTCCAGCAAATGCTTCTGCTGCTTTTCGAGGATGGAGGTTTGGTTCACTACTAATCCGACCTGTTTGTCTTTCAACAGACGGGTAACGACGTCCATACGTTCGGCTCCCAATTTTAGAGGGGCTTTCTGTGGAGTGACGGCCTGGATTTCAGACATTAAGAACAGGCTTAACAGCCAGAAGGCATACCTGATAACTGTTCTCATAGACTCATTCCTTACTATTTGTTTCTGCAAAAGTAACGATTCTTTTTGTTTATTGCGTATCTTTGTCTCTCAATAAAGCGATTGATTGTTATGAACCCTTTAGATATTATTGCCAAATATTATCCGGTAGGTTCGGAGGCGTACCGGATTTTGGTTATTCATAGTAGAAGTGTGGCAGATAAAGCTTTGGCTATAGCCCGGATGCATCCGGAGATGAATCTTGACCTTACCTTTGTAGAAGAGGCAGCTATGCTGCACGATATCGGTATTTTTCGTTGTAATGCTCCCGATATCGATTGCCATGGAGATGCGGAATATATTTGCCACGGTTATCTGGGGGCCGAATTGATGCGGGCGGAAGGTTATCCCCGCCATGCCCGCGTGTGCGAACGGCATACGGGAACAGGTATTACGCTGGCAATGATTGAAGAACGAGGTTTGCCTCTTCCGCACCGGGACTTTATGCCGGAAACCTTGGAAGAACAACTGATTTGCTACGCCGACAAGTTTTACAGCAAAACGAAACTGGACAAAGAAAAATCTGTCGAAAAGGTAAAACAGGGCCTTTCGAAGTATGGAAACGAAACTGTCGAACGGTTTGATAACTGGTGTAAACTCTTTTTAGGGGAATAAAAAGGGATTGGCTCGCTAAATTGTTATACATTTGCCCGCTGTAACACACTGCAAATAACGACGGAATGTTTTTGAAATACAAATGCCTGATTATTTTGTTGCTTTTCCTCACTGGAAACATGATGACTGAGGCGCAGGAACTTATAGCCCCGACCGATACCGTGATGGCCGTTGTGGGCGATACGGTCGTATCTGCCGGACAGGATAGTGTGCTTGCGTTAGACAGTGTACCGAAGAAGCAGACAGGGCTGGACGCTCCGGTTTCTTACCAGGCGAAAGACTCCATCATCATGACGGGAGCGAACTGGGCTTATCTGTTTGGGGAAAGCGATGTGAAATATCAACAAATCGAACTTCAGTCCGAGAAAATCGAGATGAATATGGACAGTAGCCTGGTGTATGCCACTTTCGGCCTCGACTCGATCGGGGAGGAATTCGGCTATCCTCTTTTCAAAGATGGCGACCAACAGTATGAATCCAAGACGATGCGCTATAATTTCGGTACGAAAAAAGGATATATCACAGATGTGATCACGCAACAAGGCGAAGGTTATGTGACGGCCGGACGTACCAAAAAGATGGACAACGATGTCCTGAATATGAAGGGGGGACGGTATACGACTTGCGACGAGCATGATCACCCCCATTTCTATATCCAGATGACGAAGGCGAAAGTCCGCCCGAAGAAAAATATCGTGACGGGTCCCGTCTATATGGTGTTTGAGGACGTCCCGCTTTATCCGATCGGTCTGCCTTTCTGTTTCTTCCCGTTTTCGAGTTCTTATTCTTCGGGCATTATCATGCCCACTTTCGGGGATGAAAGTTCGCGTGGTTTCTATCTGCGCGACGGCGGGTATTATTTTGCGTTGAGCGATTATATGGACCTGGCTTTGACCGGTGAAATCTATACGAAAGGTTCCTGGGGACTGTCGGCTCGTTCTTCTTATCGGAAACGGTATAAGTTTTCGGGCAGTTTCAATGCCTCCTATCTGGTTACCCGTTTGGGCGACAAGGGACTTCCCGATTATAGCTTGTCTAAGGACTTCAAGCTGAACTGGACACACTCGCAGGACCCGAAGGCAAATCCGTACCGGACTTTCTCGGCGAGTGTGAACTTTGCGACCAGCAGTTATGACCGTAATAACCTGAACAGCTTCTATCCTGGCTCGCAAGGGTTTGCGGATGCGAACCAGAATACCAAAGGGTCCAGTATCAGTATAACACAGCGTTTCCCGAATAATCCGTTCAGTATTTCGGCTACCATGAATGTGAACCAGCGTTCGAAAGACTCGACGATCTCGCTGACATTGCCTGATATTACAATTACGATGAGCCGTATCTTCCCGTTCAAGCGGAAGAATGCGGTCGGAAAAGAACGTTGGTATGAGAAGATTTCCATGAGTTACAACGGTTACCTGCGTAATAGTATCGATACGAAAGAAGACAAATTGTTCAAGTCGAGCTTGGTGAAGGATTGGCGGAATGCCATGCAGCACCAGATTCCGGTGAGTGCTACTTTCTCTTTGTTCAAGTATTTGAATATCTCGCCGTCGTTCAATTATACCGAACGTTGGTACACCAATAAGGTGGAAAAAGCATACGACATGCAGAAGAAGCAGGTGGTTGCGCGTGATACGACTTATGGTTTCTACCGCGTATTCGATTACAGCACATCCGTTTCAGCTTCCACCACGCTATATGGTTTCTATAAACCGTTGCCGTTTTTGGGTGACAAGATCAAGATGATTCGTCATCGTTTCGAACCTTCGGTAACGTTGAGCTATACGCCTGATTTTGGAGCTTCCAAATATGGTTTCTGGAAAGATCTTATGTATGAAGATCAATATGGACAGACGCAGCAGATCTCTTATTCGCCGTTTGAAGGCGGTATGTTTGGGACGGCCCCTAACGGGAAGTCGGGGAGCGTGAGTTTTCAGTTAGATAACAATCTCGAAATGAAGATCAAGTCGGATCGCGATTCGACAGGAGAGCGTAAGATCAGTCTGATCGATAAGTTGTCGTTGGGGATGAGTTATAATATGGCGGCCGATTCGTTCAAGTGGAGTGACTTGAGTGTAGGCTTGCGTCTCAAGTTTTCGAAGAGCTATACATTGAACCTGAACGGTACGTTCGATACCTATACCTATGGCTACGATGAAGCGACGAAGACCGTTCGCCGGTTGGATATTCCGCGTTGGCAGGCCGGTAAAGGATTAGGCCGTTTGCGCCAGACCGGTACGAGTTTCTCTTATACCTTTAATAATGATACGTTCGGCAAATTGTTCGGCAAGAAAGATAATAACGACGATTCCAACAACCCTCCGACAGACCCCAATGCATCGAACGATCCGGAATTCGAACAAATCTCTTCGGGGGAAGAGGGGGACCAGCAGGGTAAAATGGAAGGAGGCCGATTGCGTGGTGCCAAGAAAGATACGGGTGAGTTCGATTCGTATGGCTATATGGTCAATAAAGTGCCCTGGAGCCTTTCGTTCAGCTATAGCATGCAATTGCGTTATGGAGACTTTGACCCGAGCAAGCTCGAATATAAGTACAAGCTTACACATGCATTGAGCTTTAACGGTAATATCCAGCCGACGAAGAACTGGCGTTTTAACTTTAATGCCACCTATGACTTCGATACGCATAAGATATCCTATATGACTTGCAATATCACTCGCGACCTGCATTGCTGGCAGATGACTGCCAGTTTTGTGCCGGTGGGACCTTATAAGTCCTATACCTTCAATATTGCAGTAAGTTCGTCTTTGCTGAAAGACCTGAAATGGCGCCAGAGCAGCAACTATCGTGACGGGCAGAAATGGGAGTAATTCCAATTGTCAATTGATAATTACCAATCTATTGGTGTCTGTCCGGTTGCGATCAGATAATCATTTGCTTTGCTGAAATGCTTGTTCCCGAAGAATCCGCGGTAAGCGGAGAGGGGAGACGGATGAGCCGATTTCAATATCAGGTTGCGGGAGGCGTCGATGAAAGCGCCTTTCCGTTGTGCATACGACCCCCACAGGATGTAAACGATATGGCTTCGCTCTTCTGTCAGGCGGTGGATTACGGCATCCGTGAATTCTTCCCAACCTTTATTCTGGTGTGAGCCGGCTTGGTGTGCACGAACCGTCAGGGTTGCATTGAGAAGCAGGACGCCCTGGTCCGCCCAACGGAGCAGATTGCCGGTTTGCGGCATGGGTTTGCCTAAATCGCTTTCGATTTCTTTGAAGATGTTGACGAGCGACGGGGGAAAGGGTGTCCCGTCTTGGACGGAGAAACAAAGTCCGTGTGCCTGTCCGGGTTCATGATAGGGGTCTTGTCCGAGAATGACTACTTTGACTTTGTCGAACGGACAGTGTTCGAACGCACTGAAGATACAGGGACCAGGAGGATAGACGGTTCTTTGGCGGTATTCTTCTTTAACAAAGGTGATCAACTGGCTGAAATAATCCTTTTCAAACTCAGAACTTAATCGTTCTTTCCAGCTCTGTTCTATCTTGACGTCCATAATGGTAATTGAAAATTGAAAATTAGAAATTGGAAATTCTCTTTATTACGCGAATATCAGAAATAATTATCAATAATCCATCCTTAATTTTCAATTTTCAATTTTTAATTATCAATTAGATCAAGTACATACCGGCAGCACGGGCTTCACGACGCATTTCTTCCGGCCATATACTTGCCTGAATTTCACCGATATGGGCTTTGCGGAGGTAAAACATACACAAGCGACTTTGTCCGATACCTCCCCCGATACTTAGAGGCAGTTCGTTGTTTAGCAAGCGTTTGTGGAAATATAGTTCTTTTTTTTCTTCCGCGTTGCAAATCTCCAACTGGCGGAGCAAGGCTTCCTTATCCACACGAATACCCATGGAGGACAGTTCGAGCGAACGGTTCAGTACTTCGTCCCAGACGAGCAGGTCGCCGTTTAATCCGACTTGTCCGTTTTCTGCAACTGTCGACCAGTCGTCATAGTCCGGAGCGCGTCCGTCATGTTTCTCTCCGTTGCTTAACTTACAACCGATACCGATAATGAAAACGGCTCCGTATTCTTTCGTAATCGCATCTTCCCGTTCTTTCGGCGTGAAGGTCGGATATTTTTGCAATAAATCTTCGGAGTGTATGAAATGGATTTGCTGGGGCAATGTAGGACGGATTTCGGGAAACATCTCATAGACCAGATATTCGGTTCGTACCATGGCTGCGTAGATGCGACGTACGATTTCTTTCAGAAAATCTACATTCCGTTCTTCGGCTCCCATGACGCGTTCCCAGTCCCATTGGTCGACATATAAAGAATGTAGGTTTCCCAACTCTTCGTCAGAGCGGATAGCGTTCATGTCGGTATAGATACCATAGCCTTTTTCGATTTGATAATCAGCAAGAGTAAGTCGTTTCCATTTGGCAAGCGAATGGACGATTTCAGCTTTGGCATCGTCCAAATCCTTGATCGGAAACGTGACCGCACGTTCCGTTCCGTTCAGGTCGTCATTGATACCCATCCCTTTTAAAACGAACAACGGAGCAGTGACGCGCCGCAACCGTAATTCGGAAGACAGGTTTTGCTGGAAAAAGTCTTTGATCTTTTTGATACCCATCTCGGTCTGCGATAAGTTCAATAAAGCCTTATATCCTGCTGGTTTAATTAAGTAACTCATATACTTGTTGTGCTTTATGTTTGTGAATAATGTGTGGCAAAGATACTAATTAATGGCAAAATAGCAATTATGTGCCTTTTTTTATTTGCAAAATGGAAGTGATTATCGTTAGGATGCTTGCAAAATATCAAAAGTAATCTTTTTTTGCCCGTTCATTTGTTTTCCTGCAAGATTATATATACTTTTGCGCTGTCTTTGGCTGGGTAGCTTAGCTGAATAGAGCGTCAGATTCCGGTTCTGAAGGTCGTGGGTTTGAATCCCACCCTGGTCACAAAAGGATTTCCAAGTGTTGGAAGTCCTTTTTTTTATGGGGTTACGCGTAAACTTTTCTTTTTTATTTATGTTTTATAAATGAATAACTAATTTAAGAAAGAACAAAGATTATGTCAGTGGTTTATAAATTTCTTTTTCCTGCCAAGCCGGTAGGAAATGCTTTTTCTTTTTTTTTGTTGGCGTTGCGTATCCTTTTCGGAGTATTGCTGCTTTCGCATGGTATCCAGAAATGGACGAATTTTAGTGCTATGTCGGAATCTTTCCCGGATCCATTGGGTGTAGGAAGTACGTTGTCGTTGGGGCTGGCTGTTTTCGCTGAGGTATTTTGTTCCGTAGGCTTTATATTCGGTGCGTTTTATCGTCTGGCTATGATCCCGATGGTCTTTACAATGGGAATGGCTTTTTTTGTGATACACGGGAATGATCCGTTTGCCGTGAAGGAACTGGCCTTTATTTATCTGGTGGTATTTGTGCTGATGTACATAACGGGACCGGGTAAATTTTCTATCGATCATGTCATATCTTCTGCATTATATAAAAAGAAACGGTGAGGTTCTATTGGAGAAGCCGTTAGGTGTATACGAAAGGAAACAAAAAGGCGGGAATTATTATTCCTGCCTTTTTTGTTGTGTTAGCCTTCTTTTAAAGAATAGTGGGAGAATAAGGTGTTTCTTTGTGTTGGTTGGGAAATAAAAAAAGCAATCATGTAATCATGATTGCTCTTAAAAAAAAAGTGGGCGTTGACGGATTCGAACCGCCGACCCTCTGCTTGTAAGGCAGATGCTCT
>ERZ779890.4931-NODE-4931-length-10825-cov-4.157103_pt1 | contig 10825 bp, 5 predicted proteins | sample MGYA00511553_ERZ779890 | MGnify/ENA primary metagenome ERZ779890 (study PRJEB29588, sample SAMEA2152064) | human gut metagenome | biome: human gut; feature: human-associated habitat; material: faeces | place: Denmark | collected 2008/2010 ...
CCGCTGTTTGGCTTGGGCCGACGGTGGAAGGCGAAGCGCCGCCGGGGGAGATTTGCGCGACGGTAGGGTAGGGGCTGTGCCGCTTTACGGATGGCACATAGAAAAACCTTCTATTGCAGCTTTGTGCTGCAATAGAAGGTTTCTTGCTATACTGCCCATTTTTAGTGAGTAGGGCCAATCCAATGGATATGTCTTATTCGGTTCATTTTTCAGAAGCTTCTCTTATTACGGTTGGCTGACGACTGCGAAAGCTCTCAACATTTGACAGATGGAGTTGCATCATATGAGCGGCAAGCACCGGATCATGGTCAGCAATAGCATCCACGATGGCCAAATGCTCGTTTATCGTCGTTGGAAGGCATCCCATAGCAAATATGCTTTCAGTGAGGCTCTTATATGCTTTCCGTATAGAATTGAACATGACGATAAGAAGCTCGTTATGAGTCATCTTCATCAAATAGGCGTGAAATTCAAAGTCATACTGCGAAAGAGCAACAGAATCATCAGGGACTTCCTCCATTTTTTTTAGAATCTTCCTTAGGCATGTGACATTCTTTTCTGTTGCACATTTTGCAGCCAATTGGATGGCACCTATTTCAAATATCTGGCGATACTCAGCAAGGTTTTTTACATCGGTCTGCTTCGCAATTGCCTCAAAGTTCATCGCATTTTGGTAAATATCCAAGTCATTTACATATGTCCCGGATTTGCTGCGGGTGATTAGTTTCAAGGTTTCCAGGGGCGAATAGGCTTCCCGGAGACTACTTCGGCCGATATTTAACTTTTTGCAGAGTTCGTTTTCATTCGGGAATACATAGCCCGGAGGAAGTTCACCGCTGATGATAGCATCTCGGATTCGCCGAAAAATCACATCGGAAATATTGCGGCGCTCACTGGCTGCCAGATCATCCAAAAAAGTTAACTGCTGCAGTGCGGATGTACTTTTATCATTAGAAAGTGACATTTAAAAAAAGTCTCCTTTAGATTAAATAATTTGTAAGTTTACAGCATTAGCTTCGATTTAAGAGGGTGCTGTCTATTTGTCTGAAACTTTTAGGAGCTGATGATCTTTATGAAAAGATTAGAAAAAGTAACTTTTCTTTATTCTATTTAATTTTTGGATAGAAGTCAATGCTTTCTCACTAAAAAATATGACATCAGACAATGAAGAGTCAAGAAGAGCAAACTTGCCGTTTGAATGGCTTTTGAATTTTATGAAGCATATACTTGCCACTTTTGCGTATTTTTAGCGAAATCTGAACTATAACGCAAAAAAATGTTTGATCAGCCAAATTTTAAAGCCTATTTTGTGCAAGTTCGCACAATTGACAAACGTGTATAGCTTTGCTATGATTTCTGTAGGATGTAGGACAACATATATGATGTGTGATCCTAAATTATTACACTACCATACAAGGAGGATAAGACAATGACGAATCAAGTGCCTAAGACTGATGGACGCGGCTTCCCTTCCGGTGCCTACTTAAACCAGAATCACCCAATGGATCGGACTCAGTGGCTGGAGGACACCTTTCCTGAGTGGGGCAGTTTCTTAAATCAGGAGATTGAGAACTACGAAGTACCCAAGGGGCAGGTCAGCCTTTGGTGGTGCGGCGGCCCCTCCTGGGTTTTGAAGACCGATGAGGGCGGCGTCTTTATGATTGACCAGTACTGCGGTCCCTCTATGTATACAGAACTGTACTACTGCGGTGTGTGCAAGCAGGCCGGCGCTGACAGCATCAACTGGATCCGCCTGAATCCTCAGGTAATTGATCCTTGGAAGTTCAACCATATCGATGGTATTTTCTGCACCCATGCCCACCAGGATCACTGTGACCTGTATGCTGTGAAGGCTATGACGGCCACTACTGACGCTCCGTTTTATGCGCCTCCCGTGGCTGTAAAGAAGTTGCAGGGCTTCGGTGTCCCCGATGACCGCATCGTGGTTGCCAAGGTCGGCGAATCTGTCAAGGTGAAGGGCGCTGAGGTAGATTTCCTGATCTGCTACGATCAGACCGCCATTAAGACCGGTGAAGGCGATGTGCTGCTGCCCTTCGAGGAAGCTGCCTGCTGCTATCTGTTCAAGACCAGCGCCGGCAACATCCTCTTTATGGGCGATACCTGGTATCATGACGGCTATGTGGCAATTGCGCAGAAGTATGACATCGATGTGGCGATTTTCGATATGGGCTGCAACGCTCCCGGCGCCACCGATAAGATGACGCCGTATGACTGCGCCCGTGTTGGCCAGACTCTGAAAGCCAAGCTGCTGATCCCCGATCACTATGACAACTGGGCAAACACTGCCGGTGACCCTGAGCTGCTGGTGAATCAGTTCACTCGCATCGTCAGTGAGAACACCCCTGAGATTAAGACCATGATTATGCGCTGCGGCGGCCGCTTCAACTATCCCGCAGACAAGGATAAGGGACGTTAAGCTGGGGCTGGGCAGCCGCACCAATACCATTTTGCAGGCCGCCTTCTTCACCCTCACCGGTGTGATCCCTATCGATCAGGCCGTGGCTGAGATGAAAGACGCCATCTATAAGACTTACTACAAGAAGAAGGGGCAGGCCGTTGTTGACATGAACAACGCCTCGATCGATCACGGCATCAACGAACTGGTATCTGTTGATATCCCTGAAAGCTGGCTCACCGCTGAGGACACCCCTGTCCAGCAGGAGAAGCCCGCCTTCATTCGGGATGTTGTGGATGTCATGAACCGTCAGGAGGGCAACAGCCTGCCTGTATCCACCATGGTGAAGTACGGTCTGGCTGACGGCACCTGGCCCGCAGGCACCTCCAAGTTTGAAAAGCGCGGCGCAGCCGTGGAAGTCCCCGCATGGGACTCCTCCAAGTGCCTGCAGTGCAACCAGTGCGCACTGGTCTGCCCCCATGCCGCTATCCGTCCCATTTTGCTGGACGAGGCTGAGGAATCTGCCAAGCCCGCCGAATTTGAGACTGTTGCCGCTAAGGGCATGAACGGCAAGTACACCTACCGGCTTCAGGTCTCTCCCTATGACTGCACCGGCTGCGGCAGCTGCGTGAATGTCTGTCTGGCCAAGGATACTGCCATCACCATGCAGAGCTTGGAAAGCCAAGTCAAAGAAGCGGAGAACTGGACCTATGCCGTGGAAGAAGTCACTATCAAGAAGGATGCTGTCAGTGATAAGAATGTGAAATCTTCCCAGTTTGCCAAGCCCTACTTTGAATTCTCCGGTGCCTGCGCCGGCTGCGGCGAGACCCCTTATATCAAGCTGGTGAGCCAACTGTTTGGTGACCGTATGTACATCACCAATGCCTCCGGCTGTTCCTCCGCTTACGGCGGCTCTACGCCTTCCTCCCCCTACTGCACAGATAAGAAGGGCCACGGTCCCGCATGGGCTATGAGTCTGTTTGAGGACAATGCCGAATACGCCTACGGTTATCTGCTGGGTCAGGATGCCATCCAGAAGCAGTTGATTGCCGCTGTGTCCGCTTTGGCAGCAGATGGCATCGCTCAGGAAGCCTGCGAAGCTTATCTGGAAAACGGTAATAATGCCGCACAGTCCCGGGCAGTCAGCGATGCCCTGCTGGCCGCTATCGAAAATGACAGCAGTGACAATGCCGTATTTATTCGCAACAACAAGGAATTCCTGACCAAGAAGTCCGTCTGGGCCTTCGGCGGTGACGGCTGGGCCTATGATATCGGCTATGGCGGCCTGGATCACGTTTTGGCCTCCGGCAAGGATATCAATGTTCTCGTGCTGGATACCGAAGTGTACTCCAACACCGGCGGTCAGGCATCCAAGTCCACGGCGGCCGGCGCCATCGCCAAGTTTGCTGCCGGCGGCAAGAACACCAAGAAGAAGGATCTGGGCATGATGGCCATGAGCTATGGCTATGTGTATGTGGCACAGGTGGCCATGGGTGCCGATCCCGCTCAGACTCTGAAGGCCATCCGTGAAGCAGAAGCCTATCCCGGCCCCTCCCTGGTCATCGCATATTGCCCCTGCATTGAGCATGGCATGAAGTGCGGCATGGGCCTGAGCCAGTTGGAAGAAAAGAAGGCTGTGGAATGCGGTTACTGGCACCTCTACCGCTATGATCCCCGTCTGAAGCAGGAGGGGAAGAATCCCTTCACGCTGGATTCCAAGGAACCCACCGGTGACTTCCAGCAATTCCTCATGGGACAGAACCGTTACGCCTCTTTGAAGCTCTCCTTCCCCAAAAAGGCACAGGAGCTCTATGATAAGGCCACTCAGGATGCACAGGAGCGTTACAGCGGTTACCGCCGTCTGGCCGATCAGCATTGATCGTATCAAAAGAGCGTGGGAGAGGAGATCCCTCAAGTGGGATGTTCCGGAGGGTGATATGCTCTCTATTGGGAATGTACTCTGCAGATGTTTAGCATTGACTATTTTATAAACCAGAGCAAGCGCCCGGTGCGGTTCAGAACGCACCGGGCGCGGTTTGATTTGCGGAGAAGGGGAGGGCTTTGTGTTCGGTTGCGTTCCTCCAGAAGAAGATGACGGGGCGGCATGGGCGATTTTACTAAGAAAGAACTGCTTTTCGCCGGGTTTCGTAAAATTTCTTCCGAAGTTCAAAAAAGTTCTTGCATCGTACACCGGTGTACGGTGTATGATTTTATCGCGAAAAAAGAGGCCGGATACAGAAGAAATGTTGGCCGGAGCCGCTCCGGTGACATTTCGTGTCGAAAAATGGACGTTTCATGCAGACGGCCCCGCAAGGCGCGGAAAAGATGCTACACTGAGCGTCTGAAACTGAAAAACTGTCCGGGGGCGCCCCCGGACCCGTAGGGAGGACTCCCTACGGGAAGTTCTCTGTCCGCGGGAGATCAATTTGGGCGGAGAAAGAAACGAACAGGAGGAGATCTATGAAGAAGCGTATCTTGAGCTGTCTCATGGCGCTGGCCCTGTGCCTGACGCTGCTGCCCACGGCGGCGCTGGCAGAGGAGACGGAGGGGACGGCACAGACGTCCCCGGCCATGGAGGAATCGACAGACCCGGCAAACGGGGAAGCGAAGCAGGAGAAGCAGCCTGCGGAAGCAAAGCAGGAGGGCCAGCCTGCGGAAGCGAAGCAGGAGAGCCAGTCTGCGGAGCAGGAAGAACAGCAGGAGGACTCTGCCGCAAAGCAGGCCGTGGCCGCCGTGCAGGCGATGATCGACGCTCTGCCTGACGCGGAAGCGCTGGACGGCATGGACGATGCGGATGCCATGGCGGTCTACGAGGCGTTTCAGACCGCCTGCGACGCGTATTATGAAACCCTGACCGAGGGACAGCAGGCACAGCTGAAAAACACGGAGAAGCTGGAGGCACTGTCCGCCTGGTTCAGCCAGTCTGCGGCACTGGCGGCGGGCGGACACCAGCACCCCATCTGCGGTAGCACCTGCGAGGACGGGAATCACAATAATGTGACTTGGACAGGTGTCATGGGTGTAACCGGTCTGCGGGCGGGCGGCCACTACTACCTCATAAGCGATGTCAAAGTGAGTGAAACCTGGCATCCGGCAGACGGCGTGGTGCTCTGCCTCAACGGTCACAGCATCACGGCGACTACAACAAGTATTAATGTTATTGAGGTGGACAAGGGCAAAACCTTCACCCTCACCGACTGCGGCACGGCCGGTACGGTCACGCACGAAGCCGAGAAGAGAGGCCGCGGCGTGATGGTGTTCGGCACCTTCAATCTGTACGGCGGCAACATCACCGGCAACCAAACCGATGGTAATTATAACGACAGAGGTACGTTCGGCGCGGGTGTCTATGTCGCGACGTACTCCGTTTTCAATATGTACGGCGGCAAGATCACTGGTAACATGGGCTATTCCGGCGGAGGCAGTGTGTACGTTGCCCCTACCTATGCCGACTCATCCCGCGCCGTATTTAATATGTCCGGCGGCGAGATCTCGGGCAACAGCAGCCTTCTCGGCAACAGCAGCGGTGTGTATGTGAACGGCGGCGAGTTCATCATGTCCGGCGGCTCCATTACCGGCAACGCTGGCTACGGTGTGGATCTGTGCGATTACAAAAACAATGTCGGCGCCACCTACCCCGGCGCCTTCACCGTCAGCGGTAAGGTAAGCGTCACCGGCAACTATAAAAACGTCTATAACAACGGCATACTTGTTGGCACCCTCGATTACAATGTGTTCCTGTCCACGGGCAAGACCATCACCGTCGAAGGAACCCTGGACGCCGCGTCCAAAATCGGCATCACCACCCAGGGTGAAGCCAGCGCGGACATCGCCACCGGCGGGGTGGGGGAGGATTATGAGAGCATCTTCTCCTCCGACGTGAAGGACAAGGGGTACTCGTTCACAAAAAAGGACGACGGAACGCTCCGTTTCAACGGCCACGACCACAACTGGCAGTTCACCGCAACGACCGAGATGATCAAGGCAAAATGCACCGCTCCAAACTGTCCGGTGACCGCCTCTGGCAGCGATGAGTATAACGGCGGTTCTGTGCGGCTTAAAGTCGAAAACACAACGTACGGCGATCGTTGGAATAACGCATCGGTAGAAGCCAGCAAACAGCCCGCCTGGCGCGGCCCGGAGGTCTCGACAATCGAGATCCATTATCACAACAGCGTCGGCGAAGACCTCGGCACAACTGCGCCCACCCTGCCGGGCTCCTACACGGCCAGCATCACGGTAGAGGGCCTGACCGTAACCCGCGGCTTTAAGATCACCAAGGCGACGCCGACGATCCGAAGCTGGCAAGGTTATCCGTATGGCAAAACATTCGACGGCACCCAGCTTGCCAACCCGGCTTCTGGCCGTTTGACGATTTCCGGCGGTACATACAGTGATATTGCAGAGTTTAACTGGTATACTGCCACAAAAAACGAGGATAATACCTATATCAAGGGTGAAAAGCTGAACGAAAACCCAACTGATGCGGGCGACTACATCATCGAAGCGGTATTTAATGATACGGATACCACCAATGCGGCTACCAGCGAATGGGGCTTGACTATCCAGCAGGCAATTCAATACAACGGAACGGTTCCCGTAGCGGTAAACAACATGCATCCTTCTTCTGTTTCCCAAACCTTTACAGTGGATTTGAGTCAGGAACTGACGAAGAATAAAGTTCGCCACGGCGACTCTTTGGCACTCGCTGCTTTCGGCATTACTTCTCAATCCGACTATGTGGATTTGACTAATACTGCGTTAAACGGTGATATTTTAACGATCACCATGAAGCCGATGGCCAGCAATCTCGTAGGTATGCGAGCATATGTAACCGTTAATGTGACCAGTCGAAACTACAAAGTTATTCCGGTAGAGATCACGCTGACTCTGCAAGAAAAGCCCACAGCCAATGATATTACCGTTACCATGGACGGCTGGACCTTCGGAGAAGCCGCGAAGGAATTGCAGGTAAACGGTCTGCCGACCGGCGTGGAGCTTACCGATCCCGCCGTGACCGTCACCTACACGAACACGAAGGACGGCACCACGTCAAGCAAGCGGCCTACCGACGCGGGCAGCTATACCGTGACCGTGTCCTACGAGACGGACACCGTGATCCACACCGGCACGAAGGATTTCACCATCAGCAAGCGTGAGATCGCCGTCCCGACCGCTGATCCCACGCAGTTTGAATACACGGGTCAGGAGCAGACCTATGTTTTGGGCAATTTCGCCGATGCGGCCTACTATACCGTATCGGGCGCTATGACGCGGACGGACGCAGGCAGCCAGAATGTGACTGTCCAGCTGAAGGACAAGAACAACACCGTTTGGGAGGGCGGCACGGACGCGGACAAGACCTATGTGTTCACCATCGCGCCGAAGCCGCTGTCCAAGGTCACGATCGGCGATTTCCCCGACAAGACCTATACCGGACTGTCTATCCAGCCGGTGGTTGTTCCGGCGGACGGCAATACGGCGCTGACCGAGGACACGGATTACACCGTTTCCTACGGCGCGAACACCAATGTGGGCAAGGCAACGATCAGGGTCACCGGCACCGGCAACTACACCGGGACGGTATGCAAGGAATGGAACATCATTCCGGCGGTACTGATCATCTCCGACGTGACCGTGGCTGACAAGACCTATAACGGCAGCGCCGATGCGACTGTTACTGCCGTGGCCTTTAACGGACTGAAAAACGGCGAAAAGCTGGAGATCGGCACAGATTACGAGGTCATTGGCGCGGCATTCAACGATGAGAATGTGGATACCGCCAATAAGGTCACCGGCACCGTTGCTTTGAAGGTCACCGGAACAGCGAAAAATTATACGCTGTCCTCCGCGGCCTTTGAGCAGACGGCTGCCATCGGTCGGGCGGACTATAACGGAACGGCGTCCAAGACCGTAAACATCGTCAAGGGCCGCAGCACTGTGCAGACCGGAACCCTGACGGCAGCAGACTTTTTCCCGGAAGGGCAGATGCCTGACGGGGCGAAGATCACGGCTTGGTCTTTGACGAGCCCCACCACCGCGATATTAAGCGCCGTGAGCGTGGGTGGCGGCAAACTCACCTACCTCAGCGCGAAGAACATCGCGACTGCATCGGAGGAGAGCGGCAGCGTCACCATTGCCACCACGAACTACAAGGACATCACCGCCACGCTGACCTTCCATCCCACGGATAAGCTGGTTCAAGACGGCTTCAAGTTTGAGAACGGCAGCGTGACCAAGACCTACGGTGACGAGGACTTTACCCTCACCACTACCGGTAAGGTTGAGGGCAGCACCGTCACCTACGAGAGCAGTGAGCCTGCGGTTGCCACCGTGGACGGCACCGGCAAGGTCACCATCAAGGGCGCGGGCACGGCGGTCATCACCGCCAAGGCGTCCGCCACGGAGGATTATGACGAGGCGGCGGCGACCTGCACCCTGACAGTGGTGAAGAAGCCGATCACCATTCCCACGGCGGATGCCACGGTCTTCACCTATAACGGCACGGAGCAGACCTACGCTCTGGCGGAGGATGGCGCTTACACCATCACCGGCAACAAGCAGACCAACGCCAACGAGACGGGCTATTCCGTCACAGTGGCCTTGAAGGACACGGTCAATACCCAGTGGGCGGACGGAACGACCGCAAATAAGACCTATACGTTTGTCATCGGCAAGGCGGTCATCACCGTCAAGGCCAAGGATCAGACCGCCTATGTGGGCGACAAGGCCCCCACGCTGGGGGAGGACAGCTGCACCATTTCCGGTCTGGTGGGCGAGGAGAAGCTGACGACCCAGCCGACGGTGAAGTACGTCGGCGCGGACGGCAGCGAGATCACCCCCGACATGACCAAGACCGGCGAGGTCAAGATCCTTGCCGGCGGCGCGGCGGCCTCCGACAACTACACCATCCGCTATGAGAACGGCAAGCTGACCGTCAGCACCCGCCCCTCCGGCGGTGGCGGCGGCTCCAGACCCTCCACCAACCCCGTTCAGACGGAGGTGAGCAAGGATCCTGACGGCTCCGTTTCCCTCTCCAAGACCAGCGCGGCCAAGGGCGACAAGGTGACCATCACCGTGAAGCCGGAGCGCCATTACGAGGTGGACGAGGTGATCGTCCGGAATTCCAAGGGCAAGCAGCTGGCCGTCAAGGACAACGGCGACGGCACCTACACCTTTGAGATGCCCGCCGATAAGGTGACGGTGGAGCCTACCTTCACCTGGGTGAATCCCTTTGCGGACGTGGCAAACAGCGCCTACTACGTGGACGCGGTGGAGTGGATGCTCAAGCGCGAGGTCACCCAGGGCACTACGGACACCACCTTCAGCCCCAATCTGAACTGCACCCGGGCCCAGATCGTCACCTTCCTGTGGCGTGCCGCCGGTTCTCCCGAGCCGAAGGGCACGGTCAGCTTTGCGGATGTTTCCGCAGGCAGCTACTACGCCAAGGCGGTGGCCTGGGCCGTGGAGAGCGGTATGACCCAGGGCACCACTTCCACTACCTTTGAGCCCGGCACGACCTGCACTCGGGCGCAGATCATGACCTTCCTCCACCGCGCCATGGCGTGACAGAGAGGGCCCCAGGACAGATGCAGGCAGGTCCGGCCGAATCGCCCGGCCAGGACGCAGCCCATGTCAAACGGCGGGCCGCGCGGAGATTCTCCGTGCGGCCCGCCGCTCTGCGTTTCAAGGAACTTAAAAAAATAAGGAGAATCCGCAGCATCTCTGGAATTTTTCCGTCTGTTGGGATAGAATGGAATCACCATTCCGGAAACTGCCGACAATGGAGGGACGAATGATGAAGAAGCTGTTTTCTTTGACGCTGGCTATGGTGACGGCTCTGGGGCTGATGCTGCCGGCGTCCGCCGCAGAGGAGACCACAGACGAGGCCCTGGCCAGGGTGACCCAGGCCGTAAAGGCGGCCCTGGATCTGGACACGGATGCCTATGACGAATTTCAGGGCAGCTGGTATGAGGACGGTCTGACCGGTGCCTGGGATCTGTACTGGTCGACCGAGTTGGAGGAGGAACTGTCCATTTCCGCTCTGGATGACGGGACCGTAATCAGCTACGATCTGGGTCTGCCGTACACCGCCTCCAACAGCGGGGATTTCCCGGTCTTTCCCCAGGGGGATGAGGCCGCGGCCGCCCGGGCCGCCGGGGACTTTTTGGACAAGGTCCTGCGGGAGGGGGAGAGCGTGAAGCTGGAAGAGCCCCGCGGCATGGATATTCTGGGCGGGGACAGCTACCGCTACTCCGGAGTGATCCTGCTGAACGGCCTGCCCTCGCCGCTGACCTATTCCATCACTGTGGATGCGGCGGACAACCGGGTCCGGTCTTTCCACCGGACCACGGCGGAGGACACCTTCCTGGGAGACGTCCCCTCTGCCGCCGCTGCGGTGCGCCGCGA
>ERZ779890.4933-NODE-4933-length-10824-cov-6.034358_pt1 | contig 10824 bp, 9 predicted proteins | sample MGYA00511553_ERZ779890 | MGnify/ENA primary metagenome ERZ779890 (study PRJEB29588, sample SAMEA2152064) | human gut metagenome | biome: human gut; feature: human-associated habitat; material: faeces | place: Denmark | collected 2008/2010 ...
CGACCGCGCCGCCGAAGCAGCGCCGTACCAGCGCGAGCGCCAGCCAAACCGGCAGCGCAAACAATCCGCTGACGCACACCGCGCGCAGCGCGGCTTCCGCGGCCAGCTTTTTTTGAAACGGGCGCAGCGCCCGGCTGATTTCCTTCTCCATCCCGCTTCTCCCGTCGTTCATGCCTCGCGCGCGGTCGCGCTCAGCGCTTTTTCGCCTCGTCTCCGCCATGGTTGGCGGTCATCATCTGCACGACGTATTCCACAAACCGACGCTCCGCGTCCGTCATGGCCACGCCCCGCATGACGGCCATGTTGAAATCCAGCGTCAGCCCCAGATCCTCGATTTCCCGCGTCTGGAGCCGCGCGTTGCTGAGGTTACCCGGCGGCAGACAGAACGAGATATAGCCCGCGCTCTGGATCAGCTCGACCGCCTGTTCCCATTCCGCGCCGTCGAGCATGATCTGCGGCGGACAGCCCACGCTTTCCAGCCGGTTTTGGAGCTGGCGCATCACCTCGGGGTCGCTGTTGACCAAAATAACCTTGCAGCCCCTGAGATCCTCCATGCGCAGCGCCGCCTTTTCGCACAGCGCGTGCGTCGAGGACATCAGCACGCGCAGCGGCGCTTCCCGATGAAAGAGAATCTCCAGCTCCGGATCGTCAATCCGCCCGAAATACAGCCCGATCGTCTCGCGATACTCGTTGAGCGCCTCCTCCAGCTCCTGCAAAGAATAATTGTGCGTGCTCAGCGACATATCCGGGTTGGAGAGCACGAACCGCGAGAGAAAGTTGCGCGGGAAGAAGCTCAGCATACCCCACGTCATGCAGACCTCCGCGCGCATCTCCCGCTGTGCCGCCGCCTTGCGGACATTGCTGACAATCATCTCGTATTTGCGGATATAGCGCGGCGCATAGCGCGCCAGCGCCTGCCCCGCCGGGGTCAGCGTCACGCCCGAACGCCTGCGCACAAAGAGCTGAACGCCCAGCTCGTTTTCCAGCCTGTCCATCGCCTTGACCAGACCGGGCACGGAGATATAGAGCCGCTTCGCCGCGGCGTTGAAGCTGCCCGTGCTGCTCACCAAAGAAAAATACTGGATCTGCTTGACGTCCATGCGCACCTCCCGCGTCGCGCGAAATAAGCCTTTGCCGCTGAAAACAGCAAAGCCCGCCGCCTCTTTGATGAGACGGCGGGCCGATACGGCTGATTACATCCTCAGGTCGGTCGGGTCACTGCCCGCCTCCCGCCGGATTTTTTGGAAATCAAGATTAGGAGGTCTTGTGAGAGAACGCGGTCATGATGCCGCCGGTGATGGCCTGGCAGTCAACCGTCGCGCCGGAAACGGCGTCAACGCCCATATCCTGCGTCTCGATGATCTGCTTGGTGAACGCGGCGAACTGCTCGTCGTTCATGAACATGTTCTCGCGGCCCTCGCCCACGGCGATGCCCACAAGCTGCTTATCCTTGATGGTGTAGATGACCTCGAACGGATCATGCAGACCCTGAACCATGACGGAGTAGTCGCCATCCGCGGCCTCAGCCCACGGAGCAGCAGCGCCGCCGCCGAAGGTCGGGGTCAGCTCGGCACGGCCGCCCAGCATGGTATCCACCGCGGCACGGCCGGAGCAGATCGCCTCATGCAGGTAGGTGCCGTTCTGGTACAGGTTGCAGACCAGGGAGCCGATTTCGCCGGCGGAGTAGAGACCCTCGATCGGCTCGCCGTCCCAGTTGAGAACCTGACCCTTGATGTTGCGGCGCGCACCGCCGGAGCAGGCCGGCATGGACGGCACTTCCTCGACCGCGTAGAACGGGCCCTGCTCGATCTTCGCCATCGTGGTGATGTCGCGGCCGAAATCGGTGTCTTCACCGGCGTCGACCATCGCGTTGAACTTATCCACCTCAGCGCGCAGCTTCGCCGGATCCTTGCCGATCTTCTCGGCCAGCTCCTCGATGGTGTCCGCCTTGATGATCCAGCCCTTTTCCAGCTCGACGGAGTTGTCGTCGGACCAGTGATACGGGTTGCGGCAGGTCACCGCCCAGCCGATCCAGGCGTTGACCAGCGGCTGCGCCTTGAAGCAGTTGTCGTCCATAATCATATGAACCGGCTGCTGACGGGCGATCGGCACATCGACGTACTTGCCGTGCTCGTAGTACTTCATGTGCTGGCGCTGATAGGACTTCGCCTCGTTGTAATAACGGGTGCCGTCGGCGGCGACTTCCATCCACGCGCCGTGCGCCATATAGAACTGACGAACGAACGTCGTCTCAAAATCCGGAACCTTGATGCCGTGGAAGTAGCCGCAGGACATGGTCTGGCCGTCCATATGCCAGAGCTGAGCGCCCAGCGCCATTTCCATCTTCACGCCGTCGCCCGTGACGTACGGGGAGCCCGCGTTGTAGATGCGGTCGCCGCCGTTGAACTGGCGGTACATGTCCATATCGCCCTCGTAGCCGCCGGTGGCCAGCAGAACGCCCTTGCGCGCCTTGGTGTAGATCACGGAGCCGTCCGGCTTCTTCACGCCGACGCCCTCCACCTTCTTGGTGATGGCGTCCTGCACGAGGCAGATAACCTGATGCTCATAGAGCGGCTTCGCGCCGCGATAACGGGCAGCCTTGTCAAAGCCGTTCCAGCAGCCGCCGTTCTCGAAGGAGAGGCCGCCGTTCTTGTCGCGGAAGTGACCCGTCGCGCCGACGAAGTTCGCGCCCGGCAGATCCGGGAATTCGACCAGCAGGGTGCCCCAGCGCAGCGCGCCGCCGCCGGAGTAGCCGACTTCGTAATCGACCGGCTCGAGAACCGCCTGAATCCACGGCAGATCCGTCGCGAACTCGTTGGTCAGCCAGTTGAAATCCTCTTCCGGAATGACATGCGGCTCGTTCATCGCGCGCATGTAGGTACGCCAGGTCTCCAGATCGTTGGGGTCAACGAAGATGACGCACTGGCCGGAAGCAATCGCCTGACCGCCCGCATTCGCTTCGTCGGACTTATCATAAATCACAGCGTCAACGTTGTGGTCGATTTCGTAAGCCTCGATATAAGCCGCCGTGCCCGCCATGCCATAGCCGCAGATGACGATATCGTGCTCCTCGTCCCACTTCACGTTCTGGCTGTCCAGAACCCACTTGCTGGAATTTTTGTGAGCCGGCTTTTCCTCTTCCGCTTTCGCGTTGAGCACGCCGGCGCCAAGCAGACCAATGCCCGCAGCGCTCATCGCGGTCGCTTTCAGGAACTCCTTACGGGAAATGTTCTTCGCCATGTAAATCCTTCCTTCCTTACATGTGTTTGTCGAACCTGTGAGGGCGGCGCGGCGCACGGTTGCCCCGCGTCCCTTCTTTGATAACAGATTATCACACTCACCCCGGCGTGTCAAGACATATTTCAACCTGTTTTTTACATTGTAGAAACTGTTGGTTTATACGAGACGTCCGACCAATTTGCCCTTTTTCCGTGTACGTATCTGCATTTTTTCATGTATCATTCGTCTTTCATTCGTTTTGTTCACGGATATACCCTTTTCGCGCATTTTCCGGATTGTTTGTCATAAACCAAACAGATATACCCGATTTTGCGCGCTTCCCGCCGCCCTTTTTCGATATAAAACCGACACGAAAACAGAAAGGAGAGCCGCCGAACCCTCGCCCGACAGCTCTCCTGTTTTTATGCTTCTTTCCGTTTCGCGATGCGCCGTCTCGTCCTCCCCGGACAAGCAGCATTTACTCATTCCACCGGCACGAGCTGGCCGTCCGCGCCGATCTTCATCACGTCGTCGTCCATGCCGCCGACGACGAGCTGATCCGCGTCGCTGAGGCCATATTGATCGTAGGCCGCGCGCAGGTCGGAAACGTTGTACTGCATCACCGCCGCGCCGCTCTTGTTCAGCAGGGTCACGGTCGTGATGTTCGTGCGTTCAAAGACCTCCAGCACTTTTTCGTCAAAGCGCATCGTCAGCTTCTCCGGGTTTTCGTCGTTCACGCGCAGGCTGACGCTCTTGCTGCCGTCCGCGCTCCAGCTCAGCTCCTCGCGGAAGTTTTCGCGCGTTTCGCCGACGAACAGGCGCAGGTTGTAGCTGTGGTAGCCCAGATAGAGCTGCTTCACCCAGTACGGGCTGCCGTATACGCCGCCGATAGCGCCCGCCTGACGCTTCATCTCCATCTCGTGGCGGAAGGCTTCCTCGCTCGTGTCCATGGGCTCCGCCGGTTTTTCCTCCTCCACAAGGATGGTCACCGCTTCATATGTGACCTCGCCGTTTTCGCCGACGCACTTAATCAAAACGGTGTATTCGCCCGGCTTCTCCCAGATGGGCAGCGCGGCCAGTTGGCTCTGAATTTCCGCCTGCGTGGTGTTACTCGTCACGTTGAGCGTCGCGTCCGCCTTTTTGCCGTTGACGCTGGTGGTGCCGCTGTTCTTATCCTCGACAACGACGGTGCCGCTGCCGCGGCGCTCACCGGAGAGCACGCCTTCGCCCGCCGTGCCCGGCTTGGCCTCTTCGCTGGTGACGCTTTCCGGCGCGGTTTCGTCGTCGTGATACGTCTCGCTGTCCGCGTCCAGTGCGACGACGGCGGAGATACGCGCGGGAGCCCTTGCTTCCAGCGTCATCAACGCGCCGTTCAGCTGCGGCTTGCCGCCACGTCGCCGCTGTTGCTGATAACCGCGGTCGAACCGACGCCGTCTGTCCATCCCTTGAGATCTCCGTAAACCGTGCCGCTCTCCCGGTTGTCAGCGGAAACGTGACCTTCCTTTTCCGCGCCGACGGCCATGTTGCCGTTGACCTCTCCATTGTTGACCAGATCTACGCGGCCGCCGTCCGTGTAGCCGCCCATGCCGCCGTCAGCCAGGCCGTTGTTGGTCAGGCTGGCCTTGCCGTCGAGGTAGGCTTCCGCGCTCATCGTGCCGGACTCGCCGTTGTTGGTGATGGTGAGCGATGAGCCTTCGCCCTTTGACCAGCCGCTTGTGCGCAGGGAAACGTCGCCGTCGTTGGTCGCGGTGGTCGCGCCGCCCGCCAGCGCGTTGGCCAGAAGCTCGTTCGCGCTCCCCTCGTTTTTGGCCGTCATTTGGGCGTTTTCGCCGCGTGCAAATATATCCAGCGCGGCGATCTGCCCTCCTTCCAGATTGGTCAAATCCGCTGTGCTGTCCGCACCATCCGCGCAGCCCATGTATTCGCCCTGAATCCAACCCTGATTGGTGCTGGTCACAGAGCCGCCGTTGATTGCGTTGACCTGCACATTGCCCATTCGGATTTTCGCATTTTTTTCAATGTTCAGTTCGATCTCTGTACCCTTGCTGTATGTTTTTTGGTTTCCGGCATTGATGATGACCATTCCTCTTACCGTGGCATTTTCTCCAACCGTGAAACGATACTTCTGATTGTCCGTGCCGGATTTCTCCACATAGATACCCACGCCGCTCGCATTCTCCCATTTTACATCAATGTTCTTGAGAATGATGCTGCTGACCCATTTGAAGCCGTCGTTATCGCCCCGCATAATCACGCCATCATCCAGACTGCCGCCGCTGACGGTCAATTCTCCCTGTTCGTTGACCTCTGCCGACGTTTTTCCATCCGTATACTTTTGACCGTTACGGATAGCGCTCATGATGTTTCCCCATGTCGCCGCACTGGCCGTCATCGGCTGCAAAAACATCGCCGCCGACAGGGCGAACGCCGCCGCGCGCTTCAAATTCGCCATTTTCCGTTCCTCCCTATAATTAATTGGTTAAGATATATGTTACCCCCCCCCATTCCAAAAAGTCAATATCATTCGCGCAGTTATTTAACGGATTCCGCATCTTTAATTGGTAAGATTTAAGCATTTTGCACAAAAATAAGCAGGTCGCCCAACAAACGTCAGACGACCCGCCCTTCGGGGGATTCCCTTACATATTCTCCCTGACCACGCGCTCGATGTATGCTTTCTGCGCCTCGGTGAGCGTCGGGAACGGCTTTCGGCAGCCGCCGCAATCCACGCCCTGCGTCTTGAGGATGTGCTTGATGGACGGGAACAGCGAGCAGGAGACGAGCGCCTGCATGATGTTGTTCGCGCGCTTCTGGAGCGCCTGCGCCTTCGGGATATCCAGCGCGCTGTACGCCGCCTCGATTTGGTTGAACAGCGGCAGGGTGAAGTTGAAGGTCGAGCCAATCGCGCCGTCCGCGCCGAGGATGCGCGCGCCGATGTATACCTCGTCAAACCCGCCGTAGATGACCAGCTCCGGATTCAGGTCGCGGATGCGCTCCATCTGGTAGAGGTTGAGGCTGGTCTGCTTCACGCCCGCAATCGTGCCGTCGGTCAGCATGCCGCGGATGTGGTCGTCCGCGATATCCAGCTCCACGCCGGTGTTGCCCGGAAAGTTGTAGAGGAACAGCGGCAGATCGACGGCCTCGCGCAGCGCGCCGTAATACGCGCTGATGGCCTTCATGCCGAATTTGTAGTAATACGGCACAGTGGAGATCATCGCGTCGTAGCCCAGCGCCTTGGCCGTCTTGGCGTATTCGATGGCCTCGTCGGTCGAAATCGCGGCGACAGAAGCCATCAGCTTCGTCTTTTCGCGGTTTTCGTATTGCGCGGCGGCCTGCAAGCCCTCCACGCGCTCCTCATGCGTCAGCAGCGGGCACTCGGCGCTGCTGCCGCCGATCAAAAAGCCCTTCGCGCCCTCGGCGATGGTCTTGTCCATCAACTTATGGAGCGCAGGCGCGCTGAATCTGCCCTGTTCGTCATACGGGGTCACGGCGGCGACAAAGAAGCCGCCCATATCCTGCATCTTCTTCATGCGAATCTCTCCTTTTTATCCTCGAAACGGCACGAGAACGCCGTGCGTGACGATGTAGCCCTCCTGCGCGGCGGCGAGCAGCGGGCCGTCCGCCTTCGCGTCATCGGTGTACATGGCGCGGATTTCAAACGCGCCGACCGCTTCCCCGATGCGGCGCAGCTTCTCCTCGCCCTTGCAGTTTTTGCCGATCAGCACGCCGGTTTCCGCGTCGCACTTCGTGCCGATGAGCCGCGGCACACCGAGGATTTTCGCCGCGTATTGCAGCTCAAACTCCGGCGACGCGGACGCGATCACGATCGGCAGATCGCGCGGCCGGTCAAAAAACCACCGTCCCAGCTTGGCGCGCGTCCGCTCGTCCTGCCAAAACAGCTCGGCCTCCTTTTCAAGGCTGAACCGCTTGGCCATTTCGCCAAAGAGCACGCTCTTGAACTGCGTCAGATTGCGCCTGCCCAGCGCGAGCAGCACCGATGTGCCGATGAACCGGGGCAGCCCCGCCAGCACGGCGGGATGACGGCGCAGGCAGAACCGCGTAAAATCCACCGTGGAATCGCCGTCGTAAATCGTGCCGTCAAAATCATAAACGTCGATGCGCATACGTTCCTCCGTCCTTGTTTCCGTCGCGGTTAGTATACCATGTTTCGCAAAAAAAGAGAAGGGGAAAACGCGCCAGCCGGTTTCGCGCGCGCGGGGCGTTTTTCGGCCAAGCGCGCCTGAGCCGATAGATTTATGGTTGGCTTTTGGCCGGTTTCCCGTTATAATGGAGGTAACAACATCAATCAGAAAGGGGCTTGTTTCTATGTCCAATCCGAATGTCCCAACGCCGCACATCACCGCCAAAGAGGGCGATTTCGCCCGCACCGTGCTGATGCCGGGCGACCCGCTGCGCAGCAAATTCATCGCCGAAACGTATCTGGAGAATCCCGTGCTGGTCAACGACACGCGCGGCGTTCAGGGCTACACCGGCCTGTACCACGGCAAGCGCGTCTCCGTCATGGCTTCCGGCATGGGCATACCCTCCATCGGCATCTATTCCTATGAGCTGTTCAATTTCTACGGCGTGGAAAACATCATCCGCGTCGGCACGGCGGGCGGCCTGTCCGACAGCGTGAACGTGCGCGACGTGGTGATTGGCCTGTCCTCGTACACCAATTCCAACTTCGGCCGCCAGTTCGGCTTTGACGGCAACGTTGCGCCGTGCTGCTCGTTCAAGCTGCTGGAGCAGGCCGTCGCCGCCGCGCGCCGGATGGGCATAGAGCCGACCGTCGGCCCGCTGTATTCCTCGGATATCTTCTACGACGAATCCGGCATGTCCGGCAAGCTCAAGAAGCTGGGCGTGCTGGCGGTGGAGATGGAATCCGCCGCGCTGTATCTGAACGCGGCGCGCGCGGGCAAGAACGCGCTCGCCATCTGCACCATTTCGGATCACCTCAGCAAGAACGAATCGCTCGACGCGCAGGCGCGCCAATCCTCCTTCACTCAGATGATGGAAATCGCGCTGGATATCGCGTGAAAGGATGATGCGCTGTGCTGAACCGGATTTTTCTTTCCGCCGATATTGAAGGCACCTGCGGCATCGCCCACTGGGCGGAAACCGAGCTGGGCAAGCCGGATTACGAGCCCTTCCGCCGCCAGATGACCCGCGAGGTCGCCGCCGCCTGCGAGGGCGCGTTCGCCGCCGGATGCGAGGATCTGCTGATTAAGGACGCGCACGACAGCGCGCGCAACCTGATCCCCGCCGAGCTGCCGGAGCGCGTGAGCATCTTCCGCGGCTGGGGCAGCGACATCCACTCGATGATGTCCGGCATTGACGCGAGCTTCTCCGGCGCGATTTTCACCGGCTATCATTCCTCCTCCAACACGGACGCCAGCCCGCTGTGCCACACGATGAATCTGGATAACGTGTCCATCCGCATCAACGGCATTCAGGCCAGCGAACTGGTCATCAACACCTTCGCCGCCGCGCTTTACGACGTGCCGGTTCTGCTGGTGACGGGCGACTTGGGCGTGTGCGAGCAGGCCAAGCGGCTCTGCCCCGCGGTTTACACCGTGCCGGTCAGCCGCGGCTGCGGCAACGGCTCGATTTCGATCCATCCGTCGGAGGCCGTCCGCCGCATCCGCGAAAAGGCCGAGCTGGCCGTCGCGGACGGCGTCGCCCACCCGGAGAAATTCACCGTCGCCCTGCCGAACAACTTTGACGTTGAAGTGGAGTTTGTGAAGCACAGCCGCGCCCGCCGCGCGAGCTTCTACCCCGGCGTGAAGCAGCTCGGCCCGCGCACGGTGCGCTTCTCTTCGGACGCATACTACGACGTGCTGCGGTTCTTCATGTTCTGCTTATAACGCCTTCCGCCGTGTGCGAAAATCCATCCATAAAAAAAGCAACTTGAGCAGATTATCTTTGCCTCAGTTGCTTTTCTTTTGTGTATACGGCGTTATTCCCTCTCCTTTTCCGCCTTTTCGACGATCTCTTCCATATTCAGCCGATGGTGGCGCTTTTTCGGCGGCGTGAGCAGATACAGCCGGTAGCGCTCGCGCACGTCTTCCACGTCCTCCCGGCTGGCGGGATAGGCGCGCTGGTGCATAATCAGCGTGTTGGCGCTCGTGCGCTTGAAGTGCATCTGCCCGTAGACAAAGCCGTGCTGCGGGCAGACGGAAATCGCCAGATAGCGCTCCCGCCCGCCGTCAAACCACGGCGTATCAAACGCGGTTCGCTTGCCGCAGGCGGGGCAGGGCAGGCTCATCAGCCGCTGATCCGCCAGCGCGTCCGTCTGAAACATGTACGGCGTGGGCAGTGAGCGCAGCGCGGAGGCGGCAATGCGGCTCTCCTTTTCCAAAATGTGCTCAAGCTGCATGCGCCGCTCGGGCGCGAGCGCCGTCACCGCCCGATCCACAATGGGCAGCAGCGCCGCCGTACATTCCGCGTCGTTCACCGCGCGGTGCGCCGCCACATCCAATTCGACGTTCATCAGCTCCATCGCCGCGTGCAGGTTCATCTGCTTGTGCTCCCCGCCGAGGCAGCAGAAGCCGAAGACGAGCTGCGCGTCGATCGGCGGCGCAAACGGCATCGGGGTCATAAAAAACGCGGCGTTGCGCTTGAGCACGGGATAATCGTCCCGCCCCCACGTCACAAGCTGCGCATCCTCGCCGCACCACGCGATAAAATCGCCGAAGACATCCGAAAACGAGCGCCCCTGCGCAAGCTCCTGCTCGGTGATGCCCGTCACCTGCTTGATATGCTTATCCAGCCGCTTATACACGCGCGGGCGAATCAGCTCGCTGAAGCGCGAAACCACGTTCCCCGCGCGATCCACGCGGCACGCGCCGATTTCGATGATCTCGTGCGGCATGCGGTGGTTCGGGTTATAGCCGCTCTGGTTCCATTCCAAATCAAAAACAATGATATTTTGTATATCCTGACTGAGCAAAGAAAACATGTTCCACATCCCATTAAACGCAAATCCGTATTCTTTTTTGCTTTGCAGCACATCCTATTGTACCGCATCGGCCTCCATTTTCATAGAGGAAATTCTGTTTTGCGGCCATTTTAATCAAAACTTTCCATGCGCATCGGTTGAATCTCCGCGCGTTTTCTGCTATGATTACCCGTAAAAGCGGGATGAGCCCGCCTTCAACTCCGCCAGTTTATGCAGAATTTGCCTTTTGCTCAATTATCGCTTTACGTTAAAAACCACGAGGGGAGACGAACACGGATGAATCTTTTCGATATTCTCGGCCCGGTGATGGTCGGGCCGAGCAGCTCGCACACGGCCGGCGCGGTTCGGTTGGGGCGCATCGCGCGCAGGCTGCTGGGCGAGGGCACGCCGTGCAGGGCGGATATCACGCTGTTCGGCTCCTTTGCTGCGACCGGCTGCGGCCACGGCACGGATCGCGCACTGATCGCCGGTCTGCTGGGCTTTCAGGAAAGCATGAATGTTGACGGATACGTCCGCCTTGGACAGGTCCTTGCCATGCAGGCCTCCGCCAGTCACACCATCGGCCATGTCGCTGCCCAGCTTGCGGTTGGTGGCTCCGCTGTCCACCTCTGTGCCTCCCGTCCAGTCACCCAGGGGATTGATTT
>ERZ779890.4937-NODE-4937-length-10819-cov-5.578688_pt1 | contig 10819 bp, 9 predicted proteins | sample MGYA00511553_ERZ779890 | MGnify/ENA primary metagenome ERZ779890 (study PRJEB29588, sample SAMEA2152064) | human gut metagenome | biome: human gut; feature: human-associated habitat; material: faeces | place: Denmark | collected 2008/2010 ...
CCTTCCCGCTCGCCAAGTCGTGCTCTTCGGTGTACACGGCGCCGGAGGGCTCGCGCACGGCGACCGACCAGTTGTACTTTCCGCGCATCATGATGCCTTCAAGCAATGCCTGCCCGCCGACGTGGGTCTTACGCGCGCCGTCTTCCGCGAACGCGCGGGAGAGATCGCTTTTCTCGCGAGTCACTTTCCGCTAGCTCCTTTTCACACGAGGGTACGGGTTTTTGCAGCTCATCTTGCCTTCAGGACATGCGCCCGAAACACAAGGGGCACCGGCGTCGGCGAAGACGAACGGCGCGGTGGGACGGGCGAGCTCAAGCATGCGGTGCGCCATGTCGCGAATTTCCCACTGGGCGCGGTTGCAACAACGCAGCTTGAAGAAATGCAGCAGCTCGCGAACGTTCATGGTGATGACGATCTTGCTCTCCGCAGCGTTCGGCAAGAGATAGCGGGCGTCCTCAGCGGGCACACCCGCGTCGAGCAGCTTCTCGTACGCGCTGACGGCGGCGGCGATGGCATCGTCGAAGAGAGCCTTCCGCTCGGGGTCGGAGGCGATGGTGCCGGGCGTGACCACATCAACGCCGTCCTTGAACTTCACGTAGCGCTGGCTTTGCTGGTTGAAGCTCGCGATGCGGTGACGCACGAGCTGATGGGTGAGCGCGCGGGAGACACCGTCGACGGCGAAGGTGTAGCTCGCGTGCTCGAGCGTGGAAAAATGCCCGCTCTCCATGATGGTCGTAAGCACGCTGCGAATGCGCTCCTCAGGCATCGTTTCCATAAGCTCGGCCGCGCCCACCGGCGCATAGCACAACCGCGCCGCAGTGGCGATCGCACGCTCGGGGTCGGGCGTATGGTACAAAAGCTCAACATGCATAGAGAGCTCCCCCTCTTCCTTGATATCGTTCGCGGTTCTTCGTTTCCCGATGGCGGCAAGCCGCAGTTTTTAAGATCGCCTTCGCCCACCATCGGCCATTGTCCGCTAACATGATAGGCAAACGCGCGCATCGGGTCGCCCCCGATTCGCCCCAATGCGAAAAACTCCCCGAGAAAGGCAGCTTCCCATGACAGAGAGCTTCACCCCCCTGCTCACCACCACCGACTGGAACGCCGAATGGATGCAGCTGCAAAAAGCGCGGCGACACCGCGACAGCGCGGTCTACTGGAACGAACGGGCGAAGACCTTTACGTCCAAAGACTACCCCAATCCCTACGTGAACTCGTTTCTTGAGCGCGCAGGAGTCGCTCCCGAGGAAAGCGTATTCGACATGGGCTGTGGGACAGGCGCTCTCGCCCTGCCGCTCGGGGAAGCGGGGCATGCCGTCACGGCCGCCGACTTCTCGGAAGGGATGCTTTCCATCCTTCGCGGGGAACTTGAGGCACGTGGGATCAAAAGCGTACATTGCGAGCAGATGAGCTGGGAAGACGACTGGGAGGAACACGGCATCGCCCCGAAATCTCACGACATGTGCACCGCATCGCGCTCGATTGCCGTCGACGATATGCGCGCCGCGCTCTTAAAGCGCGATTTACAGTGCCCCTGCCGCTTGCAGAAGATCGAGGACAACGTCTGCATGTGCAAGGAGTTCCGCGACCAGATCGCTGACCCCGAATTCGAGGGCTACTGCCACTGCCGTTTGTACTACAAGGAAAAGTAAAAATTGGTTATAGACCTATGGTATTTTACCACACGTCTGAAAAAAGCACCGCCCAAGGCCGGCTCCGCATAAGAAAATATGCGGTTTTGCCTGCACCTTTTTGGCTGAAATACGACCGAAAAAATCTCCCCATACGCCAGTATGGGGAGATTTTTTCAACCGATTTCATCTCAAAAAATCATTGTCAAAACTGCTTCGCACCGTAAAAGAGCAAATTTTGTGCCGAGCCGAGGCGCGGCGGCGCAGGCATGCTGTCGCATGGCAAGACGGCGCAACGAAGGAGTCAGTGCAAAATTTGCCTTTTACGGCGCATGTTTTCTTATGTGGAGCCGGCCAAAACGGTGCTTTTTTATTCCATCAAGCGCTGCATATCCTGCGGGATAGGCGCTGTAAAGTGTAATTTCTGTCCGGTGACCGGCTGGGTGAACCACAGCTCGTACGAGTGCAGCGCGGGGCGGGCGATGAGGGTTTTGTCCTCCGTGCCGTAGAGCCAGTCGCCCGCGAGGGGATGACCGAGGTATGCCATGTGGACGCGAAGCTGATGCGTGCGACCCGTCTGTGGGCGCAGGCGCAGGAGCGTGAAGCGGCCGCTTACTTGCAGAGTCTCGTACTCCGTGAGGCTCGGAAGTCCGTCCGCGCGCACGCAGCGGCGGATGATGGAGCCCTCCGCGCGGCCGATCGGCGCGTCGATGACGCCGTACGGCGGTTCAACTCTGCCGACGGCGACAGCGCGGTACTCGCGCCGCAGATCGCTTGAGTGCAGTGCGCGGCGCAGGCGGTCGTGCACATAGCCATTTTTCGCGGCGATGAGGAGGCCAGAGGTCCCCTTGTCGAGCCTGCTGACAAAGTGCGGCACGCTGCCCTCGCCGAGATAACTCGTCAGCATCGCTGCAAGGCTCGGCGCGGAGGCGTCACCCGACTTCGGGTGCATGGCGACGCCCGCAGGCTTGTTGAGCACGAGCAGGTCGTCGTCCTCGTAGACGATGTCGGGCTTTGCCGCATTTGCGCAGTACAAGTCCTCGCGCGGCGTACGCTCGCTGAGGACGACGCTGACGGTGTCGCCCGCGTGGACGATTGTGTTGACATGGACGCTCTGTCCGTTCAATAAAATGGCGTTTTCGCGCCATTTGAGGCTTTTGAGCAGCGTGTAGGAAAGCTGAAGACTGCCGCGCAGGATGCCTTTGACCATGCGGCCGTCCTCCTCCGGCGTCACGGTGTATGTGAGAATGCGCATGGAAGCCCTCCTTTCCTGAAGTAAACGGCGCGTAAAATTCACACATAGTATACCATCTTCGCACGAAAAATGATATACTGAATCACACTTCGGCGCTGCCGAAAAACAAGCAACAGGAGGGCAATGGCATGGACAAGAGAACCATCTGCCTTTTGAACGATTCCTTTCCGCCCGAGATCGACGGCGTGGCGAACGCCGTCGTGAACTACGCGAAAAACATCACGAAAAGCGGCGAAAACGCCATTGTCGTCACGCCGACAATGCCCGGCGCGGACGACAGCGCGTTCCCATTCCCCGTGCTGCGCTACCCGAGCATCGACACGCGCAAGAAGCTCGGCTACGTGGCGGGCTATCCGTTTTCACCCGAGACCGCGCGCGTGCTGACGGAGCAGAAGGTCGAACTGATGCACACGCATTGTCCCATCACGTCGTGCCTGCTGGCGCGCTCGCTGCGCGCCGTGGTCGACGCGCCGCTCGTGCTGACGTATCACACGAAGTACGATGTCGACATCGCCAAGGCTGTGCGCGGAAAGCTCTTGCAGGAGAGCGCCATTCGCGCGCTGGTGCAGAACATTGCAAGCTGCGATGAGGTCTGGGTCGTGAGCCGCGGGGCGGGGGAAAATCTGCGCTCGCTCGGCTACGAGGGCGACTACATCGTGATGGAAAACGGCGTGGACGTGCCGCGCGGGCGGGTGTCTGACGAGGCCATCGCCGCGGCGACGGGCAGATATGACCTGCCGCAGAACGTGCCGGTCTTTCTCTTCGTCGGGCGGCTGATGTGGTACAAGGGTATCCGCATCATTTTAGATGCGCTGAAAACGCTGCGCGAGAAAAATGTCGACTTCCGCATGGTGTTTGTCGGCGAGGGCGCAGACGGCGCGGAGATCCGCAGCTATGCGGAAGAGCGGAAGCTCTCCGACCGCTGCTTTTTCACAGGTGCGATCTCTGACCGCGAGATCATCCGCGCGTGGTATGGCAGATCCGACCTGTTTCTCTTCCCGTCGACGTTCGACACGAACGGCCTTGTCGTGCGCGAGGCCGCAGCCAGCGGTACGGCGACTGTGATGATCCGAAATTCCTGTGCGTCCGAGGGCGTGGGCGACGGGCGAAACGGCTTTTGCATCGAGGAAAACGCCGCGGCGATGGCGGCAAAGCTCGAAGAGCTCTGCCGCGCGCCGGAGGTGATGCAAGTGGTCGGCGAAAACGCCCAGCGCGAGCTGTACGTTTCATGGGAGACGGCGGTGCAGCGCGCCATGGCACGCTACGAGGTCGTCATCGACAATTACCGCAGCGGAAAATATCCGAAGCGCGAGCGCTTCGGCGACGAGTTTTTCAAAACGCAGGGTGGGCTGATGGAGGCCTTTGCCAGCGTGGGCGAGCTGAGCGAGGAGATCGCCGCGGGGCTGCGCATTGAGCGCGACGAGGCGTTGCAGACCATTGTCCGTTCGCGGCAGGAGCTTCGCGGGCGGTTCGGCGAGACAAAGCCGGAGCTCGCCGAGCGCTACGAGACGATTTTGCAAAAAGTGGACCGCTATTTATGAGAAAAAGACGAGCGAAAATTCGCTCGTCTTTTCTTCTTAATCTTCGTGTTTTGGCTTTTCCGCGGCGAACCACATGTTCCACTGGAAGGAGTACGCCCTACGCGACGCCTCGTCCGCGCAAATTAGACGCACGCGCGACGGCTGTGCGTGCTCATAGCCGTAGTCCATGATGGCGCGCAGGACGCGGTAGGCGGCCTTCAGGTCGCTGTCTGTGCAGGAGAGGGTCAGCGTGTCGCCGTCCGTGAGCGGCAGAAGCTCGGCCGCACGGTCGGAGGAGGGGAGGGCGGCGATGTCGCCGCGGGTGATCTCAACGGTCATGGCAGCCTCCTCAGCGGTTCAGATACGCGCGGCACTTCGCCTCCGCGTCGTGCGCAAGCTGTTCTTCGTCGACTGTGACGAGATGACCGTGGTCGACCGTCACACGGCCCTGAACGACTGTGTAGTCAACGGGTCCGCGCACGCCGACAGTGCCGAGCACGCTTTTGGGGTCAAAGCACGAGCCGACGAGCTCGAGCCTGCGCGAGTCGATCATGAAGAGGTCGCAGCACTTGCCGACCTCGAGCGAGCCGATGTCGTCGCTGCGGCCAAGGATGGCCGCGCTGCCGCATGTTGCCATCTTGAGCACGTCGTAACCGCTGGGGGCAGCTTTGCTGCTGTTCAAACGGTGCAGCAGGAACGCGACGCGCAGTTCCTCCATCAGCGATGAGCCGTCGTTCGAGGCTGAACCGTCAACCGCGAGGCCGACCGGCACGCCGAGCTTCAGCATCTCGGGCACGCGGGCAACGCCGGAGGCGAGCTTCATGTTCGAGATCGGGCAGTGCGCCACGCCGGTGTGCGTCTTTGCCAGCACGCGCAGCTCCTCGTCGTTGAAGTGGATGCCGTGAGCGAACCAGACGTCGCTGCCCGTCCAGCCGAGGCGCTCCATGTACTCGAGCGGGCGGACGCCCTCGCGTGCGAGCATGAAGTGTTCTTCGTCCTTCGTCTCGCACAGGTGGGTGTGCAGGCGCACGCCGTACTCTCGCGCGAGCACGGCGCTCTCGCGCAGAAGGTCGGCAGACACGGAGAACGGCGAGCACGGGGCGAGCGCAACGCGGTGCATCGCGCCGAACGACTTGTCGTGGTATTTCTCGATGACACGGGCAGAATCGGCCATGATCTCGTCGACCGTCTGCACGACGCTGTCGGGCGGCAGGCCGCCGTCCTTGACAGAGAGGTCCATACTGCCGCGCGAGGCGTACATGCGCGCGCCGATCTCGTCCGACGCGGCAAACTGCGCGCCAATGAGGTCGCCCGCGCCCGCAGGGAAGACATAGTGATGGTCGAAGCAGGTCGTGCAGCCGTGCTTCATCAGCTCGCCAAGGCCCGTGAGCGTCGAGAGGCGGATGACGTCCTCGTCGAGGTTTTTCCAGATCTCATAGAGCGTTTTGAGCCAGTCGAAGAGCTCCATGTTCTGTACTTCCGGCAGGTTGCGGGAAAAGACCTGATAGAGATGATGGTGCGTGTTGACAAGGCCGGGGTAGCAGAGCATGTGGCTCGCGTCAATCACCTTTTCCGCCTCCTGCGGCAGATTTTTACCGATCGCGCGGATGAATCCATCCTCAGCATACAGATCGACGTTTTCATAAACCGTGTCCGCGCCATCACACGACACCAGCGAACGAATGTTTTGAATGAGCAGAGTAGACATAGCAATACCTCTTAGACCCGCGCCAAACGCAGGCAGATTTAGTGAAAAATAGCAAGAAGCGCATTTTGCTGCCTCCAGCGGCAAAACAGCTCAAAAGCCTCGCAGAGTTTCACGCCGCGCACGGCGTGAAATAAATTGGAATTCGTCGCGGAGGACGACATGCGCGCTCTATTTTGCGCCGCGCACGGCGCAAATAAATTGAAATCCGTCGCGGAGGACGACATGCGCGTCCGCAGCGACACTTTGCAGCGATTGGAGCGGTGAGCGACAAGCGCTGAAACTTGTCTAAAACAAAAGCACCCATCGGGTGCTTTTGTTTTAAGATTTATCTCTCTTCGCGGAAGTAGCTCAGACCCAGCGATGCGGGCGGCTGATCCTCGCGCTTCTTGCGCAGCGACACGATGATCAGAACGACCAGCGTGACGACGTAGGGGAGCATCTTGTAGAGCTCCTTGATGGCAAGGTTGGTGCCGGTGGGGATGAAGATATAGAGGATGTAGAACCCGCCGAACAGGATGGAGGCCAGCACGCTGACGTTCGGACGCCAGATCGTGAAGATGACGAGCGCGATGGCGAGCCAGCCGCGGTCGCCGAAGGCGTTGTTGGACCAGACGCCGCAGGCGTAGTCCATGACGTAATACAGGCCGCCGAGACCCGCGATCATGCTGCCGATGCAGGTGGCGAGGTATTTGTACTTCGTCACGTTGATGCCGGCTGCGTCCGCCGTCGCTGCGCTCTCGCCCACGGCGCGCAGGTGAAGACCCGTGCGGGTGTGCTTGAGGAAGTACGACGCGAACAATGCGATGACGATGGCGAGGTAGGCAAGGAAGCCGTAGGACAGGAAGACCTGACCGAACCAGCCGCCGACATTCAGGGATTTGCTGAAATAGGCGCTCGTCGCGCTCAGCGCGATGGAGGGGACTTCGCTGTCGGTCAGCTTGATGAGCGAGCCGCCGAAGAAGTTGCCGATGCCGACGCCGAACGTCGTGAGCGCAAGACCCGTGACGTTCTGGTTGGCGCGCAGCGTAACGGTCAGCAGGCAGTAGAGAAGGCCCATCAGAAGCGAGCCCAAAAGCGAGCAGAGCATCGGGATACCGATGGCGAGGAACGCGTTCATGTCGGCAGCCGGGGTGGACTGCTCGTAGAAGAACGCGCCGATGACGCCGCAGATACCGCCGACGTACATCACGCCCGGAATGCCGAGGTTCAGGTTGCCGGACTTTTCCGTTAGGATCTCACCGGTGCTGCCGTAGAGCAGGGGAATGCCCTGCATGACCGCACGGGGAAGAAAAGCAGTTAGATCAAATATCATTGCTTCACGCCTCCTTCTTGCTCTTGCGCAGGCTGACCTTGTAGCTGATGAAAAACTCGCTGCCGATGATGAAGAAGAGGATGATGCCCGTCAGGATATCGGCGAAGGAGTGGTTCAGGCTGAACACGCTGGAGATCTCGCTCGCGCCGCGGCTCAGAACCACGATAAGAAGGCTCGTGAAGATCATCATGATGGGGTTGAACTTGGCCATCCAGGAGACCATGACCGCGGTGAAGCCGCGTCCGCCGACGATGGTGGTGGTCAGCGTGTGGTCCGTACCGGCGGTGAGCAGCAGGCCGATGAGGCCGCAGATCGCGCCGGAGAGGATCATCGTGCGCACGATGACGCGCTCGACCTTGATGCCCGCATAGCTCGCGGTGCGCTGGCTCTCACCGACAACGGCGATCTCATAGCCGTGCTTGCTGTAATTGAGATAGATGTACATAACGCCCGTGAGGATCGCCACAAGCAGGATCGGGAGGAGATAGCGCTGGCCGCCGAGAACGGGGAGCCAGCCGGCCTCGGTATTCTGGTTGATGATACCGATCTTGCCCGAGCCCTTGGGAACCTCCCACACGATGATGAAGAACGCGGCGAGCTGTGTCGCGATGTAGTTCATCATGAGCGTGAAGAGCGTTTCGTTCGTGTTCCACTTGGCCTTGAAGATACCGGGGAGGAAGCCCCACAGCGCGCCTGCCGCGACGGAGGCAATGATCATAATGACGATGAGAAGACCGTTGGGAATCTTGCCGCCAAGGCAGATCATGCAGGCCGCGGTGGCAAGGCAGCCGATGAGCACCTGACCCTCGGCACCGATGTTCCAGAAGCGCATCTTGAACGCGGGCGTGACCGCGAGCGAGATGCCGAGCAGGATCGCGAGGTTATGGAACGTGACCCAGCTCTTGCGCGACGTACCGAACGCGCCGTAGAGGATTGTGGAGTAGACCTTGATGGGATTTTCGCCCGTCAGCAGCGTTGTGACGATCGCGCAGACGATCAAAGCGAGCACGATCGCGCCGCCGCGGATCAAAACGGCCTTGTACCAGGGGAGCGTATCGCGCTTGGCGATGTGGAAGAACGACTGTTTCTTATTCATCCTTGTTGCCTCCCCTCACGAGCGTCATCAGTGCGCCGACCTCGCGCTTGTCGGTCTTTCTGGCGTCGACCACGCCGGAGACCTGACCGCCGCAGAGAACGACGATGCGGTCGCACAGCTCAAGCAGCACGTCGAGGTCTTCGCCGACATAGACGACGGCGACGCCCTTCATCTTCTGCTCGGTCAGCAGGTTATAAATGGTATAGGAGGTGTTGATGTCCAGGCCGCGCACCGCGTAAGCGGTCATCAGCACGGCGGGGGACTGGGCGATCTCGCGTCCGACAAGCACCTTCTGCACGTTGCCGCCGGACATGCGGCGCACGGGGAAGGACGTGCTGGGCGTGACGACGCCGAGCTCTTCCCAGATGCGGTTGGCGAGCGCTTCGGGATCCTTGCGGTTGAGGAACAGACCCTTACCCTTGCGCCAGGAGCGCAGCATCATGTTGCCCGTCATGCCCATCGAGCCGACCAGGCCCATGCCGAGTCGGTCTTCGGGGACGAACGACATCGAAATGCCGCTCTTGCGGATCTTCATCGGGTCGAGACCGACGAGTTCCTTTTCCTTGCCGCCGTCGGGCGGATAGAACGTGACATGGCCGGAGGCGACGGGGTAGAGGCCCGCAATGGACTCGAGCAGCTCGCGCTGGCCGCTGCCTGCGACGCCCGCGATGCCGAGCACCTCGCCCGCGTTGATGGTGAAGCTGACATCGTCCAGACGCTTGACGCCGAGCTCGTCGTAAGCCGTCAGGCCTTCGATGACGAGGCGCTTTTCAACGTCCTTCGGCTCGGGGCGGCTGATGTTCAGGCTCACCGTGTGGCCGACCATCATGTCGGTCAGAGATTGCTGGTCGGCGTCCTTGGTGGCGACGTCACCGACGTATTCGCCCTTGCGCAGCACGGCCACGCGGTCGGACACGTCGAGCACCTCGTGCAGCTTATGCGTGATGATAATGAGGGACTTGCCGTCGGCCTTCATGTTGCGCATGATGGCGAAGAGCTTGTCCGTCTCCTGCGGGGTGAGCACTGCGGTCGGCTCGTCCAGAATGAGGATGTCCGCCCCGCGGTAGAGCACCTTGACGATCTCGACGGTCTGCTTCTGCGAAACGGACATGTCGTAGATCTTCTGATTGGGGTCGATGTCGAACCCGTATTTGTCGCAGATCTCTTTGACCTTTTTGCTGGCTTCGGTAATGTCGAGCTTGCCTTCAAGGCCGAGGATGATATTCTCCGTTGCGGTGAAAAGATCGACGAGCTTGAAGTGCTGGTGGATCATACCGATGCCGTGTTCGAACGCATCCTTGGGGGAGGCGATCGTGACGGGTTCGCCGTGAATGTAGATTTGCCCCTCGTCGGGGAAATAGATGCCGGAGAGCATGTTCATCAGCGTCGTCTTGCCGCTGCCGTTTTCACCCAGCAGCGATAAGATCTCGCCCTCGTGCAGCTCAAGGTTGATGGCGTTGTTCGCCACCACTTTGCCGAACCGCTTCGTGACATTCTCCATTTTAACTGCGCATGCAGTTCCCAAGGCGGTCACCCCTTTTTCCGCTGGAGGGCACAGGAAGAAAACCCCGCAGCATTGTATTTGTACAAGTCATATATTAGCATAATTGAACGGCGTTGTAAATGTAAAACAGAAAAAAACACAAAAAAAATTAGAAGCGTACAAAAATTTTTAGCAAAATAGCGAAAAGTGCCATAAAAAGAAAAAAGATATCGGGCTGCCCGAAGGCAGCCCGATATGTAATTTGCAAGAGATGCTTAGAACGCCTGGTCGAGCAGCGTGATGCCGTCGATCTGGAGCTGGAAGTACGGGGCGGAACGGGCGGTGGACTCAGCCAGGTAGCCGTCAGTCACGACTTCGGTGTCGGGCGTGTAGTCAGCGTCGGTGTCGACGTCAGCCATGTAAGAGGTGACAGCCTGGCCGTCCACGGTGAAGGTGGAGCAGTCGAAGACAAACAGCTCGCCGTTTTCGAGCTTCTTGGTCGCTTCTTCGATGGCCTCAGCGGTGCCGGGGGCAACGACCTTGTCGTTGAGCTCGGTCAGGACAACGGAGCCGGTCGCCAGCGAGCCGGTCCAGTCTGCGTCGATGGCTTCGCCGTTCATGGCCTTGGTGATGGCGTACTCATAGTAGGGAGCCCAGTCAATGCGGGAGGAGACGATGTAGGTGTTCGGGCAGGCAGCGCCGGTGGAGCCGTTGTAGGAGACGTTGGGAACGCCGGCAGTCTCACAAGCGGTCGGAGCACCCATGGAGTCGGCGTGCTGGCTGATGAGCTTGCAGCCGTTCTGGATGAGCTTCT
>ERZ779890.4945-NODE-4945-length-10808-cov-5.766856_pt1 | contig 10808 bp, 9 predicted proteins | sample MGYA00511553_ERZ779890 | MGnify/ENA primary metagenome ERZ779890 (study PRJEB29588, sample SAMEA2152064) | human gut metagenome | biome: human gut; feature: human-associated habitat; material: faeces | place: Denmark | collected 2008/2010 ...
ATGTGTTAAGCACGCCGCCAGCGTTCGTCCTGAGCCAGGATCAAACTCTCTATAATATGGTATCTAAACGACCGTAGCCGCTTAAATCAATCATAGAGTCATTTATCATGACTTCATTTACTTCTATTTTATAGTTGCTGCTTTCGGCCGAATTGACTACGGCCTATTCACCCACAACTTCGTCGCGAGCCTCGTGAAAAGCTCGCTCCGCTGGTGCTTTCTTTTCTCACGTTGTTTAATTTACAAGGTGCACGTCCCTCAAGCGGAACAGTCACTATTATATCAGGCTCAGTTTCGTTTGTCAAGTACTTTTTTCAAATCTTTTTCAGATTTTTCTTTCCGATCTTTTCAGATCTTCAAGCACCCGACTCATTCACTTCATCGCCGTCAAACAGCTTTATTAGGATACCAAAACACACCTGAAATGTCAAGCATTTTTTCAAGTTTTTTCGAGTTTTTTGTCAGAAGCACTTTTTGCATGGTTTTTCGCACAATATCCAGTGTTTTTTCCAGCTTTGCTTTACTATAATACAATATCATACCAAGCTTTGAGGTGATTTACTTGCGGTTCTGGAAAATGAACGGCGCCGGCAATGACTTTATCATTATAAATAATATGGTAGAGCATCTTCCCGAAACCTGCTTTCCCACTTTGGCCCGCACTCTGTGCGAACGCCATCTGTCCATTGGGGCCGACGGTCTGATGATCGTAGATGCCCCGCTTCAGGGCGGTGACTATCGGATGCTGTTTTTCAATTCTGACGGCAGCCTCGGTGAAATGTGCGGCAACGGCGCCCGTTGCATTTGCCGCTACGGCTACGAAAATGGTCTGGCCGGCGAGATTCAGCATGTAGAGACCACCGCTGGTCTGGTAACTGGCCACCGCATTGGCCAGCGTCTCTATCGGATTCGTCTGAATGATCCCACCACGGTCCGTTTGGATGCACCTGTGGTGATCGACGGCGTTCGCTATGAATGTTCCTATTTAGAATTAGGGGATCCCGGACTCCCTCACGCTGTGGTTCCATATCCCAATCTGGCGCAGGCCGATGAAAATGCGCTGCGTGAATTAGGACGCAAGATCCGCTTCTATCCGGAGTTTCCCAAGGGCGCTAACGTCAACTTCTACGAACTCACCGGTGAAAACGAAGTCTTTGAACGCACCTTCGAACGAGGTGTGGAGGACTTCACCTATGCCTGCGGCACGGGAACCGGCTGCGTTGTCACCGCCCTCACCCTGATGGGTAAAGTCAGCGGCCGGCAGGTCCGGGTCAATATGACCGGCGGCCAGCTCATTGTAGACGTAGATCTCCAGGGAAGCACCGTCCAAAACCTCTATCTCACAGGTCCCACCAATATTGTCTGCAAGGGCGAGATCACGGACGAGGAGCTTTCGCTGAATTGATAAAGTTTGCCAATCCAAGTATCTGTTATCCAAACCAAAAGGAGTGTGTTTTATGGATAAGAAATCTGTCGCAAAAAACTACCGCTTTCTGGCGATCCTGCTGAGCTGCATGGTCGCCGGCGCTTTGCTGGGCTGGTTCAAGCCCAAGTGGGGACACAGCATCGCCTTCCTCGGCACCGTATTTATCAACATGATGTTCTGTGTGGTGGTGCCGCTGGTCTTTGCTTCCATCGCCGGTTCCGTTGCCAATATGGAAAGCCGTCAGCGGGCGGGCAAGATCATGGGCGTCACCGTTGGCACTTTCGTCATCACCGGCGCCATCGCAGCTGTGCTCATGTTCGTGCTGATGAAGCTGTTCCCCCCAGTGCTGACTCCCTGGGCAGATATGGTGGCTGAGGAGATCGGCGAACACGCTTCCTTTACGGAGATGATCGTCAACTTCTTCACCTCCTCTGACTTTGTGGGCCTGCTGAGCCGCCGGGCCATGCTGCCTCTCATCGTGTTCTCTATCCTGTTCGGCTTCTCCGTCCAGATGACCGGCGGCAAGGATTCCAGCATCGGCAAGTGGCTGGCCGGCCTTTCCGACGTGATGATGAAGTTCGTCCAGATCATCACCTACTATGCCCCTATCGCGTTCTTCGCCATCTTCGCTGATCTGGTAGCCACCTACGGCTCTGAGGTCGCCAAGGGCTACGGCCGCGCCCTGCTGGTCTACTATCCCCTGTGCTTCATCTATATCTTCACGGCCTTCCCCCTGTTCGCGTGGTTCGGCGGCGGCAAGGGTGCCGTGGGCATCATGTTCAAGCACATTGCCCGCCCTGCCGTTGTTTCTCTGGGCACCTGCTCCTCCGTGGCAACCATCCCCACCAACATGGAGGAAGCCGTGGAGACCGGTGTCAGCAAGGATATCGCCGGTATGGTGCTGCCCCTGGGCGCTACCATGCACATGGATGGCTCCTGCTTCTCCTGCGTGCTGAAGATTGCCTTCGTGCTGGGCGTGTTCGGCGAGCAGCTCTCCTGGTCCCGTCTGCCCTTCATCGTTCTGGTGGCCGTCCTGTCCTCTGTTGGTATGAGCGGCGTTCCCGGCGGCGGCTACATCGGCGAGTACATCATCTGCTCCATCTTCTTCCCCACGCAGATGGAACTGGCCTTCCCCATTCTGGTGGCTATCGGCAATCTGGTGGACCCTCCCGCTACCATGATCAACTCCGCCGGCGACTATGTGGTCAGCTACATCGTCTCCCGCTTCGTGGAAGGCAAGGATTGGCTCCAGAAGCAACTTAACAACGCCTGATCGGTTTCCATATCAGATAACAATCCGTCCCATCGGCTAAGACCGATGGGACGGATTTTACGATCTCTTCCTACGTTTGATTGCACCCTACACCCAATCCCCCCTTGAATACACCGGGCTTAGCGCTGTCGGAAATGCAAAAACGTGGCATAGTCGGACCGGTCAGCATAGGTGCTTCGCTTCCCGCTCCCCGGAGTGCAGAGGCTCTCCTATATTGCCCACGCCTCTCCTTCCACCGTACCAGCTGCTTCTTGCCGTATATGCGGGTATTATATGCAAAAACGCAGCCCTCACGATGAATCGTGAGGGCTGCCGTTCTATTTTGGGTTTTGGTTTGGCCGTTCTCAGCCGATTTACTGAGCTGCGGACTCGTCGCCCATGCCCATATCCTCCATGCCGAAATCATCGTCGGAGGGAACATCGGTCTCGTCTGCCGCCACCTCGTCCGGAGAGGGGATAAACTCGCTGAGGTACGCCTCTTCGGGAAGTCCCGCCAGGAAACCGGGCAGGTTGATGATCACATTGTCCATCTTCCGGGGAACAGGGATATTATAGGCATAAACCTCTTCCGTTCCGCCCTTCTGCTGGGTGATCTCCAGCGTCACGGTCAGCGTCTGGCCGATGCAGGTAGCAACGCCGCGCTCCTTGTCGTAGAGCTTGGCTACCTGCTGACCATCCACATACACCACCGTCTTATAGGCGGGCTTGTAGGTCTGGCCGTCATATTCCAGGGTCTTGCTGTCCAGATAGATCGTATGCCCACGGCCAATGATGGTCATGGTATAGCCGATCGCCACCAGCAGGACCACCGCTAAGATTTGAAAGAGAAGTCTCCGCTTTGCTTTCATTTCGATGCCTCCTCTTCCGCAGCCTGCTCGGCAGCCAACTGCTGGCCTGCCAGGCTCTTGTTCTTGCGCTTCTTGGACTCATACATGACCAGAGCCAGCGTAATGACCGCATAGGACACAAACACGCGGAAATACTCGCCGATCATGGAGTCGCCGGTAATGGCAGCACCGGTCTTGGGTGCCACAATGAACATGGTGTGGAACAGGATCACGCCCAAAAATACGTTGCCGATGCTCGCCCTATCCACGGAGGCACCGCCCACAAGCAGAGCCGCGATGGCGAACATACCGATCTGGGTATGAGCTGTATAGGTGGGGAAGTTACCTACGTTCTGTAGGTAGATGATCATGCCGAAGCCGGCGAACACCGTGGAGATCACCATGGAGATCACGCGGGTGCGCTCCACATTGATACCGGCATCCCGGGCCACTTCCATATCCTGACCCACAGCCCGCATATCCTGGCCCAGCTTGGTCTTGCGGAACCAAACGATGAACAGGCAGGCCAGACCGATGATCAGCAGGGTCAGTACAGGGATCTTCACGCCGCCCACCTGAACAGCCAGCAGGTTGTCCAGACTCTGGCGCATACTCAGCAGGCTCACGGTGTTGCGGATGCCGTAGCCGCGGGGAAGCTTCAGGGAATCATGAACGATGGGAATAATGGGGCCCATCATGAACAGCACCACAAACTGGTACACACCGTTCATGGTAAAGGAAATCATATAGCTGGTGATCATCTCCCGGCCCTTGGAGCGGTTCAGGATCTTGCCGATCATCACGCCCAATGCCACAGAAATGGGGATGGAAACGATGGCGGCCAGGATCATGCCGGGGATGCCCCAAACCTGCCAGTCGGCAGCGAAGATCAGGCCGATCTCACCGGCCATGGCGCCCAGCGTCATGCCGAAGTTCATGCCCATGCCTGCCATAACAGGGATCAGCAGGCTCAGGATCAAGAATGCGTTACGGCCCAGACGGGTCATGACCTCATTCAAGAGGTAGGACCAGGAAAAGCCCGCCTGCGGAATACAGTACGCGCAGATCAGGATGAACATAATGGGGACGGTGTTGTTGCGGATGAACTGCAAAAGCTTCTGCCCGAAGCTCTGGCTGCCGGGTACATTCGTCTTTTTCATGCTCATTTCCCTCCTTCCGTCTTACGGGTCAGAGCGTAAACGATCATGCCGTTAGAGACGATGATCCGGATGACCTCGCTGATGTCCAGATGCACGATGGCGTTCATCACGGTGGGTGTCATGGTGACAAGGCCCTGATAAAGGATCGTGCCGATGATAACGTTGGTAATGCTGGCCTTGTTCACGCTGGCGCCGCCGATCAGAATAGCCGCCACGGCGGGGAACGCCATGTTCAGGGGCGCCATATAGATCTGTACAAAGCCGAAGCCCTGCTCATACAGCAGGATGCCCACAGCGCCCAGCCAAGTGGAAAGCACCACAGACAGCAGACGGGTCTTGTCCACGCTGATACCGGCAGCCTTGGCGAAGGTGGGGTTGGAGCCCACAGCCGTCATGGCGGTACCGGTCTTAGTGTGCAGGAAGACCCACATCAGGAATGCCAGCAGAGCGAAGAACAGCAGGCTGCCGGTGGGGATTACCAGATTGATGCCGAACCGGTTCAGGTCGATCTGCAAAAACTTTGCCAGGAACTGATCGTAAAAGCCTTCCAGAGAGATGGTGGTACGCAGGCCCTTACCGGCAAAGCCCCAAACCATCGTCGGGCTCTTGTAGGGCAGCAGCAGCCACATCATGCACATGAATGACACGGAGGAAAAGCCCACATAGGTAGCGACCATCATTTCGCCGCCCTTGATCTTGTTGAGCATCCAGCCATAGCCGCCGCCCAGCACCAGTGCAAAAGGCGTGGCGATGACAATGGCCATCAGGAAGCTCATGCCGCCGGTGAATCCGAATTCAATGGAAAGAGTTGCACCCAGCAGGCCGGAGATGATGCCCAGAGGCAGGCCGAAGTTCAGGCCGCAGCCGGAGTGGATCATGGGGACCATGGCCAGCACCATAATGGCGTTCCAGCTGAAGCGGTTGATGACGTTGGTGATCTGCGTGGCAAAGTCCACGCCGGCCACCGGCGCCAGAATGAACATCAGCAGCAAAAAGCCGGTGATGATCAGGCGGGGCACGCCATAGCTGTTGACGAGCCGCCGCAGCTTGCTCTGCTCCGCAAGCGTATTTGTCGTGTTATCCATACTTCCTCCTTATTTGACCTGGCTGACCATCAGCGCGCCGAACGTCTCGGAGGATTCGGTGGCCGGGAGGATGCCGACGATCCTGCCGCCAGAGACAATGGCGATCCGGTCGCAGGTGGTGCGCAGCTCCTCCAGCTCAGAGGAGATCATCACCACGGTAACGCCGTTTTCACGGTTAAATTTCTTCAGCGCGTCCAGCACCAGTGCCTTTGCGCCCACGTCGATACCGCGGGTAGGCTCCGAAACGAACAGGAACCGGGGCTGCAGGGCAAAGGCCTTGGCCAGGCACACCTTCTGCTGGTTGCCGCCGGAAAGCTCTCTGGCCTTCTGCTTGGAGCTGGTGCACTTGATCTTCAGTTCGTCGATATACTCCTGCGTCACATCATGGATCGCCTTGGTATCGCGCCAGGTGATAGGACCGTATTTCTTCAGGAACTTGTTCTGGATCTGCATGGCCGGGAAGGCAACGTTCCATTCCAGCGTCTCGTCCAGCAGCAGGCCCACGCCGCGGCGGTCCTCCGACACGAAGGCAAGCTGCGCGTCGAGACAGCGGCGGGGCGCGTTGAGCGGAATGGGCTTGCCGTCGAACTCGACCGTGCCGCCCGCCTCATAAAGGCCCATAACGCCGTTCGGAATGCCGAGCTTGCCCTGACCGGCGAGGCCGCCGATGCCGAGGATCTCGCCCTCGCGGATATCGAGGTCGACGTTGCGCACGATCTCACCGGGCATATCGACCCAGAGCTTGCGGATGGACATGATGGTCCTGGCGCCGGAGTGATCGACTACATCCTGTGCAGCGGAGAGCTCCACGCTGCGGCCGACCATCCACCTTGTGATGTCGGAAACGTTCGTTTCCTTCGCCGGGGTATCCTTCACCACATGGCCGTCGCGCATGACGATGACCTTGTCGCACACATCCAGAATCTCCTGCAAACGGTGCGTGATGAAGATGACCGCGATGCCGCGCGCCGACATGCTGCGGATGGAATCGAGCAGCGCCGCGGCCTCCTTTTCCGTCAGAACGGCGGTCGGCTCGTCGAGAATAAGCAGCTTGAGATGCTCCTTGCTCAGCTCGCGCGCGATCTCGGTGAACTGCTTATGGCCGACCGGCATATCGCTGATGACCATGTTGGCGTCGATGTGGACGCCCATTTTTTCAATGGCTGCCGCTGCACTGCGGTCCATCTCCTTATAATCGAGCGTGTTCAGACGGCTGCCGAACACCTCGGAGATGACATTTTTCTTCTGGGGCTCACGGTTGAGCAGAATATTCTCCGTCGCCGTAAAGCCGGGGATCAGAGAAAACTCCTGATGCACCATGCCGATACCGGCTGCCAGTGCGTCAAAGGGGGTGTTGAAGGTGACCTTTTCACCGTTGATGAGAACATCTCCGCCGTACCCGCCGGTCTCGCGGATAACGTCCATACCGAAGAGGATCTTCATCAGCGTGCTCTTGCCCGCGCCGTTTTCACCGACAAGCCCGAGCACCTCGCCCTCGCGGAGCGTAAAGCTGATATCCGTGAGGACCTGATTGCCGAAGAAGTCCTTTTTGATGCTGCGCATCTCCAACAGAGGAGCGTTGTTATTTTCCATAAGCTATACCCTACCTAAAAGAAGCAGGGGGGAGGATTCTCCTCCCCCCTGTTTTTTTGATGTTCGTCAGTGAGCCGAAGGCTTACTTAACGGTGAAGTACTTTTCGGGGACCTCGACCTCGGTGGCGTGCATGAACCAGCCCGGATCGCCCATGATGTAGGTATCCTGATAGACCAGGAAGGTGTTGTCGGCCTTGACGCCGGTGGTGGCGTTGGTGTAGTTGGAGCCGTTCCAGGAGGCGTCGGGGGAGAACTGGTGATAGGCCTTGGCGATATCGTCGATGTCGGCAAGCTCGCTCTCGCCCTTGATGACGTTCATGGCGTGCTGGGCAAGGCCGGCGGAGGTGACGTAGCCGTAGGAGTACGCCCAGGTGCCGAAGCGGCCCGCGCCGCCCTTTTCGCAGATGGCGGCCTCGACCTTGGCAAGGATCTTCTGGAAGTCGCCCGCCTCAGCGGTCAGGTCGATGCCCAGAGCGCCGGGATAGCCCATCAGAGGAGAGGGCAGGTCGGCCTCGATGAAGTAACCGCCGTACTGCAGCAGCTGCTTGAGCAGAGGCTCAGTGTGAGCGTCGTTGGTGCAGAAGTAAGCGGCCTTCTCGCCGTAGGTCTTGGACCACTCGGGGACCTTCTCCAGGATGTAAGCCTGCGCGCCGGCCACGCCGACGTCAGAGGTGGGATCGGGAGCAGTCTCCATAACGAACTTCATGCCGAACTCCTCGCAGGCGGCCTTCATGACCGCGATACGACGGCTCATGGTCTCATAAGCCAGATGACGGGGGAAGGAGATGTGCACGAAGGTATCGCAGCCCAGCTCGTGGGCGGTGCGGATGATCAGGTAGCCGCGGGCCACGAAGTCGTTGTTGCACACCAGGTCGGCAGCGGAGCCGATCTCGAGCAGATCCTCATGGGCCTCGCCGGCGATGCACAGGATGTCGGGGCGGATCTCCTTGATCTTACGGAACGCCTCGGTGGTGCCGGGGACGGACTGGTTGACGATGATGGCCTTCATGTCGGCGTCATCAGCCAGGTTCACGATGGTCTGGATGGTGGTCTCCAGCTCCTCGGTGAAGTTATCGGGATAGATGGCCAGCTTGACCATATCCTCACCGTACAGGGCCTGGAAAGCCTCGGCGCCGCGGCGGTCGTCCTCGGACTGAGAAACGGAGCCGGTCACGATGCCGATGTGGACGTTGCCCTCGGTTTTCGTGTCAGCGGTCTCGGAAGGAGTCTCGGTTTTGTTGCTGCCAGTGTTGGGGGTGGGGTTGCTTTTGCCGCAGGAAACCAGGGCCAGGGCCATGGTCAGGGCAAGCAGTGTGCTCAGCAATCTTTTCATACATGCCTCCAATTCGTTTTTTTGCAAGCATTTCACAAGAGACCTGCAAATAGTTGCTATATATGATACCTGAATCATTCGCATTTGTCAACAGAACAGAAACAAAAAACTGATACTTTTTTTCGTATTACGGACACTTTTCATGAGAGTTATTCCTATTTCCCCTCCAGTTTTCTCGCTGAGCGCTCTATTCATTTTTTGGAATAAAGAATCTGATGCGCATATCAGCTACCCATTCATTTCTATCCATTTTCTTCCCGTGCAGCCTACAAAAAGACCATATTTCTCAAAAAAGCAAAAAATGGAGCACCGGTAATCCCGGTGCTCCATTTTTTAATTGGATTCAGATTCTTCCGAACGCCCTATGGGCTTAGCCGATGCCGCCATAGATGGCGCCCAGGATCAGGGCCGCCAGAGAGGCTGCGCAATACACCCACTTGCCCAGAGGATAGAACCAGCCGCTGATGTCCTTCTTGCCGGCGGTGCGGCCCTCGTGGACAGCCGCCAGAGCAGTGTCCTTCTTCATGACCCAGAAGAACATGATACCGGCCAGCAGAGCGCCCAGCGGGCAGATGTAAATGGAGACAACGTCCATCCACTGAGAGGTCCAGGGCTGGATCGTCAAAGCTACCGCCACGCCTACAATGTGGATCACAGCAGTGGCCGTTACACGGTTGAATCGCAGTTTCTCCTGAAGGAAAGCGACAGGGGTCTCAAACAAGTTGATGATAGAGGAAACACCTGCAAAGAGGACGGCCACATAGAAGAAGATGAACATGATCCGAGCGATCCCACCCATGTTGTTAAACACGGGGATCAGATAAATGAACATCAGGCCGGGGCCGCCGTTGCCAAGGTCGGCGCCGGTGGTGGCCATTGCGGGAATAACGATGAACATGGCCAGTAGTGCCGCAGAGGTATCGAACAGTGCGCAGAGAATCGCGGACTGGCGGATTTTGACGTCCTTGCCGAGATAGGAGCCATAAATAACGGAACCGGAACCAGCCACAGACAGAGAGAAGAAGCACTGACCAAAGGCAAACACCCATACGTTCACATCCAGCAGACCTCTGGGATCCAAAGAGAAGATATACTTATAGCCCTCGCTGCTGCCAGGCACAAAGGGCATCATGATCGCCAGTGCGATGAACAGTACATACAGGGCGGGGATCATGACCTTGCAGGATTTCTCAATGCCGCCCGCAACACCTAAAATCATGATAAGGAAGGACGCGGCAATCGCCAGAATGATCCAGAAATTGTTGGCGCCGCCTGTTTCAAAGGTCATCTTAATGGCCTCCGGCAGGCTGCTTGCTTCCGGTGCGACAGCGCCAAAGGTCCCGCCGATGACACTCATATCGTTGCCCATAGCGACCAGCTCGCCGGTCAATGCCATTTTTGCATAGTAGAATACCCAGCCCATGATGACGGAGTAGCCGATGCCGAGGCAGAGGGACGCAAACACAGGGACACCACCAATGAGTTCGCCGACCTTCTTGGATTTACCGCCATCTTCCATGGCTTTGCCGAAAGAGCCTACCGGTCCGTAGCCTGCCCAGCGGCCCAGAGAGAATTCTTCCATCATGCCGGATTGGCTGATGACAAATACAAAGATGAAATAAGGGATCAGGAACGTCAGGCCGCCGTACCGGGAGACCAGCATGGGAAACCGCCAAACGTTTGCCATGCCGACACAGGAGCCGACTGCAGCCATGATAAAGCCCCATTGAGATTTGAACCCATCCTGCTTTGCAAGTGTAGTAGTATTTTTTCCTGACATAAAATAACCTCCATATAGTACACAGATAGCGTTGTACGCGGGGGTGGGTGGATTCGACAGCCACTTTGCTTTTGTCTTGGCAGGCAGGCGGTCATTCGCTGCGTTACCGGCGCAGACTGTACAAAGATGCCTGATCATTTTTCACACAGCTCGTCCGCTGTGCTCTTTTATAGCTCCCCGGCTTGGCTTACACGGTACCGAAGCCGGGGAGATCCCATAGCATGAAGAAGGTCTTACTTCTCCTCGTTGGCGTAGGGCTCCAGGAAGGCGTGGAAATGACGCATGGGCAGCTTGTGGCCCCAGACGATCCGCATGTTGGGGATGGACTCGC
>ERZ779890.4950-NODE-4950-length-10793-cov-3.042559_pt1 | contig 10793 bp, 8 predicted proteins | sample MGYA00511553_ERZ779890 | MGnify/ENA primary metagenome ERZ779890 (study PRJEB29588, sample SAMEA2152064) | human gut metagenome | biome: human gut; feature: human-associated habitat; material: faeces | place: Denmark | collected 2008/2010 ...
GGCAGTTATTGCGAAGTCTTTTGCCAGAATCTTTTATCGTAATTCGATTAACATCGGACTTCCTGTTATTGTATGCAAAGATTTATATGAACATGTGGAAGATGGTGGACAGGCAGATCTTGATTTATCTGCTGGTACAGTTACCGTTGATGGGCAGGTATTTTCCTGTACAAAACTTCCGGAATATATGCAGAATATTCTGAATGCCGGAGGGTTAATTGCATCTTTAAATAAGGAGGAAGCGTAAATCATGGGAATGACTTTAGGAGAAAAGATTATCGCCCGCGCTGCCGGTGTTGATTTTGTAAAACCAAACGATATACATACTGTTACACTTGATCGTATGATGAGTAATGATGGTACAACACATCTGACTGTTGATATGTACCATAATAAATTGAAAAATCCAAAGATTGCAGATAAAGATAAGGTTGTTTTCATTATGGATCATAACGTTCCTGCTGAGAATCCCAAAACTGCAGAAGCGCATAAGAAGATGCGTGATTTTGCAATTGAGAATGATATTAAGCTGTACGAGGGACAGGGAGTATGCCATCAGATTATGATGGAAGATTATGTTTGCCCAGGTGAGCTTATTTTCGGTGCGGATTCCCACACTACATCTTACGGTGCATTAGGTGCATTTGGTACAGGGGTTGGATGTACAGACTTTTTGTATGCGATGACAACAGGTACTTCCTGGGTTATGGTTCCAGAAACAATTCGTTTTAACTTACATGGCAAGTTAAGAGAGGGTGTTTATCCAAGAGATTTAATCCTTACCATTATCGGAGATATCGGAGCGAATGGAGCCAATTATAAGATTATGGAATTTGCAGGAGACGGAGCGCATAATCTTTCTGTTGATGACCGTATGGTTCTTTGTAATCTTACTGTAGAGGCAGGAGCAAAGGCTGGTATTGTTGAACCGGATGAAAAGGTTGTAGAATATTGTAAAGCACATGGCCGCGAAGCAGTACATATGTTTAAGAGTGATGAAGACGCACATTTCTGTGAAGTATATGATTATGATTTAAGTAAGATTGAGCCTGTAGTCGTACGTCCGGATTTTGTAGATAACTTTGCACTTCTTAAAGATGTAAAAAAAGAGAAAATTGCAATTGATGAGGCGTTCTTAGGCTCTTGTAATAATGGACGTATTGATGACTTACGCGTAGCGGCTGAAATTGTAAAAGGAAAGCAGGTTGATCCTAAGGTTCGTTTTATTGTAGCTCCTGCTTCAAAAGCAGTCTATATTCAGGCATTAGAAGAAGGAATCATTACAACATTAATGGAAGCTGGTGCAATGGTTATGAACTGCAACTGTTCCGTATGCTGGGGAAGCTGCCAGGGCGTTATTGGTGAGAATGAAGTGCTTATTTCCACAGGTACAAGAAACTTTAAGGGACGTGCAGGTGCACCAAGCTCTAAAGTTTATCTGGCAAGTGCAGCAACCGTAGCTGCATCCGCTCTCGCAGGCTATATTACAGGACCAGAAGATTAGAAATTAAAGATTCCTACGAATTTATAATAATTATGTTACATCGTCTATGTAGTACATAAGTACGGTGCATGTCTATTATAACTATCGATATAAGATTATATATAGTGTTTATGTAACAGAAAGAGGTATTATTATGGAACAATTTACCGGAAAGGTATGGGTGCTCGGTGATGATATTGATACCGATATCATTATTCCTACAGAATATCTGGCACTTCCTACCGTTGAAGATATGAAGCAGTATGGATTTTCTCCATTAAGACCGGAACTTGCAAGTCAGATTCAGGAAGGCGACATTATTGTTGCCGGCAAGAACTTTGGTTGTGGTTCTTCCAGAGAACAGGCACCGGAAATTATTAAGGCATTAAAGGTAAAGTGCGTTATTGCGAAGTCCTATGCCCGTATTTTCTTCCGAAACTCTATCAATAATGGACTTTTACTTATTGAGAATAGTGATATTCAGGATGTAATCAAAGAAGGAGACAGTCTCACAGTAAATATGGGAGAGTCTTTAGAATTTGATGGAAAGACATATCCGATTCATCCGCTGCCAGATAATCTGATGGATATTATCAATGCCGGCGGGCTGGTAAAAGCCATGCGCCGTCTGAACGGACTGGAGGACTGATTATGGGACAGACAATCATTGAGAAAATTGTAAGCCGCAATGTAGGTCATGACGTACATCCGGGAGATATCGTGACGGTCAACGTAGACCGCGTCATGATCCACGATATTTTTATTCCCTTTGTGGCAGAAAAATTTGAAGAAATGGGATTTACGAAACTGCATGATCCGGACAAGGTTGTTCTGATCTATGATCATCTGGTTCCGGCAAGTCAGCAGGATGATACCAGACATTTTCGTACCGGAGATGCATTTGCAGATAAATACGGACTTACACATGTACACAGAAGTGACGGAATCTGCCATCAGCTGATGACAGAGGCTGGCTATGTTAAACCGGGTGATATCGCATTCGGAACCGACAGCCATACCACAACTTATGGTTGTGTTGGAGCATTTTCATCCGGTATCGGTTATACCGAGATGGCAAGTATCCTTGGAACCGGAACGATGTGGATCAAGGTACCGGAGACGATTAAAGTTGTGATCGATGGTGAACTTCCGGAAAATGTCATGTCAAAGGATATCATCTTACGACTGATCGGTGATTTGAGAGCAGACGGTGCGACTTACAGAGCACTTGAATTTGCCGGAAGCACCATTGAAAATATGACAGTTGCAAGCCGTATGACAATGGCAAACATGGCAATCGAAGCAGGAGCAAAATGCGCACTTTTCACACCGGATGAGAAAACTGCCGAGTATTGCAATATTGAATTAAATGATTATCAGAAGAGTCTGGTTGGTGATCCGGATGCAACTTATATGAGAACGATCACTTATAAAGCAGAGGACTTTGTACCGGTTATGGCCCTTCCGTCACAGGTTGACAAAATCAGAAATGTATCCGAGGTAGAAGGAACCGAGATCGATCAGGTATTTATCGGCTCTTGCACAAACGGACGTCTGGAGGATCTTCAGGCAGCAGCAGAAGTGTTAAAGGGCAAAAAAGTTGCGGATTTTGTAAAACTGATCGTGACTCCGGCGAGCCGTAAGATCTACAAACAGGCAGCAGATATGGGAATCCTTACGACTTTATCTGAGGCAGGTGCGATCATTACCCATCCGGGTTGCGGACTTTGCTGTGGACGTACCGGAGGAATTCTGTCAGACGGAGAACGTGTGGTTGCAACCAACAACCGTAACTTCCTTGGACGTATGGGAACTTCTAAGGTCGAGATTTATCTGGCATCTCCGAAAACAGCGGCAAGCTGCGCGGTGGCAGGAAAGATTGTAAGTCCAAAGTAGAGGAGTTCACTATGAAAAAAATTGGATTTATCGGTGTTGGCATCATGGGAAAATCCATGGTGCGCAACCTTATGAAAACAGGATATGAACTGCATATTTACGCAAGAACAAAAGCGAAAGTCGATGATGTGATCAGCGAGGGTGCAATTTTTCATGAATCTATCAAAGAATGTGTACCCGGATGTGATGCAGTGATCACCATCGTTGGTTTTCCGAGAGATGTGGAAGAGGTTTACTTCGATGAAGGCGGTATTCTGGAAAATGCAGATCCGGGAACCTATCTGATCGATATGACAACTACAAGCCCGATGCTTGCAGAAAAGATTTCAAAAGAGGGCACAGAAAAAGGATTCCATGTGCTGGATGCGCCTGTAACAGGTGGGGATACCGGAGCAAAAAACGCTACATTATCCATCCTTGTCGGCGGCGAGAAAGAAGATTATGAAGCTTGTATGGAGCTTTTCAAAGCAATGGGAACAAACATCAATTATCAGGGAAAAGCCGGATGTGGACAGCATGCAAAGCTTGCTAATCAGATTATGATCGCCGGTGCCTTAAGTGGTGTATGTGAGGCCTTTTCCTATGCGCAGGCCAAAGGACTGGATCTGAATGTCCTTTTTGATTCGGTCTCTACCGGGGCAGCAGGAAGCAAACAGTTGGATGCTTTCGGACCAAAGATCATTGCCGGAGATTATGCACCGGGATTTTTTATGAAGCATTTCATCAAGGATATGAAGCTTGCGCTGACTGAGGCAAATATGAGCGGACTGAGTCTTGAGGTGCTGAGTCTGGTACTGTCAAATTATGAAGAGTTGGCACAGGAAGGGCTTGGAGATCTTGGGACACAGGCGCTGATCAAGTATTATGATGTGCAGGATGTAGAAGAATAATCGTATGTGATTTAGGGAGCTGTTTTGCAGCTCCCTGATATTTTGTGTTTCATAAACAGTAACGAGAAAACCCGCTGATCTTTCGACCAGCGGGTTTTCTTGTGCTTTTATTTAATTTCTAAAGGAATGAGAGTAAAGTGCGGCAATCGGGGTAACCCGATTGCGCTTACTTTATGAGGGGGGAGATAGTTGTTTATCAACTATCTGACTCTTAGTATACAGATAAATTGTGTTCAAAATATGTCTATATCATAAAAGAAAAAGAAAATTTCTTAAGGAAAAATGAACTATCGATTAAGGAATATTGATTAGAGTACAATAAAAAAATCATTGCGAAAGTACTTTCAAATGTAATCAGATTCTTTTTACATCGTTGCAACTGCGGTAGTTTAATGGTATACTGGACATATTGCAAAAGTAAAAAATGGCAGCAGAAGCTGTCGGCAATGCTTACAAGGCTCATTGGGGTTATGTGAAATATATAAGAGAGTAATACGGAGGAACAGAACAGATGGATTTGGTAACAGTAAGAGAATTATACAGAAACAGAGAGGAATATCTGGATAAAGAAGTGACCATCGGGGGATGGGTGCGCAGTATCCGTGATTCTAAGACATTTGGATTTATCGTTGTAAATGATGGATCTTTCTTTGAAAACCTTCAGGTAGTATATCATGATAATATGGAGAACTTTGGCGAGATTTCCAAGCTGAATGTTGGTGCGGCAATCATTGTAAAAGGAACACTTGTCGCAACACCACAGGCAAAGCAGCCATTTGAGATCCAGGCAACAGAAGTTGTTGTAGAAGGTACCTCTGCACCGGATTATCCGCTTCAGAAAAAACGTCACAGCTTTGAATATTTAAGAAGTATTGCACATCTTCGTCCAAGAACCAATACTTTCCAGGCAGTGTTCAGAGTACGCTCACTGACTGCTTACGCAATCCACAAATTCTTCCAGGAAAGAGGATTCGTATATGTACATACACCGCTGATCACAGGAAGTGACTGCGAAGGTGCAGGAGAAATGTTCCAGGTAACAACACTGGATATGAACAATGTGCCGAAAAATGCAGACGGAACTGTTGATTATTCCAAAGATTTCTTTGGAAAAGAGACAAACCTTACCGTAAGCGGACAGCTGAACGGTGAAACTTATGCACAGGCATTCCGCAACATTTACACATTCGGACCGACATTCCGTGCGGAGAATTCCAACACCACACGTCATGCCGCCGAGTTCTGGATGATCGAGCCGGAAATCGCATTTGCAGATCTGGAAGATGACATGATCCTTGCAGAAAACATGCTGAAATATGTTATCCGCTACGTGATGGAAAACGCTCCGGAAGAGATGAATTTCTTCAATTCTTTCGTAGACAAAGGACTGATCGACCGTCTGAACAACGTTGTAAATTCTGATTTCGCAAGAGTTACTTACACAGAAGCAATCGAAATCCTTGAAAAGCACAATGACAAATTTGAATACAAAGTATCATGGGGAGCAGATCTGCAGACAGAGCATGAACGTTATCTGACAGAAGAGATCTACAAACGTCCGGTATTCGTTACCGATTATCCGAAGGAGATCAAAGCTTTTTACATGAAGATGAATGATGATAACAAGACCGTAGCAGCAGTTGACTGTCTGGTTCCTGGAATCGGTGAGATCATCGGAGGAAGCCAGAGAGAGGACGACTACGATAAGCTTGTTGCAAGAATGAAAGAGCTTGGACTTAAGGAAGAAGATTACGGATTCTATCTGGATCTGAGAAAGTACGGATCTACAAGACATGCAGGATTCGGACTTGGATTTGAGAGATGCATCATGTATCTTACAGGAATGTCCAACATTCGTGACGTAATTCCGTTCCCAAGAACTGTGAATAACTGCGAACTGTAAAAAAGAAGAATGAAGAAAAAGGGGACCGGGAACTGCATCAAAAGGGTGTGTTTTCCGGTCTGCTGTTTTATACGCAAATCTTTCTATATACGGAAAGGAAAAGTGAAATATGAATATTTTAGTTGTAGATGATGAAAAAGAAATTGCGGATGTCGTAGAATTATATCTGCAAAATGAATACCATGTTTTGAAATTTTACACAGGGCAGGAAGCATTGGAATGTATTGAGAAGACAAATGTGGATCTGGCGATCCTGGATGTGATGCTGCCGGATATTGACGGTTTCACGATTCTGAGAAAGATCCGTGAGAAATACACATTTCCGGTGATTATGTTGACCGCGAAGACGGAGTACCGGGACAAGATCACTGGGCTTACGATGGGGGCTGACGACTATATTCCGAAACCATTCAACCCGCTGGAGCTGGTAGCGAGAGTGAAAGCACAGATGCGCAGATACACGCAGTACAACGATGGTAAGAAAAGTGATTCTGAGAATATCATTGATTTTGCAGGACTCTTGTTAAATAAAGAATCCCATGAATGCATCTATAATGAGCAGTCTCTTCCGCTGACACCGACGGAATTTGAGATTCTGTGGATTCTTTGTGAGAATCGCGGAAAGGTGATCAGCTCACAAAGATTATTTGAAGAGGTCTGGCATGAAGAGTATCTGAAGAACAGCAACAATACGGTGATGGTACATATCCGGCATCTGCGTGAGAAATTGAGTAAACCGACTGGAAAATCAGATCTTATCAAGACTGTCTGGGGAGTGGGATACAAAATTGAAGAATAATTACAGAAAATTAAAACTGAGCATATTGCTTCAGACGGTTTTTATTACGGCCCTGACGGTGCTGGTTGGCAGATTTATTCTGGAGTATTTTATCGATGGTATTTATAATGACAGCTTTGCCAATGGCTTTTTGCGAATATTGGAAGCTTTTCATGTGAGTGAAGAGACCGCAACATCTTTGTATTGGCAGTGGATCGGCAATAATAAAGTGTTCTTTATGATCCTCGGTTTTTTACTTTTATTTTCGTTGTTTTTTTATGTGGCACTTTCAAAAATGACGCGTTATCTGGAACAGGTAGAAGATGGGATTGAAAATATTATTTCAGCGTCTGACCAGCCAATCCGGCTGATTACGGAGTTAAAACCAATCGAGGATCGTCTCAATGAGATTAAAGAGACATTAAGGAGCCAGGAGGAAGAGGCAGAAAAGCTTGAGCAGAGGAAAAATGATGTCCTGCTTTTTCTGGCACATGATTTAAAAACACCGCTTACTTCTGTGGTGGCGTATCTGAGTATGCTGGATTCTCATCCGGAGATGCCGGCAGAGGAGCGCGCCAAATATACGCAGATATCTCTGGAGAAGGCGAATCGACTGGGGGATCTTTTGAAAGAGTTTTTTGAAAGTATAAAGTTGAATCTGCAGGATATTGAACTGGATAAGGTGGATATTGATCTGACCATGATGCTGGAACAGATTGCAGACGAACTCTATGGGGTACTTCAGGAGAAGATGCTGACCTGCAAGGTGGAAGCAGAGGAAGAGATCCTGATCGAGGGAGATCCGGATAAGCTTGCCAGGGTTTTTGATAATATTCTGCGAAATGCCATAGCATACTGCCGGGAGAAAAGTGTGCTTCTGATCCAGGCTGCCAAGGAGGAGAACCAGGTAAGAATCTGTTTTGAAAATGAAGGAGATACGATACCGGAAGAGAGCCTGAAGAGGATCTTTGATAAATTTTATCGCGCGGATGCGTCGAGATCCAGCAGTACCGGAGGAGCGGGACTGGGGCTTGCCATTGCAAAAGAGATTGTAGAGCTGCACAAGGGACAGATCATTGCCGAGAGCAGTGGGGGAAAGACACGTTTTATCGTGACACTTCCCCTTAAAGGAGGAGTAGAAAGTAATGAAATTCATACACACAGCGGACATTCATCTGGGGGCAGAGCCGGACGCAGGAAGTTCTTACACCGCAAAGCGGCCGGAAGAACTGTGGAATAGCTTTGAGCGTCTTTTAAATATCTGTGAAGAAGAACAGACAGATCTTCTTCTGATCGCAGGGGATCTGTTTCACAGACAGCCGCTTTTAAGAGAGCTGAAGGAACTGGATTATTTATTTTCCAGACTGACACATACACAGGTCGTGCTGATGGCGGGCAACCATGATTACCTGAAAAGTACGTCCTATTACCGGAATTATAAATGGCAGGGACCGGTGCACATGTTTTTGTCTCAGAAACCTGCCTGTATGGAATTTAAAGAGCTTGGAGTCCGCATATACGGACTCAGCTATGAGGAACGGGAGATCACAGAACCGCTTTATGAGAAAATCCTTCCGGAAAAAAGAGGAATAGCCTCCATCCTTCTGGCCCATGGCGGCGATGAAAAGCATATCCCGTTCCGAAAGAACGAATTACTGAAGCTGGGATATGATTATATTGCTCTTGGGCACATTCATCTTCCGGCAGAGCTTGCAAAGGACCGGATGTATTACGCAGGATCCCTGGAGCCTACAGATAAAAATGACACCGGGAAGCATGGTTATATCAAAGGGGAGATTAAAAATGGAAGAACCCGGACGGAATTTATTCCTTTTGCATCCAGAGAATATGTGCATATGGAAGTAGAAGCAGGAAGAGAGATGACCGGACGGGAAATGAAAGAAAAAATAGCCCTTGCCATACGGGAAAGAGGTATACAGAACATTTATAAAATCATTCTGCGGGGATTTCGGGATCCGGATATGATCTATGATACCGACCGGATGGATTCCTATGGAAATATTGTCGAAATCCTGGATGAAACAAAGCCGGCATATGATTATGAAAAGTTGAAAAAACAAAATGCAGGAAATCTTCTGGGCTGGTACATAGAAAGCTTTGCAGAAGCAAAGGATGACAGTGTGGAGGCAATCGCATTGGCTGAGGGAGTACAGGCCATGCTGGAGGCAAAGGGGAGCAAATTATGAAGATAACAGAACTGATCCTGAAGAATTTCGGTAAGTTCACGAATAAGCAGATCCTGCTTTCGGATGGGATCAATATTATTTACGGAGAAAACGAATCGGGAAAAACAACGCTGCATACCTTTCTGAAGGGAATGCTTTTTGGAATGGAAAGAAAGCGCGGACGTGCCGCCGCAACAGATACATTTCGTACCTATGAGCCTTGGGAGAATCCAAACTTTTATGCGGGAATCCTGCGGTTTACCTGTGGTGACCGGAGATTTCGCCTGGAACGGAATTTCGATCGGTATGCGAAAGGCGGCTCTCTGATTTGTGAAGATGATGGAGAAGAATTGTCACTTGAGCATGGGGATCTGGAAATTCTGTTAGGTGGTATGACAGAAAGTGATTATGATAATACAGTTTCGATAGGGCAGCTCCGGGTACAGACCGGAGAAATACTGGCGGCGGAGCTGAAGAATTATGCGGCAAATTATTATGCAACCGGGAACAGCGAGATTGACCTCGAAGGGGCGCTTGCCCTTTTAAAAGAGCGGAAGAAAGAGCTGGAAAAAGAAGAACGTGAAAAGAGGCAGCTGATCAGCGAAAAGAAAGAGCGGGCAGAGATGGAGGCATCCTATGTCTGGCGGGATCTGCATCAGTTAGAAAATGAAGCGGAACAGCTGAAAAGAAGCTGTGAAGAGAAACGCAGAGAATGGGAAAGCTGGGTAAATGAAGATAAAAAGCGGAAGAAACGGGAAGAGGCAGCAGGATATTTTGCCGGGTGGAGGATTCATCCACTGGAGGCAGTGAGTATGCTGGGGGCATTTTTTGTGACTTTTCTGCTTTTTCATAAGCCGTGGAATTTTCTTGTGGCAATCGTGGTGGCACTGGCTGAAGGGCTGTATGTCTGGAATTGTCTGAAAGATGGAAAGAAGAAAAAGAAAGCCAGATTACAGGAGATAAAAGAACAGGGCATTTCTCTCAAGGCAGATTATGAGAGGCAGAAAGGAAAGCTTGCAAAAGTACGGGAAACCTATCATGAAAAAGAAGTGTTGTATGAAAATCTGCAGGAACGAGTCGGCGAGTTCGATGAGATGAACAGTGAAGAGATAGAGCGATTAAAAAACAAGCAGGGTGTTGAACTTGCTATGGAACAGTTGACCAGACTTGCCGCACAGATGCAGAGCCGGACAAGCGATCTTATGAATACAGAAGTATCTGCAATCATGGATGCCATCACAGATGGAAAATATAACAGACTCTGGGTAGATGAAAATCTGTATGTGCAACTTATGAGTAATGGGAAAAAGATATCCATGGATCAGGTAAGCCGTGGAACGCTGGAACAGATTTATTTTGCAATCCGGATGGCCGCAACAAAAATTCTCCACGAGGAAGAATGCCCGGTGATCCTGGATGATGCATTCGGCTATTATGACGACAGTAGACTTGCGCAGACCCTTCGCTGGCTGAAAGACAGTAAGCGGCAGATAATTATATTCAGTTGCCAGAAGCGGGAGATGGAAATGCTGGAAAAGATAGGATGTGCATATCATAAGGTGATGTTGTAAAGACAAGGAGGAAGATTTTATGATTCGGCTTCAGGATATTGCAGAAATGGCAGGTGTCAGCCGTACTACGGTATCTAATGTTATAA
>ERZ779890.4955-NODE-4955-length-10788-cov-2.464921_pt1 | contig 10788 bp, 7 predicted proteins | sample MGYA00511553_ERZ779890 | MGnify/ENA primary metagenome ERZ779890 (study PRJEB29588, sample SAMEA2152064) | human gut metagenome | biome: human gut; feature: human-associated habitat; material: faeces | place: Denmark | collected 2008/2010 ...
TAAGGTATTTCTAGCTATAACTGGATTTGGAATCATAATTTTAGATATATAAAATCAAGTATGAGTATTCAGTATTTTAGATATAAAGATTCAGGGAGTGTATATAACAGGTAAGAGGTAGATTTTATGCAGAAAAAGGAAGACGCATTAAAAGGCGTTAAACTATTTGTCCTTGATATGGACGGAACAGTATATTTAGGAAATCACATGATTGATGGAGCGCTGGACTTCATACACGAGGTAGATGCTTCTGAAGACAGAGATTATATTTTCTTTACAAATAATGCTTCCCGTGTTCCATCTGTTTATGTGGAGAAGCTTCATAAACTGGGCTTGGATGTAGATGAGAGCAAGGTAGTAACAGCCGGAGATGTATGTGCAGAGTTTTTGAAAGTGAATTATCCGGGAGCAAAGGTTTATTTAAATGGTACCCCTGTTCTTGAAGAAAACTGGAAAGAAAAAGGAATTCATCTTGTGGAAGAAAATCCTGATGTAGCGGTACAGAGCTTTGATACGACATTAACTTATCATAAGTTAGACAGAATCTGTCATTATGTAAGGAATGGTGTTCCTTTTATCGCAACGCATATGGATACCAACTGCCCAACGGAATACGGATTTATGCCAGACTGTGGAGCAATGTGCAGCCTGATCACAGATTCAACAGGAGTGAAGCCTCGGTTCCTTGGAAAGCCATGGAAAGAGACTGTGGATATGGTTGCAGAAATCACTGGATATAAAGCAGAAGAGATGGCATTTGTGGGTGACCGTTTATACACAGATGTGGCAACAGGTGTTAACAATGGAGCAAAAGGATTCCTCGTTTTAACTGGTGAGGCGGATATGCAGACTGTAGCAGAATCTGATGTAGAACCGACTTGTATTTATGATTCTTTAGGTGAAATGAGAAGATATTTATAAGACAATCTTTTGCTAATTGATTCCAGAGAATTTATAGGGGTAAACCCAGAAAACATATTTATAATGACAGAGTAAGGTAATGACATATAAGGAGGACGAAACTTATGAAAATCGCATTTGGATGTGACCCTAACGCAACAGAATTTAAATTACAGTTAATGGAGTATGTAAAAGGTCTTGGACATGAAGTAGCAGATTTAGGAAGCGATGATCCTATCTATGCTAATACAGCAATCGAAGTAGCAAAAGCTGTAGCAGCAAAAGAATACGATAGAGGAATTATTGTTTGTGGAACAGGTATTGGTGTTTCTATTGCAGCAAACAAAGTAAAAGGAGCTTATGCTGCATGTATTCATGATGTATACCAGGCTCAGAGAGCACAGCTTTCTAATCATGCAAACATTATTACTATGGGTTCACAGGTTATCGGAATCGAACTTGCAAAACAGCTTGTTAAAGAATATCTTTCTGTAGAATGGGATCCTAACTGCAGATCTGTTGCAAAAGTACAGAGAATCATTGACTTTGAAAATGAAGAATAATCTATCAGATCTTACATGCGTTTGATTTGAAAAATAAGAGTGGGTATTGGGTAAAACAATATAGCATAGAAAGTATGCTTTAATGATGAAAGGAGTTACAAAATGGCAGAATATTTAATGGGTATTGATGCAGGAACCGGTAGTGTACGAGTAGCATTATTTGATTTTAGAGGACAGAATCGTGCATACGCTGTTGCAGAGTATGGAACAACTTATCCTAAAAATGGATGGGCAGAGCAGAGTGACTACGAATGGTTTGAGGCATTAAAGAAAGCAATTCCTGAGTGTATCAAGAAGGCTGGTATCGCAGCAGATAATATCGCAGCGATTACTTGTGATGCTACAACAAACACATTAGTATATTTAGATGAGAATGATACTTCTGTACGTCCTCCAATTCTCTGGATGGATGTTCGTGCAACAGAAGAAGCATCTTTCATTGATACTATCCGTGAAGAGTATGATGCAACTAAGTTCTACAAACCAGGTTTCCGTGCAGACACTATGGTTCCAAAGTGTATGTGGGTTAAGAAGAATGAGCCTGAAAATTGGGCAAAAACAAAGACTATCATGGAATTTGAAGACTGGCTGAACTGGAAACTTACAGGAAGAAAGACAGTCAGCATGTCTGTTGCAGCATTCCGTTGGAACTATGATGACAAGAATGGCGGATACCCAGTAGATTTCTACAATGCAGTAGGTCTTGATGATGTTGTTGACAAGTTCCCAGAACCAGTATTAAAGGTTGGAGAAGTTGTTGGAAATATCAGTGCAGAAGCTGCAGAAATCTTTGGTCTTAGCAAAAAGACAGTTGTAGTAGAAGGTACAGCAGACTGTAATGCATGTATGTTTGGTGTTGGTGGTGTAAGACCAAACGGTATGACATTAATTGGTGGAACATCTACCTGTCTGTTAGGTCTTTCCGAAGAAGAATTCCATGTAGACGGTGTAAATGGAACATATCCAAACTGTATGTATGATGGAACCAGTCTTTTAGAGGGTGGACAGACAGCAGCAGGGTCTATCCTGACATGGTTTAAGAATAACTTACTTCCAGCAGCATGGATGCAGGAAGCGGTAAATCGTAACATGAATATTTATGATCTCATCACAGAAAAAGCATCTGAAGTACCTATCGGATGTGATGGTCTTGTTATGATGGATTATTTCCAGGGTAACAGAGCTCCTTATGCAGATTCTAAAGCAAGAGGAATGTTCTGGGGCTTATCCATTGGTACAACACCTGCTCATCTGGCAAGAGCCGTATATGAAGGTGTTGCTTACGGTGCAAATCACTGTATCGTCAGCATGAAGAAAGCTGGATATGATGTAAAAGAAATCTACGCTTGTGGTGGTTTAGCACAGTCTGATTTCTGGATGCAGATGCATGCCGACATCATCGGTGTTCCAATGTACACAACAGTAGAGAGCCAGAGTGCAGGATGTCTTGGTGACTGTATCATCGCAGCAGTTGGTGTTGGTATTTACCCTAATTTCTGGGAAGCAGCAGACAGCATGATCCGTGTAGATAAAGAGTATATCCCTAACATGGAAGCACACAAAGAGTATCAGTTCTATATGGATCTTCGCAAATATGGTTCTACCCGTCATTCCGGATATGGTCTTGGATTTGAGCGTTGTGTAATGTATCTGACAGGAATGGGCAACATTCGTGATGTGATTCCGTTCCCGAGAACTGTAAATAATTGTGATTTATAAGGAGTAATAATTAAATGATAAGATTTATTCATCTTGCAGATGTACACCTTGGAGCAGTGCCTGACAGAGGCTGTCCGTGGAGTCGCGAGCGGGAAGAAGAAATCTGGGAAACATTCCGCCGGGTCATTGTGGGTATCCGCAAGAATCCGGTGGATTTGTTGTTTATAGCCGGTGACCTTTTTCATCGTCAGCCTCTTCTCAGGGAACTGAGAGAAGTTGACGATTTGTTTGCGTCTATACCGGATACCAGAGTTTTTCTGATGGCAGGAGATCATGACTACATAAAAGAAGATTCGTTTTACAGAAATTTTGTCTGGTCACGGAATGTAACCTTTTTTGACAGGGAACAGCAGTCCTGTGTGGAGATCGCGGACAAACAGATTTTTGTATATGGGCTGAGTTATGAGCATCCGGAGATCCGTACACCATTATATGATGAATGGAAACCTCAAAATAAGCCTGGCTTTCATGTGCTGCTCGCACATGGTGGTGAAGTCGGATATTGTCCGATGGATTTTACAAGACTGGCAGCAGCAGGATTTGATTATATAGCGCTTGGGCATTCTCATAAACCACATACAGTATGTCGCGATAAGATTGTCTATGCAGGTGCACTGGAACCACAGAATCGAAATGACGTCGGAAAGCATGGATATATAGAAGGGGAATTTGACGGGGAAACCGTTAAGCTGAAATTACGCCCCTTTGCACTTCGTTCTTATCAGAACCTGGTCCTTGCGGTAGATCAGAATACCACACAGTATGCATTGGAAGATATGCTTCGGAAGGAAGTTATGAAGCGGGGCGGAAGAAATATATATCGTCTGATCATTAAGGGAAAACTTTCTCCGGATAATGTCCTCCTGCCGGAACGCCTTCACGGACTGGGAAATATTGTGGAGATCATGGATGAATCAAGACCTGCGTATCAGCTGGAAAGCCTGTATCGCCAGTACAGGGGGACTCTGATCGGGGACTATATCAAAACTTTTTTAAAGAGAGATCTGACAGTAGTGGAGAAAAAAGCACTCTACTATGGACTTCAGGCACTTTTGACTACAAAAGTCCTGACCAGTGACAGGAAAAGAATATGAAGATCAAGCAAATTGAAATTAAAGATTTTGGAAGTATTTACAGGCAGACGATTGCTTTTTCTCCGGACATGAATGTACTGTACACGGAGAAAGAACGAACAAGAAGAGAAATCCAGGCTTTTATAGAGAGTATGCTGTTTGGAAGGACGGATGTTCCTTATGCAGGGGTACTCTGGTTTGAGAGTGGCGGGCGCAACTACCGGCTGACACGAGATCTTCACAGAGAAGAACCTTACAGTGAACTTCTCTGTGAAGAGAGTGGAGAGCTTCTTGATGCGGACCATATCAGTGAGGAAAAAATGGCACTGGGTATCAGTGAAGCTGTATATGAGAATGCAATCTGTATTTCTCCATTGAAAGGTAATACCGGGGCAGAAATCGTACGTGAAGTGCAGAAGCAGATGACCGGCTTTCAGACAACGGGAGACTGCTCTGTGGATCTGGGTAAAACCTCCCAGAGGATCAAGATGACAAGAAAAGGTTACCAGGTGCAGGTGGAACGCCGCAAAAGGGCAGACCAGCTGGCAAAAGAAAAAATTTCCGCACAGATTAAAAGTATACGCAGAGAGATCCGTGATACTGAGGATCAGAAGAATCAGCTTGGAGAACAGGAAGATGCTCTTCGTATGAATGAAGAAAGTAACGGATATCATCTTCTTGACGAACGAATCGGGGCACTGGAAACAAGAAATCAGGCACAGATCGCGGGAATGTGTGTGACTGCATTTCTGGCGCTGGCAGGGGCGTTGCTTCTGGCGCTGGAGGCAGGAAGTACGATTCCGGCGGTACTGGTAGGAATTTCCGGTATTTTGGCGTTTATTGCAGAACTGAATTTTGAAATGCGTACAGTACGTGAACTGGAAAAACGTAAAAGAATGAAGTCCAGATGGATTACAAGACAGAATAAGCTGGAAGGCGGCCGCAGCAGTCTGGATGAAGAATTACGTGAAAAAAATATGGAACTTTCCAATCTGACAGAAGAACTTCGTGAAATGGAAGAGTATGCGTATCTGCCTCTGATGGAAGAAGTCGAGATTGATGCGCTGAATCTGGCAATGGATACGATCGATAAACTGTCGGAACAGATGTATTGTCAGACAGGAAACAGACTGGTGAGGACGATGTCGGAGACTCTCAGCGGAATTACCGGTGGTATCTGTCATGAACTGATGGTTGACGATGAATTTCATATCAGCGTTGATACAGGGAAAGAAGTACTGCCGATTGAAAATCTGCGTCTGATCATGGTTGAACAGATCTATCTTGCGATGAGACTGGCCGCAGGAGAACTCCTGTGTGGCGCAGAAAAGCTTCCGGTCATCTTTGATGAAATGTTCTGTGCTTTCGATCCGGAAAGGCTGAAAACAGCTGTTTTATGGCTTACAGAGTCTTCCGGTCGTCAAGTGATCATAAGTACAAGCAAAAAACAGGAATTGGATGTGTTGCAGAAAACAGGAATTTCTGTCAATGAGATTTCTTTATGATTGGGAAGAGAATAAAAAACACCCTGCATTTCCGCAGGGTGTTTTGCATTGTGCTGTGAAGAAGTGACAGGATTTATTTGTCATACTGAGCCATGTAATTATTGACGCATTTTTTGATTCTGTCTGCAGGGTTGAGCAGATGGCTGACAGACATATCATGATTCAGTGTATCAATGATCAGAGCGATATATTTACTCAGATCGCAGCTGATATAGTAGTCTCTTGCGAGAAGCTCCGGATCCTGATAAACAAGGTTTGTAGTAAGCAGTTTATCAAAGGTTCCTTTTGCGTATGCGGCGTCGAATTTTTCCATTCCCTCTGTGAAGAGTCCGAAAGTTGTGCAGATAAAGATCTTACCGGCACCACGTTTTTTCAGAAGAGATGCAATCTCCAGAATGCTGCTTCCTGAGGAAATCATATCATCGATCAGGATAACATCTTTGCCTTCAAGTTTTGGGCCAAGGAATTCATAGGCTGCGATTGGGTGACGGCCTTTAACTACTTTGGTGTAGTCGAGACGTCTGTAGTACATACCCATATCTACACCGAGAACGTTTGCAAGGTAGATCGCTCTGCGCATGCTTCCTTCGTCCGGGCTGATGATCATGAAGTGATCATTGTCAATATGAAGACCTTCTACATTATTGAGGAGAGCCTTGATGAACTGATAAGACGGCTGGATAGTTTCAAAACCATGCAGTGGAGTTGCGTTCTGTACACGTGAATCATGAGCATCGAATGTAATGATGTTTTCTACACCCATTTTTGTCAGTTCCTGGAGTGCGGATGCACAGTCAAGGGATTCACGTCCGATACGTTTGCTCTGGCGGCTCTCATAGAGATATGGCATGATGACATTGACTCTGCGGGCTTTGCCACCGACTGCAGCAATGGCACGTTTCAGATCCTGAAAATGATCATCAGGTGACATCATGTTGGTGTATCCGCTGATCGTGTAGTTGATACTGTGGTTGCAGACATCAACCATAACATAAATATCGTCACCACGTACAGATTCACTGATCTCGCCTTTTCCTTCACCGGAACCGAAACGAGGGGTTTTGACATTGATGATATAGGAATCACGCTGATATCCTTCAAAAGCGCAGGTGCCTAATTCAGGGTTCTCACGCTCTTTTCTCCATTTTACAAGCCATTCATTTACTTTTTCGCCAAGGGGGCGGCAGCTATCGAGGGGAATAAGCCCCAGCCTTCCTACAGGAAGTGTTGTCAGTTCCTTGTTGTTTAACTGTGCCATCGTTTATTTTCCTCCTAAAAATATTTTCTGTATTCGGATGTCTTTGCCGATAAGCTTCAGCATCTGGTAATTACTTGCTATCCGGGAAAAAGTTCTCTCGGAATAGGTGGCTGAAAAATCTTCAAGTTTCAGATTTGTAGATATGATCGTGGATTTACGACGGGAAATACGTTCGTTAATACACAAAAATAACTGCGAGGAGACAAAACTGTTGGTAAGCTCTGTCCCAAGATCATCTATGATCAGAAGATCACAGTCAAGGATAAAATCATCACCCGGGTCTGTTTCGGATTTTCTGGAAAAAGCTGTCTGAGCCAGACGGTCAAACAGATCAAATGCAGAAAAATATAGAACACAGTGTGCGGTTTTGAGAAGCTCGCTGGCAATACAGTGAGAGAGAAAGGTCTTGCCTACTCCGGTGCTGCCGTACAGAAACAGGTTCTGTGCGCGCTTGTCAAAATCATCTACAAAGTTCCGAGCAGTATTATAAGCCCGTTTTGCTGTTTCGCGGGCTGTTAATCCGGTTGCTTCGTTCTTCATTGTATCAGAATACCAGTCAAAAGAAAAGTGTTCAAAGTTCTCTTTTTTGAGAATCTCTTTCAGATTTGACTGTGTGTACAGTAATTCGACCTCGGATTTTTTGAAACAGGAACATTTTTGTCCGTCAACATAGCCAGTATCCTGACAGAGTGGACAGAAATAATGAGGTTCCAGATAATCATCAGAAAATCCGTTGCTGCGAAGAAGTGTACGGCGTTCCTGAGCCAGAGCGGCCACGTCTTTTTTGAGATCTTCTACAGTATCGGATTCGCCCTGCAGAAGAGAACGGGCTTTTCTGGCACTCAAGGCTGCAACCTCCTGATCAATCTCCAGCAGGCGTGGAACACGGATAAATGCTTCTTTGCGGCGTTCTTCCAGATCATGCTGCACCTGAGACTGACGCCGGCTGTATTCTCTCATAATAATATCATACTGAAAATTCTGTAAAGCCACGGTACTCTCCTTTACTGGGTTACTGTTCACTTCGTTCACGGTAACTTTACTGATTCAATAGATGCTTCTCATATTCGTCGAAGTTGTATTCTCGCTGCTGGAAGTTATTGAAACGGTTATTGGAAGGCTGTGCAGGTTTGGAGGATGCTGCTTTCCGGTCCTGACGGCGTTTCTTGTGTTCGGTATCCAGAGTATGGATGTCATCGATCGTATGTACATCTTTCTTTTTCCAGCCTTCCAGAATCTTGTCTGTATACTGGAAGCTGGCCTGACCTGTCTGAAGGACAGTACGGTTGCAGGCTTCCTGGATGACCTCCATGGAAAAGCCATAGGTTCGAAGCCAGGTGTCCATCAGTGTGATCTCTGTCTCTACGGGATTGCGGTTGGTGATTCCGAGAGCCTTGAGAATAGAAAAATAGTCTTTATTATATCGGGAGCCGGACTGCTTGGCTTCTTCCACAGAGGTAATCCCCTCCTCAGCCCAGGCAAGAGCCACCTTCTCGATGTAGCGGATGCTCTTGTGATTGTGGCCCACGCAATATTCAATCAGATATTCGATCAGGTCAGCAGACATGCCAAGGCCATCATAGAAGAAAAGCATCTTTTGAATTTCTGTAGGTGAAAGTGTTTTGCCAAGATATTGTTCGGCTACATAAAGAAGCTGGATGATATCTTCGTTTTGTTTCAGTTCATTTACACGGTCCGGAGTAAGTGCTTCTGTACGGACAACAGGCTGGTCCTTCGGCTGTTCGGAAGTAACGGAAATCTCATCCTGCACGGCATCCGTCGGACAGGAAGAAGCTACAGGAGTGAGAAGAGAAATTCCGCAAAGCTTATTATTGTCTGTGAAATCAAGAGTAAGAAGCTGCTGTTTGGCCCAGTATTTCAGTGCACGGAGAATATCTCTCTCGGTGCAGAGAAGACGGTCTGCCATCTGCTCCAGACTGAAAGAAACCGGAGCACTGGAAAGTGCACGCAAAAGGTAGATATATACTTTTACAAACTCTCCATTAGCTTCCGGCATATAATTATCAATAAATGTGTTCGATAAGATCGTAACCTCCGGGAGGGAGGCATTATGTAATGTGATCATTGCCATGAAATATCGCTCACTTTCCGATGCTGTTCATTTCATCAGGATATTACCTGTGAACAGTTATGACTTTTCCGCAATAATGCGGCTGTTTTGGAACACTTGGATTATAGCACAACATTTTTCAAATGAGAATAGGCGATTTTTTTACAGAGGATTTCCACAAATGAATGTGGATAATGTGGATAATGTGGAAAGTACATGGAGGATAAAATTATGTGCAACCGCGAAAAATGGCGAAATTTCGTATATTATCGCAAAAAATATGAAAAATCGACAAAATATTATGTGAACCAGTTTTGCATAAAAAATCCACATGCCATACGCATATAAAAATGTGTATAAACATGTGGATAATGTGGATAACTTATTTGCCAAGGAGCTGTTCGCCAATATTTACAACGTCTCCGGCACCCATAGTTATCAACAGGTCACCCTGTGTACAATTTTCTAATAAAAAGTTTTCAATCTCGTCGAAGGTCGGGAAGTATTCACATGGAGTACCGAGTTCGACGATTTTTTCCTGCAGATTTCTGGAAGAAATGCCAAGATTATCCGTTTCACGTGCAGCATAGATATCAGCCAGTACGACGTGATCTGCAAGGGTAAGAGCTTTGGCAAATTCCGGAAGAAGGGCTTTGGTACGTGTATAAGTATGAGGCTGGAATACACACCAGATCTTCTTATGTGGATAATTTTTGGCTGCGTGAAGGGTGGCTTCAATCTCTGTCGGATGATGCGCATAATCATCAATGATCGTTACATCGCCAATTTTGCCTTTATACTGGAATCTGCGGTCTGTACCGCCGAAATCTTTCAGACCATCAAAGATCACTTCTGTAGACAGGTCAAGAAGCTGTCCTGCAGCGATAGATGCCAGAGCATTGGATACATTGTGAATGCCAGGCACTTTCAGAGAACATGTGCCCAGGTCTTCTCCGTTGTGAAGAACATGGAAGGTTGCATGGCCAAGTTCGTCATAAGTAATGTCTGTGGCTGTGTATTCAGCATCGTGTTCCAGACCGTAGGTGATCACTTTACATGGAAGATTTTCTGTGATCATTTCGTATTTTGGTGTATCTGCATTAATGATGAGTGCACCTTCTGCCGGGAGAAGTTCTGCAAATTTGCGGAAGGAATGACGGATATCATCAATATCTTTGAAGAAATCAAGATGATCCGCATCAATATTCAGAATGATCCCGATAGTTGGGAAAAAGCTCAGGAAGCTGTTGGTGTATTCGCATGCTTCTGTCAGGAAGGTTTCAGACTGTCCAACACGGATATTACCGCCGATTGCAGGCAGGATACCGCCTACACTGATGGTCGGGTCACATTCACCTTTGAGAAGAATGTGAGAAAGCATGGATGTGGTCGTGGTTTTGCCATGTGTTCCGGCAACTGCGATGGAAGTATCATAGTTGCGCATGATCTGACCAAGAAGCTGCGCTCTGGTCAGCATCGGAATGCCTTTTTCTTTTGCACATGCAAATTCCGGGTTATCCGGGTGAATAGCTGCTGTATAGACAACCACCTGAACAGAATCGGAAATATTGGAGGCGCGCTGACCATAGTAAATTTTCGCGCCTTTGCTTTCCAGAAGACTGGTCAGAGGGCTTTTTTTGGAATCAGAACCGGAAATTGTAAAACCTTCTTCAAGAAGAATTTCAGCCAGTCCACTCAT
>ERZ779890.4960-NODE-4960-length-10769-cov-2.629923_pt1 | contig 10769 bp, 9 predicted proteins | sample MGYA00511553_ERZ779890 | MGnify/ENA primary metagenome ERZ779890 (study PRJEB29588, sample SAMEA2152064) | human gut metagenome | biome: human gut; feature: human-associated habitat; material: faeces | place: Denmark | collected 2008/2010 ...
AATCAATGATTTTCTCGAAATTTGATTGAGTTTCATCATCGAGGCTGTCATAGATCTTGGGGATCTTGTATGACAGGCAAGCTGCATGGTCGAATTTCTTGTTGACTTCGCCGTTAACTCTGATGCCAAGTTTTTCTGCATCAGATTGGGAGAAGGCATCTTCAATCTCCTTTTTTCCATCTCCGAGTATTTCCGCGATATCCGAGGGATGGACATTCATGCTTTCGGCCCTTTTCTTGAATTCCTGGCCCGCCTTGTCGCTATCTGTGAATATCGTTGGATTGCGTTCAATCGAGAGTATCTGTTTCAGTACCTCTTTCGGATTATCCTTATAGCTACCGAGTCCATTGATAGGTATGAAATCAATATCTATCTTCTGTCCTTTTGCGCGGAGAGCTTCGCTGACCGCATTGAGGTAGAAGTAATCCGTAGCGCCTTCAACGAATACTGTTACCCTGTTCTCTGATCTCATGAAATTTCTGCTAACAGTGAGTCCGCTGAGGATTGGTTTCATGATATCATGATTTCTTTCCCCTCCGAACTGGTCGAAGTCATTGATGATGTGGGTGCTACCATCGTCCCTAGGCACCAGTAGCCTGACCTCGTCGAGGTGTATGCTGTCGATAGCCATAGGGTTCTGCGTTGCGAGTACGAAAGTCAAACCGTTTTTCTTTGCGTATTCCCGGAGCTTCTTTGTAAGTTCTCCGATTGTGGCGAAACTGAGGGAATTGCCGAATTCATCTAGAAGAATAATGTCTCCCGGGCTGAACTTCTTCAGTTTGATAAGGTTGAAGAACAGATCAAACAGCCAAGTAAATCCTTCAGATTGGCGATCCAGATTCAATGGGACCTCGTCCCCGTAGGTGATTATGAGCTCGATATTCTCTCTTTCGAGTTCAATCTGGAGCGAGTACTTCTTTTCGTTGATATTCAGAAGATCGTTCAGTTCATCTGAGAGTTTCTCCAGTGCTCTGTTCATTTCTCTTTCGACTTTGTGCCTCAAATTACCTGCGCCAGCATATGCGTTATCGATTGCAGCTTTGTCGTATCCGAGAGTAGTGAACAAATTGAGAATGAACGTGTTGAGTTGGTTCGGTTTGCAGACGAGATCTTTCTGCCTGATTTTGTTTCTGGTGTAACGATGTACTTCATCGTTTAGTTCATAACCGAACTTCTCCAAGAACCGTCCATTACTGGTCAAATCCTTTTCGTATTCCGTCTCATAACTGACCGTTACTTCAGCCAGTGCGTTGTATATCTCCTGAACTCTCGAATTATCTTTGTTTCTGAGGTAAACACTCTCCGATTCAGGAGTAGACTTGGCAAGCAGTGATTTGAATAGATACTCGTCAAACGGTTTACCAGTTGATTTAACTTCAATTTGCTGATTCCAGAACCTGGAACTGTTGTGATTTTTCAAGCAATCAGGGAGAATGTCGCTGCGGTCACATACTGGTTTCAAGTAATCGTAAAGTTGGAGGAGGAATGGATCGGTAATATTCTGGTTGTTTCCGTAATAGACTCTGTTTGGATCATATGTGATGGGGCCTTGCAGTACACCATACATCTTGTCTATGAAATTCAGTTTAGTAAATTCATAAACAGGGCGGCCATCGGATTCGGGGGATTCTTTGCCACTACCTTCTTCAATCAGGTAGTTCCGTTCTTGTTTGGTCTTGTTGATAGTATCCAAAAAGTAGCTGTAAGATCTGGATTCCAAAGCTAAAGCCAGAAGGACTTTTGCAGGGGCACCCTTGTAAACAGTAATCCTTTTGGCCTTACGGAAATTACCGTATTGACCATTGGCTACGTTCATGCCTATAGAGGGTTTAATCTTCTTCGCATACGTGAAATCGGTGAAATCATCTTCTGTGAATTCCTGCGAATTGTACTTTTCAATTGCGTTCAGAAGATTGGTTTTGCCGCAATTGTTCGCGCTGATTAGGACAACTAGTCCCCCCAATTCGTCCTCGCTCAATCCCCTGTTGAGTTCTAGAAATTCCTTGAGATCGTCGGAATCATCCTTGGTTCCGGCACAAAACGGAGCGAAATTCCTGTAGTTCTTGATTACGAGAGTCCTGTGGTCTCTGGGTGCAATTGTTTCTTTTGCCATTCAATCACCTATGATAGTCTTTGCTTTTGTTATTTCGTCCTCACTGAGAGGTTTGTTTGTCATAATGTCTGATTTCAGATTCACCAATCTGGCGACCTGGTAAATCTTGGATTCGTCATAATCGCCATAATCGAGAATCTTCCCGGCACTGATAAGATACTGAACGATGCCGTCCAATGATTCGGTCGTTGCCAATACATACATCAGATTTATTTTCGGATCGTTTGCCCCCTTATTTAGAAGGTAATTGCGAATAGCCTCCTTCTTGTCCGAAACATCGGTGTCGGAAAATTCGCTGATTGTGAATGCTATAACCTGCTCCTTCGAGAGATTCTTGTATTTATCCACATACTTGAACACACGGAGGACCTTCTCGGGCACCAATTTGTATTCATTTGATTCGTATAGTTCGATGTATTTGTAGAGTGAAGGGCGCGAGATCCTCATGAACTCCGACAGCTCGGTGGTCTTTATTCCGAGGTTGCGCAGTTTCTCTTTCATGAAAAGTTAAAACGTTTATTCAGTATATAATTTTTACATATTCTGTAAAATTAATTTACATATAACTTGAATCGACATCGCCTTCCGCCAACCGCACCTGTTACTCTACCGGTATCATTTCGAGAACACCGACATCAACATCGACGGTTTGGCCACCGTTGTCAACGGACCGAACGCGGAATTGGGAGAAGTGGGATATCCACGTGATTTCAGGAATCAGAGCAGGCCCCAAGTGGAGTTCCTCGTCGCGGAATTACAGCAATCGAGGATTCCGTTCTTCCTTAGAGATTATGAAGGCAATACCTCCGATACCGAACAGTACAGGGATGCTCTTCCGGACATCATCTCCATGATCAGAGAAGGTTCATGGATGATCGTGGACAACGGCGGAGCTTCCGGAGATATATTGGATTCCATCGTGAGATTGGGTAACAAGTATCATACTAGAGTGAGATTGAACAGGTCCGATGAGAAACGCATATCCGAATGCGGTGACGAGTGGGAATGTATTGAGGATGGGGTTTGTTGTTTGAAACACATATTCGATCATTCGGGCAGGACGATATATCTTTACTTCTCCGTGGACAATTGGAGGAGTTTGTATCTTTCCACAGAACGCAGTGTGAATCGTATGTTGTCCGCGATAAGGTCGTACGAGGATGGGAAGTTCAGGAGATCGGATTTCGTTACCGTGAAGAGGAACGTACTTGCGGACATAGAGGTCAAGGTGTCGATGCAAACGCACTTCGATTATGACGATGCGAATGAGATCCATGGCTTGATCAATGAGGTCATGGGATCCCGTTCTGGAATTTTCAAACTGGAATCCTCGGAGCAATTGACAGCATACGATGCGCTTAGGAAGTATTGTTCACGTGCTACCGTCGAACATCTGATCCACTCTCTGAAACGTGTCACGGGACTGAAACCATTGAGGGTTTGGAAGGAGAACTCGATCAGAGGTGCCATGTTGCTTGCACTTCTGGCGGAAACTGCCATCTCTATGGCAAGATATGAGATGGGATCGGTCATGGAGACCAAGGAGAAGAACGGTGTGAGGTACGAATCGGAATCCCGTCCTTCCACCGAATCCATAGTCCGGTCATTGAGTCATTTGACAGTTACGCGTTTGATTGTAAAGGGTTTGAGGAAGAAGGCTCATTTCAGTAATTGAGATCCGATATCGAGGGAAGTGTTCTCCAATATCGCTGCCGATATCGGCAGAAAAGGTGCGATGATCGCCTGATCTTCCCTACCTTTTCGTGTTCGGTAATCGATATTCTGTGACGATACGGTAGCGTGAGCTATCGAAGGGATCAAGTGGCAAATGAGAGTTCCAAATCTCGATAATTAAGTGGCGAGGTCAGGTGGAGGGGGCCAGACATTCCAATATCGAGGGTTTCCGTCCTACAATTTCCGAGATGGTCCCGTAGATGTTCCCGGAGTCCTCGACCGACCAGGTGTAACCGTGCATCCTCACGATGTCGACGGCACCGAAATAGAGGTAGATCTGCCTGAGCAGCAGGTCCGCATTGGGGGCGTAGAAACTGTCTATCCTCCCGGGATTGTTGCTCTAGAAGTAGAAGTTGCCTTCACCCGAGGGCATGGTCTGAACGGGGTTCTCGTAACCGCCGATCATCACGTAGCGTTCGTATTGCTGTTCATCAGAAGCGGTTTCTCCAGGACGGAACCGCCTCTTTCCATCTGTTTCTGTTTTCTGTCCCAAGTTGTTTCCAACCTGCGACATGTGCCGTTTTTATGCTTTTTCAGCCGTAGAACAGCACCATTCCGGGATTCTACCCCTATTGAGGAGCTCATTACATTGCATGGTGTTCTTAACGTGACACTTACAAACGTACACATTTCCGGTATCTGGGTCAGTGATCTCCACCATCGCTATGAACCTGTTCGGTCTGCTTTCGAAGATGCCTGTGATCTCGCGGTCGTATTTCATTGTCCATGACTTCCATCTATCGTGTTCAGATCGTATCATTCACCCGAGCAGCCACTCGATGACGTTCCTGTGGATCAGTCCGTCCGGCATGTCCCTGACTACGGAATCCAGGGACAGCACGGTCTTGGGATAGTTGTCGTCTATCGCCTTCATCGAACGGACCTCCCTGTCGAACGTACTGTCGTCGAGCATCGTCAGGCAAACCTGGTAGTATTCCACCTTGCCATCCTTCTCGGCGGTGAAATCCACCTCCCTGTCCCTGAAGGATCCCACGCGAACGCGGTAGCCCCTGCGCATCAGTTCCAGGAACACGATGTTCTCCAGAGGCCTCGACGTATCCGATATCCCTCTGTCCAGCACCGCTCTCGCCATCCCGGTATCCACGGGATAGTATTTTTCATGGGAGTTCAGCAGCTTCTTCCCTACGACATCGTATCTCTCGACCTTGTAGAACAAAAATGCTTCCGCGAGGGAACGGATGTATTTTTCGACGGTCTTCTTGGCCAGACCCGTGGCCTTGGCGATGTTATCCACGTTGGTGGTGTTCCCCGAATTGTCCATGAGGAACCTCGCTATGCGGTCCAGTCCCGATAGGTCTCTTATCCCCATCCTCGTGGCCGTATCCTTTACCAGGACGGTGTTGTATATCCCCTCCAGGATCATGCGGTTGTACCTGTCCCCGCGGTCGGGGTCGGTAAGGGGTATGCCTCCGGTGCGCAGATATTGCTGGAACCTGAAGTTCCTGTCGGCATCCGGCAATGCCGGATGCCCCTCCAGGAATTCCGCGAAGGAGAATGGGAACACCTTGATCTCCACATACCTGCCGGAGAGGTACGTGGACAATTCCGACGAGAGCAGATACGCATTGGAACCTGTGATGTATATGTCCGCATCATAGTCCACCATCAGCGAGTTGACGGTGCGTTCCCATCCTTCGACCCTCTGCACCTCGTCAAGGAAGATATATGTCCTCCTGTTCCTCGGGATCCTTTCTGCGATGTACGTGTTCAAATCCCCATGGTCCTTGATATCGTCATGATCCGAGGATTCGAAATCCATGAAGAGGACATCCTTCGGGTCTGTGCCAGCCTCGATCATCCTCCTCATATGCTGGTCCATGACCACGGATTTGCCCGCACGTCTGACACCCAGGATGACTTTCACGATGTCGGGGCTGTCCTTCCATCTGTCGAGTTCCTCAAGATACTGTGTTCTCTCGACCTCTTTCATGAATATGCATCCAATCTGTGGTATAAAAGAGTATCATAATACCTATTATCAATATATAATATCAATAATGAGTATTGTAATCATCTTTTTGTTTTTAAGTTGCCGTAGGACATCTCCGAGACTTCGTCCGCGGTCATCATCCTGAGGAAGTTCCCTTCATTTACATCGATATGCGGATCGCCGTGGACCTCCCGTACATGGACGACGCGACGGATGTGTCCCGGGATCGAGAAGATGTCCGGGTATCAGGAACCCCCTCTCCTCAAGGCCTTCTTCTGGCCGAAGGTCGAAGGGTGCATTCACATTCCTGTATGGAAGGGGAGCGGTCACGGCATTATGCCGGGTATCGTCGAGAATCCGTCTGCGGCCGTATGTCGGTGCTTCACAGCCATGCATAAGGGTCCGGACGGACATGGTCCGGGATGATGCCGTCCGGAAGAGTGCCAGACGATTTCCTTCCTGACCCCATCCTTCCATCCGCCCGATATGCCAGCCGACCCATGGAGGAATAAGTTTATCCGCTTAATATACGGTACACTATGCGGGATGGGATGCTAGGATGGGATTATTCAGCAGAAGGAAGAAAGGGGGCCCCGTACCGAAGACCGATGATTGCTCCGTGAGATACAGGGAGTGCGATTCCGACCGCAGGACCGGTTCCGGGTCCAGGAAGGTATTCCTCGTACCGCCGGTGAACGGACTTCCCGACAGGGAGAAGTTCATGGACGGCATCTTCGACGATTCCTGCATGGGGATGATGATGAACTCCGATACGAAGTTCCCGGCCAACGACTGGTACGAGCTCTCCGCCGGCAGAGGCAATTGTGACGCACAGTTCAACCTGGCTTTCAATCTGGAACACGGGATCGGGGCACAGAGGGACGTGGTCAAGGCCGTCGAATGGTACACCAAGGCCGCGGCCGGAGGGAATTTCAAAGCATACTACTGTCTCGGCTGCATATACGCCGCGGACAGCGAGCTCGCCGATCTGGAGAAGTCGTACGATTGTTTCTCCAGGGCTTCCACGGAGGGGATATCGCGTGCCAGCTATCTCCTGTACGTCATGTACATGAAAGGGATGGGGTTGGACGAACCCAATACGTACCTGGCGATAAAATGCCTCAAACAGGCCGCGGAGGAGAAGGATCCGGCGGCCCTGTATGCCATGGGGCAGCTGTCGCTCTACGGCAGCGAATACGTGGACAGGAGCGGGGACCGTGCGTGGAAGTATTTCGAGGAATCCTCCCTGCTGGGATGCGTACCGGCCATGACCGCCGTGGGCGTCATGCTCTGCTTCGGTCTCGGCGGGAAGAACCCCAACCGCAACGTCGCCTACAGCACCCTCATGGCGGCATCCAACAGCGGGGACATGACCGCCTCCAACGCTCTCGGGCTGATGCACCTCTATTCCATGACCCAGTCGTGCTCTCCGAAGAAATCCGAGGACCTCTTCAGGATATCCGCGGCCGCCGGCGACGGATCCGCCCTGAACAACCTGGCCGTCATACAGTACTTCGGCATGGACGGTAAGGATGATGCGGCGGAGAATTTCAGGAAGGCCTCCGAGAACGGGAGTGTCCATGCGGCGGAGAACGCCGTATCGATATCCAGCGGGGAACCCATGGCCTGCGAGCTGGATTGCGGATACATCTCCCTCAGCCTGATCATGGACGAGGAGCATGTGAAGAAGATCAAAGAGCATGCCTGATGCTACATGTAATATCCGAGTTTTATAACCCATGACAGGCCATCCCATATCCTATGGAACAACACATGGACGTGACAGGGGACGAGTCCGAGTACGAGATGCTCTATTGCGTGCACGACATGCTGTCGCTGTACTGCAGGCATCACGAACTGATCTACGGCCATGTTCCTGAGAGGATAGGCCTGATCCTGAAGGAGACGGAAAGGAAGATGAAGGTGTTGGAGACCAGGATATCCTGATGCCGCGGACGGCACAGTATTATAACCCACATAGTAGATTGACGGCGGATGCTCGGCGTCGACCTCGACATATACCAGACGGCCGCGATGGGGGCCCTCGCATTGGCATTGGGCCTAGTGCTGGTCAGGAAGTCCAAGACGCTGAGACGTTTCTGCATACCTGCGGCCGTGGTCGGGGGTCTGGTATTCGCCCTTGTCAACTGCCTGCTCCACAGCGCGGACATAGCTGAATTCGACTTCGACGAGACCTTGAAGAACGTCTTCATGATGGCATTCTTCTGTTCGGTCGGTTTCATGGCCTCCTTCCGTATGCTGAAACAGGGAGGGAAACTGGTCGTGGTCCTCCTGGTACTGGTGTCCGTACTGATCGTGTTCCAGGATGTCATCGGATCCGCCCTCTGCACGATATTCGGTCTCGATCCGAAGATGGGTCTCGCCCTCGGGTCCATAAGCCTCGTCGGAGGACACGGGACGGCCGCATCCTACGGGGAGCAGCTCGTCAACGATTTCGGTATCGCGAACGCCGACACGGTGGCCATCGCCGCCGCCACGTTCGGGTTGGCGTTCAGCGGTTTCATCGGCGGACCTCTGGCGAAGAGACGCGTCGAGCAAGGGGGTCTGGGACCTGATCAGGAGGACATCCAGCTCCAAAAGGAGGACGAGTCCAAGGTGGAGGTGGACAACAACCGCTTCCTTCTGGCACTTATGCTCATGGTGATATGCATAGGTGCTGGGACATACATAATATCGGCATTCAAGGAGGTCGGGATAACCCTCCCCGTCTATCTGGGGGCCATGATCGTGGCACTCGTCATACGCAACGCGGCGGACCACTGGAACATCGATCTCCCGCTGAGGGAGATAAGTGCCCTCGGCTGGATATGCCTGTCGATGTTCCTCGCTATGGCGCTTATGGTCACCAAGCTCTGGCAGCTGGCGGATCTCGCAGGCAAGATGGTCGTCATACTCCTGGTACAGGCCGCGGTGGTGGCGATATTCGCCTATCACGTCATATTCCGTTGTACCGGAAAGAACTACGAATCGGCGGCGTTGGTCACGGCCACCTGCGGTTTCGGTCTCGGCGCCACTCCGAACGCGGTCGCCAACATGGAGGCCCTGTTCGGAAAATACGGTGTAGCCCCCAAAGCATACTTCGCCGTACCGTTGGTCGGAAGCGTCTTCATAGACCTTGTCAATACGGCGATCCTGACGGTGTTCCTGAACATACTGTGACGTATCAGGGCCTTTCGGTTCTTCCTTCGTCCAAGGCCTTCAGGCATTCCTCGGCATCCTCGTCGCCGTATTTGGCGGCGTACTCCAGAAGTATCCTGCCGTTCTCCTCGTCCTTGGTGACCCCTTCCCCGAATGCGTACATGGCGCCCATCTCGTAGAGGGCCTCCGCATACTTCTCGTCGCAGGCCTTCCTAAGCCAATACATGCATTTCGCAAGGTCCCTGTCCAGATAGTTGGTCCCGTCACGGTACCATCTGGCTATTTCGACCATGGCCCCCGTACAGCCGTTGGCCGCGGATTCGAGACAGAGTTTGACGGCCTCCACCGGGTTGCGGTCCACACCTTTTCCTCTGGAGTAGAGGTTGGCGAGGAAGTACTTGGCATCGTTGTTCCCCCTGTCCGCCGCCATACGGAAGTATTTCGAAGCCTCCAGGTAGTCCTGTTCGATGCCGTCCCCGGTCATCAGCATTATTCCGAGACGCACCATGGCGTCTTCGTTCCCCTTGTCCGCGGACATCCTGTAGAGCACTCCCGCCTTCTCCTTGTCCACCGGGACGGTGAGACCTTGGAAATACATCCCTCCCAGGACATAGAGGTCCCCGGGGTCTTTGGGCGGAGGCACTTCGCGGTTTTCATCGGATTTCCGGACGGGTTCGTCTGACATGATGACGGGTGATGGTCCTAATTATGATAAAAAATCTCCGAGACCGCCGTACCGACGGTCCCGGTGAAGGTTTCAGATCCTGAGTCCTGCGACCTCTTCCAGGAAATACCTGTGCACCGAGAGGTCCTCGGTGAGTTCAGGGTGGAAGGCGGTGACCAACTGCTTCCCCTGCCTCGCCGCGACTATCCTTCCGTCGACCTCGGAGAGGACCTCCACATCCTTTCCCACGGAATCGATGTACGGGGCACGTATGAAGGTCATCGGTATCTTCCCGATGCCGTCGAATCCGTCCTCGGTGTAGAAACTGCCGAGCTGTCTGCCGTAGGCGTTCCTTTTGACGGTTATGTCCATGGTGGCCAGGCTGGGCACCCCTCCGATGACGTTCTTGGAGAGGACGATGAGGCCTGCGCAAGTCCCGAAGACCGGCAGTCCCTTCTCGATGCGGTCGCGGAGCGGGGAGAGGATGCCGAGGTCCTTCAGCAGTTTGCCTATGACCGTACTCTCCCCGCCGGGGATGATCAGGGCGTCGAAGGGTCTTTCGAGGTCCGACCTCTGCCTGATCTCGAAACGGTCGACACCCAGCCTGTCCAGTACATGCTCATGCTCTATGAACGCTCCCTGAAGGGCGAGGATGGCGACCGTAACCATCCTTTACTGCCCCCTCTCCGCCATGATGGTCTTGATCTCTTCGGCGTTGATGCCGACCATGGCCTGACCGAGGTCGGTGGAGACCTCAGCGAGGAGCTTAGAGTCGGTGTAGTTGGTGACCGCCTGGACGATGGCCTTGGCGCGTTTGGCGGGGTCTCCGGACCTGAAGATACCGGATCCGACGAACACTCCCTCGGCCCCGAGCTGCATCATGAGTGCGGCGTCGGCAGGGGTCGCGACTCCGCCGGCGGCGAAGTTGACGACGGGGAGCTTCCCGTTCTCATGCACGAACTTCACGAGGTCCACGGGGACCTGCAGCTGCTTGGCCTCCTCGTAGAGCTCGTCGGCGCGCATGTTCTGGACCTTCCTGATCTCGGCGTTCATCATCCTCATGTGGTGGACGGCCTGGACGACGACAAGGGCAGCCAGCTGGTCATCAAGTTCCAGAACGAGAACATCATCGCGCTCAAGGACGGCGA
>ERZ779890.4964-NODE-4964-length-10758-cov-7.212277_pt1 | contig 10758 bp, 17 predicted proteins | sample MGYA00511553_ERZ779890 | MGnify/ENA primary metagenome ERZ779890 (study PRJEB29588, sample SAMEA2152064) | human gut metagenome | biome: human gut; feature: human-associated habitat; material: faeces | place: Denmark | collected 2008/2010 ...
AGATGGAAAAGGCGCGGGAGTATTGGGGTGCGGCATTGGCGAAGAAGATGAAACTCGCTGAGAGACAGTATATTGAAAATAAAATAAGATAGAGATGAACATATTGGTTACAGGAGCCGGCGGGCAACTCGGACGTGAGATGATACGCGCAGTGGAAGGGACATCGCACAGGTATTTCTTCACCACGCGGCAGGACTTGGATATCGCTGATACTGAGGCGGTACGCGCGATGGTGCAGGACAATGGAATCGACCTCATCGTGAACTGCGCGGCATATACTGACGTGAACCGGGCGGAGTCAGACAGGGAGACCGCTGATCTGATGAACCACGTGGCCGTGGGCGGAATGGCGACTGTGATGAAAGAGCGCGGAGGAACATTTGTCCATATATCTACGGACTATGTTTTCGACGGCAATGCCTGCGTTCCGTACCGTGAAACCGATTCCACCTGTCCTGTAAGCGTCTATGGCGAAACCAAGCTGAAAGGGGAGCAAGCAATCATTGACTCCGGGTGCAATTACTTGATTTTCAGAACATCGTGGCTGTATTCCGAGTGGGGGAAGAACTTCGTGAAGACGATGCTGGGGCTGTTCGCCACCAAGGATAGGGTCAATGTCGTTTTCGACCAGGTGGGCACGCCGACTTATGCGGGCGACCTGGCTGCGGCCGTGGCATACGTTATCGAGAGCGGACAGACAGGAAAGAGCGGAATCTACCACTACAGCAATGAGGGAGTCTGCTCCTGGTATGATTTCGCAAAACGTATCTGCGAACTGAGCGGAAATGCCTGTGAGATTAGCCCTTGCCATAGCGATGAGTTTCCGAGTCCTGTGGCGAGACCACATTATTCTGTACTTGACAAGACATTGGTCAAGACTGTTTTCGGTCTGAAAATTCCACATTGGAACGATTCCTTGGAGGTGTGTCTGGAGAAAATTTGACTCAACTGTCGCCATGATCTGCGGAAAGTGTTTTTTCTAACTCCTTTATTCTTAATAAATTACAAGGGGGGGGGTAAATTGCGTCTGAAATGAACTGAATATGAACCAGTTATTTGGCGAAAACCCGTTGCTCGTTACGTCTTTATTGACTAACTTTGTAAAGATTTTTTGACAGACAAAGTGCGGGGGCAGAAGTCAATAAATGAAATACAACGATGTTATTATGGAGATTTGTGAGAAAACATCGGACCTGAGCCGTCCTTTTGCCTTTAGAAAAGGTGACGACATAAAATAGAAAACAGTCGATGAAACTGGATAGTACAGATGCGTTTTCTATAGCTTCAGAGCAGAATTCTTCCGAGCGGAAATCAGTCCGTCCGGAGGTAAGTTCGTGTAAAGACTGGTGCTATGTCTATGTGCATCATGCCAAGCTTCCGGCCATCATGGAACGGTTCGCGAAGGATGGTGTGTTCCATGTCTTTGCACATAAGGCTGTGAACGGCATGCTGTTCATCCAGGGGAAAGTCCGTGCAGTGAAGAAATACCTGCAGGACAATTTCCAGTCACTTTATCTGGTAAATGATTGTGGTACAGGATGTGAGGCGGTAATCCGAGACAGTGTGATGAAGGCGTTCATGAGAGTGCTCGAGATAGATCCCGACAGAGTCCGCTTTATGCTAAAGCCGATTTCCGAATATGCAGAAGGCAATCCTCTTCTCCGCATAACGTCAGGTATGTTTGAAGGCCTTGAAGGCTATGTCATCCGCATTGACAGGGACAGGAAACTCGTCATGGCTGTGGGAGACAGGACCATCGCAATTTCTGGCGTGAACAATGAGTCCTTCGAGAAGGTAGAAGACTACGACAGGATGATGGAACTATTGGATAACCATTGATCTCTGAATTTATAACTATTTTAAAACCAATTAAATACTGATATGAATATTGTACGGATAATCTCCAATTGGAATTTCTCCGGAAAGGCGCTGCCATACTGGGGACTGCTGATTCTTGATTGCTGCATTGTGGCTTTCTCTGGTTATGTCGGATACTATTTTGATCTGGGAGGGGACGGTTTCGCTGAGAATTTCTGGCCAATGACGGCAGCAAATCTGCTGGCGCTGGTCCCGTTCGCGATATCGTTCAAGCTCTTCCATACCTACTCCGGAATTGTAAGGTACTCGTCATTCATTGACCTTCAGAGAGTTGCGACTGCTGCATTTACCGGTTCAGTGGCATTCTATCTGATAGGATATGTCACCGGAGCGGTATTCCCGAATCAGACGATATTCTATTTCCCTAAGTTGAATACAGCCGTTACCGTCTTCATTCTCAGTACATTGCTGCTGTGGGTGGAGCGTATATTGGTAAAGAGGCTTTTCGACTCGTTCCATCTGGACGGCGCCCTCCCTGTGGCTATCTACGGTACCAAGGCAGGCGGAATCAGCATTGCCAAGAGCATTGTCTCCATCAAGGACAAGAAGTGTTCGCTCCATGCTTTCGTTTCTGACAGACCTGAGATGAAAGGCGCCTATATCATGGGCAAGCCGGTCTATCAGAATGGGGCAAAAATCGCCGAGAAACTGCGTGACGAGGGTGTGAAGGCGCTGCTCGTCTCGCCGCTCAAGACCGAGAGGTTCCGCCAGAACCTGGAAATGGTGGATGATTTCCTCAAGGCAGGCCTCAAGATTCTTATGATGACCAATGCAGAGGAATGGGACGGAAAAGACATTTCATTGACACATAATCAGTTGCATGAGGTAGCAATCGACGACCTCCTGCCGAGGGACAAGATCGAGGTCGATATGGAGGCCATCGGAAAACTACTGAAGGGACGCCGGATCCTGATTACTGGCGCTGCCGGTTCCATCGGCTCCGAGATGGTGAGACAGATCGCGAAATTCTCGCCGGCAGAGATGACCTTGATCGATCAGGCGGAGACCCCTATGCACGATATCAGGCTGATGATGTCGGAGCATTACCCGCATATCCATAACGAGACCGTCGTCACCAGCATTACCAATGCTGAGCACATGGAGCGCATCTTCTCCGAGCACAAGCCTGAATATGTGTTCCATGCGGCTGCCTACAAGCATGTTCCGATGATGGAGGACGACCCGGCCATCGCCGTTCAGAACAATATATACGGTACGCGCGTGATTGCGGACCTCGCCGTCAAATACGGAACGAAGAAGTTCGTTATGATTTCTACCGACAAGGCGGTGAATCCGACCAATGTCATGGGCTGCAGCAAGCGTATCTGCGAGATATATTGCCAGAGTCTCAACCAGGCTATCAAAGACGGTAAGGTTCAGGGAGTTACACAGTTCGTCACTACCAGATTCGGAAACGTTCTCGGCTCCAACGGCAGCGTGATTCCTATATTCAAGAAGCAGATCCGAAACGGCGGACCGATCACCGTTACACATCCGGACATCATCCGTTACTTCATGCTAATTCCGGAAGCCTGCAAGCTCGTGCTTGAGGCCGGGACCATGGGCAAAGGAGGCGAGATCTTTGTCTTCGATATGGGCAAGCCGGTGAAGATCGTCGATCTGGCGAAGCGTATGATAGCGCTTTCGGGAGCGAAGAATGTGGAAATTCAGTTTACGGGACTTCGTGACGGCGAGAAACTCTATGAAGAGGTGCTCAACGACAAGGAGGAGACCATCCCTACCACCAATCCTAAGATCATGGTGGCGAAAGTCCGTGAGTATGACTATGATACGGCTTGTGCCAATGAGAAGAGACTCCTCGAGGAATCACGTACTTTCGACGATATGTCCATCGTCCGCATCATGAAGGAGATTGTGCCGGAGTACAAGAGCCGTCACTCGAAATACGAAGTTTTAGATAAAGCAATATAGATTATGAAAGAGTTCAATGATATCAAAGTGGCTGTCGCCGGAACAGGTTATGTAGGCCTCAGCATTGCTACGCTTCTTTCACAGAAGCATCATGTGACCGCAGTGGACGTCATCCCTGAAAAAGTGGAGAAACTGAACAACAGGATTTCGCCTATCCAGGATGACTACATCGAGGATTACCTGAAGAACAAGCAACTCGACCTCTCTGCCACGCTCGACGGCGAGTCAGCGTACAAGGATGCGGATTTCGTGGTGATTGCCGCTCCGACAAACTATGACAGCAAGAAAAACTTCTTCGACACGTCACATGTGGAGGAAGTCATTGAACTGGTCCTGAAGGTGAATCCTGATGCGGTGATGGTCATCAAATCCACTGTTCCTGTGGGTTATACGGCATCTGTCAGGGAGAAATTCTCCTATCGAGAGCGTCAGGCTGACGGCACGATGAAGGTGGTGACTCCGAATATCATTTTCGCACCGGAGTTCCTGCGTGAGTCCAAGGCCCTCTATGACAATCTCTATCCGAGCCGTATAATTGTAGGTTTCGAGCAGGGCAATGCTTTCCTCGAAGAGGCTGCGCACACCTTCGCCCGTCTCATCCACGAAGGAGCATTGAAAGAAGAGGTTCCTGTCCTGTTCATGGGCAGCACCGAGGCTGAGGCCGTGAAGCTTTTCGCCAACACTTATCTGGCACTCCGCGTAAGTTATTTCAATGAACTCGATACCTATGCTGAGATTAAAGGTCTTGACACTCAGTCTATTATAAATGGCGTTTGTCTGGATCCGCGCATCGGCTCGCAGTATAACAACCCTTCATTCGGCTACGGCGGATATTGCCTTCCAAAGGACACCAAGCAGCTTCTCGCCAATTACAATGACGTTCCTGAGAACCTTATCCAGGCCATCGTGGATTCAAACAGTACGAGAAAGGATTTCATTGCAGACCAGGTACTTACAAAGGCAGGCTACTACAGCAGCAACAGCCAGTGGGACAGCACCCAGGAGAAGAAATGCGTCATCGGCGTATATCGTCTGACCATGAAGTCCAACTCGGACAACTTCCGCCAGAGCGCCATCCAGGGCATTATGAAGCGCATCAAGGCCAAAGGAGCAGAGGTCATCATCTACGAGCCTACTCTCGAAAACGGCACTCATTTCTTCGGAAGTGAGGTGGTCAATGACCTCGCGGCATTCAAGTCCCGTTCTCAGTGTATTATTGCCAATAGATATGACGTCTGCCTCGATGACGTTCAGGACAAGGTCTATACACGCGACATTTTCAAGAGAGACTAAGATGCTGGAATACAATATCTCTTTGTACAGAAAGACAGTCCTCGTGACTGGTGCGGCTGGATTTATCGGCAGCAATTTAGTGAAAAGGCTGTTTCATGAATTCAACGGTATTAAAATCGTCGGAATTGATTCGGTAACAGATTATTACGACGTTAATATCAAATACGCCAGACTCGAGGAAATCGAGGCATTGGACAAGGACTGGACCTTCGTGAAAGCGAGCATTGCCGACAAGTGCATTGTCAATGAACTTTTCGCGAAGTACCATTTCTCTGTGGTGGTGAATCTCGCTGCGCAGGCCGGAGTGCGTTATTCCATCACGAATCCTGACGCGTATATCGAGAGCAACCTGATAGGTTTCTACAATATTCTTGAAGCTTGTCGCCACAATGAAGTGGAGCACCTTGTATATGCTTCATCGTCAAGTGTTTACGGCTCGAACAAGAAGGTGCCGTACTCCACTGACGACAAGGTGGACAATCCTGTAAGTCTCTATGCCGCGACGAAAAAGAGCAACGAACTGATGGCGCACGCCTATTCTAAGCTCTACAACATACCTTCCACCGGACTGCGCTTCTTCACTGTTTACGGCCCTGCAGGACGTCCTGACATGGCATATTTCGGTTTCACGAACAAACTCGTGAAAGGGGAGACCATCCAGATATTCAACTACGGTAACTGCAAACGTGATTTTACCTATGTGGATGATATCGTGGAGGGAATAGTACGTGTCATGCAGCATGCTCCTGAGAAGCAGAGTGGAGAAGATGGTCTGCCTGTGCCTCCGTACAAGGTCTATAACATCGGCAACAGCCAACCCGAGAACCTGCTGGATTTCGTCCGGATTTTGTCCGAAGAGCTGGTGTGCGCCGGGGTTTTGCCGGAGAATTATGATTTTGCCGCGCATCAGGCGCTCGTCCCCATGCAGCCCGGCGATGTTCCCGTCACATACGCCGACACAGCCCCTCTGGAGCGCGACTTCGGCTTCAAGCCTCACACGCCCCTTCGCGAGGGTCTGCGAAGGTTTGCGCAGTGGTACCGAAAATTTTACATGACATGAGGTGTGCACTATGAAACTTGCCGTTGCCGGAACCGGCACCGCGACCCTTGCGGTAAGCCTCTTTGGTGGAGCCGGCGGCAGGAGACAGTTCATGTAACTTCATTAGACAGCTCCTCCTTACTTTTCTTCGGTGACCTGCAGCAGGTAGCCGATCTGGGCGATCTTGCCGCGGGTCTGATCGTTATCGGGCTGCACGGTGGCGTCGCCGATCTTGCGCAGGCCGAGGGAGTTGGCAGTGGCGATGTGCTTTTCCAGTCTGCCATTGAGGCTCTTGACGAGCTTGACGTTCAGATTAGCCATGTTTACTGCCTCCTTATCCCACGATTTCTTCCACGCTCTTGCCGCGGATCTTGGCGACCTGCTCAGGGCTACGCATAGCCTTCAGGCCCTCGAAAGCGGCGCCGACAACGTTATTGGCGTTGTTGGAGCGCAGGCACTTGGTACGAATATCCTTGATACCCGCAGCCTCGACGACGGCACGCACAGCGCCGCCGGCGATGACGCCGGTACCGGGGGCGGCGGGCTTCATGAGCACGCGGCCCGCGCCGAACTCACCGATGGTCTCGTGAGGAATGGTGGTGCCGGACAGGGTCACGGTGACCATGTTCTTCTTGGCAGCCTCCAGACCCTTGCGGATCGCTTCGGGAACTTCAGCAGCTTTGCCAAGGCCGTAACCGACCTTGCCTTTTCCGTCGCCGACGACCATCAGCGCGGAGAACTTCATGACACGGCCGCCCTTAACGGTCTTGGAAACACGGTTGAGGGCAACGAGCTTTTCCATGTATTCGCTCGGTTCACGTTCAAATCTGGGCATTTCGTTGTTCCTCCTTCTTAGAATTCCAGACCGCCCTCACGGGCGCCTTCGGCCAGCTCAGCAACACGACCATGGTACAGGTAACCGCCGCGGTCGAACACGACCACGTCGATGCCCTTGGCCTTGGCGCGCTCAGCGACCAGCTTGCCAACGGCGCGGGCAGCAGCCTTGTTGCCGCCGTTGCCTTCGATCTCTTTGTCCAGAGAGGACGCCGCGACGAGAGTGTTGCCCGCGACATCGTCGATGATCTGGGCATAGATGTTCTTCTCGCTGCGGAACACGTTCAGACGGGGACGCTCGGGAGTGCCGGAGATCTTCGCACGCACTCTCTTATGGCGCTTAATGCGCTGCGCGTTAGTATCGGGTCTTTTAATCATATCGGCACACCTCCTTACTTCTTGGCGCCGGTCTTACCGACCTTGCGGCGAATGACTTCATCCGCATACTTGATGCCCTTGCCCTTGTACGGCTCGGGAGGACGCTTCTCGCGGACCTCCGCGGCGAACTGACCGACCTTCTGCTTGTCGCAGCCGTGAATGACGATCTTGTTCTGCGCGGGGACCTCGATGGTGATGCCCTCGATCTCGGGCACCTCAACGGGGTGGGAGTAACCGATGGTCAGGATGAGCTTGCTGCCCTCCTTGGCGGCACGGTAACCGACACCGTTGATCTCGAGCTCCTTCTTGTAGCCCTCGCTGACGCCGACCACCATATTGTGGAGCAGCGCGCGGGTCAGGCCGTGGAGAGCGCGGTTTTCCTTCTCATCGTTGGGACGCGCGACGTGAACGACGCCGGCTTCCTGGGTGAGAGTCATCGTGGGATAAAGCTGCTGGGTCAGGGAACCCTTGGGGCCCTTGACGGTGACAAGGTTGCCCTCGCCGATGGTGACTTCGACACCGGCGGGAATGTGCACGGGCATTCTACCAATTCGACTCATTGTTCAATACCCTCCTTACCACACGAACGCAAGGACTTCGCCGCCGACGTGAGCCGCGCGAGCAGCCTTGTCGGTCATAACGCCCTTAGAGGTGGAGACGATGGCAATGCCGAGGCCGCGGAGAACGCGGGGCAGCTCGTCCGCGCCGACGTAAACACGCAGGCCGGGCTTGCTGACGCGGCGGAGACCGGTGATGACCTTGTCCTTGCCGTTGTACTTCAGGGTGATGTGAATGACGCCCTGAGTGCCATCGTCAACGATCTGATAGCTCTTGATATAGCCCTCATCCAGCAGGATCTGAGCAATGCTCTTCTTCATGTTGGAGGCGGGAACGTCAACGGTGTCGTGACGGGCACTGTTGGCGTTGCGGATACGGGTGAGCATATCCGCAATGGGATCGGTGATATGCATAGTGTAAATCCTCCTAATTTAGAGTTACGGAGTTTCCTCCGTTTCGGTCACGAGGTATCACTGCCAATTTGGAGCGTGCCCACACGCGTGTGACCACGCGTAATTGACAGTGACCTTTCGCGATCCTTATCGCCAGAGCGTCCATATCACAACGCTCGTGGTTAAGAGTTGGGGCGGAGAGCAGGCTCTCCTAAACGGTCCTTCCTGAGATTTTTTCGTCAGACGAGGCGAAGCGACGCCGCTGTACTTTGTGTACAGCAAGGAGCTTCAACGAAGTATGGCGGAAAAGACTTAGAAAGAGGCTTTGCGGACGCCGGGGATCTCGCCCTTGTACGCCAGCTCGCGGAAGCAGATACGGCAGACGCCGTAGTCACGCAGATAGGCGTGGGGACGGCCGCAGATCTTGCAGCGGTTGTACTTGCGGGTGGAGAACTTAGCAGGAGCCTGCTGCTTGAGAATCATAGATTTCTTAGCCATTTTTGATATCCTCCTACTTAGCGTTCAAAGGGAGCGCCGACCAGGGTCAGCAGCTCGCGGGCTTCTTCGTCGGTCTTGGCGGTGGTGCAGATGACCACGTCCATGCCGCGGATCTTGTCGATCTTATCGTACTCGATCTCGGGGAAGATCAGCTGCTCCTTGATGCCGAGGGCATAGTTGCCGCGGCCGTCGAAGGCGTTCGCGCTGATGCCGCGGAAGTCGCGGACACGGGGAAGCGCCACGTTAAAGAGACGATCGAGGAACTCCCACATCTTATCGCCGCGGAGGGTGACCTTCGCGCCGACGGGCATACCTTCACGCAGCTTGAAGTTCGCAACGGACTTCTTGGCGTTGGTGATGATGGCCTTCTGGCCGGTGATGGTGGAGAGGTCACGGACGACGGCCTCGAGGACCTTCGCGTTCTCGCGAGCCTCGCCGCAGCCGACGTTGACGACGACCTTCTCGATCTTGGGGACCTGCATGGTGGAGGTGTAGCCGAACTTCTTAAAGAGAGCGGGCGCCACTTCCGCAACGTACTTGTCTTTCAGTCTTGCCATAGTGTTACGACTCTCCTTTCTTACAGCTCAGCGCCGCACTTCTTGCAGACGCGGGTCTTCTTGCCGCCCTCGACCTTGTGGGCGACGCGGGTGCCCTTGCCGCACTTGGGGCAGACCACCTGGACCTTGGAGGCATACAGAGCCGCTTCGCGCTCCACGATGCCGCCGGTCTCGCCCTGCTTGCGGGGCTTGATGTGGCAGGTCACCTTGTTGATGCCCTCGACCACGACCTTGGCTTCGCTGGGAACGGTGCCAAGCACCTTGCCCTGCTTGCCCTTGTCCTTGCCGGACAGGACGATAACGGTATCGCCCTTTTTCACATTCATAGCCATTTCTTCAAGCCCTCCTTACACAACTTCGGGAGCGAGGGACAGGATCTTCATGTAATCCTTGTCGCGCAGCTCACGGGCGACGGGCCCAAAGATACGGGTGCCGCGGGGATTCTTGTCGTCCTTGATGAGGACGGCAGCGTTCTCGTCAAAGCGGACATAGGTGCCGTCGTTGCGGCGGACGCCCTTGGCGCTGCGGACGATAACGGCCTTGACGACCTCGCCCTTCTTGACCGTGCCGCCGGGGGTAGCCTTACGAACAGAGGCAACGATCACGTCGCCGATGTTGCCGTACTTACGGCTGGAGCCGCCGAGCACACGGATGCACTTGATTTCCTTGGCACCGGTATTATCGGCAACCTTGAGGAAACTCTCTTGCTGAATCATACTTCCGGTACCTCCTTACTTAGCCTTTTCGACGATCTCGACCACGCGCCAGCGCTTGTCCTTGGACAGGGGGCGGGTCTCCATCACCTTAACGGTATCGCCGATACCGCATTCGTTGTTCTCATCGTGGGCCTTGAGCTTATAGGTGCGGCCGACGATCTTCTTGTACAGGGGGTGAGCGACGCGGTCGGCGATGGCGACGACGACGGTCTTATCCATCTTGTCGGAGACGACCTTGCCCACGCGGACCTTACGGGAGGAAATTCTCTTCTCTTCCATGTTACTTCTCCTCCTTTTCACGGATCATGGTTTTGACTCGGGCAATATCACGCTTGGTCTCAACGAGCTTCTGAGGATTGTCAAGCTGATTGGTCGCGTGCTGCATACGCAGGAAAAACAGATCCTTCTTCAGGGCGTCGAGCTTCTCATTGAGCTGAGCGACGCTCATTGCACGAACTTCACTTGCCTTCATCTTCATTCACCTACTTCCTGGGTCTCGGTGTCCTCGCGCTTGACGACCTTCGTCTTGATGGGCAGCTTGTGGCTGGCCAGACGGAGCGCCTCGCGGGCGACATCTTCGGGGACGCCGGCGATCTCAAACATGACACGGCCGGGCTTAACAACGGCAACCCAATACTCAGGGGAGCCCTTACCGGAACCCATACGGGTCTCAGCCGGCTTCT
>ERZ779890.4967-NODE-4967-length-10753-cov-5.259207_pt1 | contig 10753 bp, 6 predicted proteins | sample MGYA00511553_ERZ779890 | MGnify/ENA primary metagenome ERZ779890 (study PRJEB29588, sample SAMEA2152064) | human gut metagenome | biome: human gut; feature: human-associated habitat; material: faeces | place: Denmark | collected 2008/2010 ...
ATCCGTGAACCCGCCGATGGTGCAGGCGTTTGTATTGCCCTTCCACAGCTTCAGGCCGTAGCCCGTACTTGTGGAGCCATGCGCAGCATTGCTTAAAACCAACTCGCCGATTTCGCCGCCAAAGCGCTCCAATGCGCCGCCGGCCTGCAGCTCCACGCGCGAAATCTTGCCGGTGTAGGAGTCGCCGACTGCAAGCGTTCCGTTGGAGGAAACGTAAAACGTGACATCGAGCGCCTGCGTTCCGCCGCCTGTTCCGGAATCCTTGACCGTCAGAGTCCTGGGTTTGTTCCCACCTCCGACGCTAATGTAATAACGCTCGCTGCTGACAGTTTTGCCATTCAGATCCAGCGTCGCTGAGTAGGTGTAAGAAGAAGAGCAATTTCCTGCGAGCGTCACATCCCGCAGCAGCGTCACGGTGTTGCCTCTGGCTGCATCAAACGCCTTCGTCAGCGTCTGATAATAGGCGCTATCGCCCACGCGCGCGTCGAATTGCGTATGGCACTTCTTGCAGGTGTAGCCGGTATCGTCCATCTCGTGCGTGCAGGGCACAAGATAGACCTTGCCGTCATCGCCCAGGCTGGTCACGCAGCCGGCGGCGTCCGCCTTGAAGTTCTCGGCGCTGAGCGTCACGCCGCTTGCCGGTTCGGCGATGGCCCCAAGATTTATGCCTTCACGCACGCCCACACGGATGACCGAATCCTCTCTCAATGCGCCTGATACAAGAATGGGCAGCTTCCAAGCTTCATTGGCGTAATAACCGGCCTTCACCGAGCCGGAAACAGTGAGCTTAGGAGCTGAGCTTTCCTTTCCGCCGTAGTAAACGTCATATTGAGAGTTGTCGGTAACGGTAGCATCGGTGAGGGTAATAGCGCCCTTTCCATAGATGCCGCCGCCCTCAAAGGTACTGTTGTTTCCGGTGATCGTCACATTCTCGACGGTTACCCCTCTCTCCGAATAAATGCCGCCCCCGTGGCCATAACTTGTATTCCCCGTGGCGGACGCCTTGTTGCCGGTGATCGTGGCGTTGGAGATCGAAACTGTGCCGGCGTTAAAGTGGATATAGATCCCGCCGCCGTTGCCGGTGATGGCTCCGCCGTCCATGGTGAAGCTGCACTTCTCACCCACATATACGCCGCCGCCACCGCCGTCAGACGCACCCGCAGTGTTATCGGAAATGGTTCCGCCATGCATGGTGAATCTTGGCGGGTCGGTCTGATTCGTCGTGCCGACAAGGAACACACCGCCGGAGCCGCTGCCTGCTTTATTACCGGTAATCTCTCCACCATACATGGTAAAGGACGAGCCGGTCTGATAGGCGCTGCCCTTTATACCGACCTGCACGCCGCCGGTGATCGTGCCGCTGTACAGTTCAAATTTGCCGCCGTTGACGGTCACTTCGCCTTGAACCCTGCCGCTGTCGGTGCAGTCGGTCAGCGTCAGCGTCGCGCCGCTGCCGATGGTGATTTTGCCGTTGATCGTCTGCCCGTTCAGGCAGAGGTTGACCTCGCCTTCTGGCACAGCCCAGCTCCCCGACACGGGCTGCGTCAGATAATAGCTGCCAGCAGTACCGGGCAGGGAATCGGCTGCCGTCCATGCTGTGCTGTTGTTATGGGTATGACCGTTGACCGTTGTACCGCTGTCCTTGCCGCAGACACAGTGGGTATGCTCGCCGGACTGTGCGTCCGCCAACAGCGCGGTCTGGCTGTTGAACCAGCCGAGCAGCGCCTCGAAGTCTGCGCCTGTGATCTGCGCCTGCTGCTCTGCGTTCAGTGCTTCATAAGCATCATACGCCGCCTGAATGTCGTCATAAGCTGCGTCCAGCTCGTCGGCGGTCATGCCGTCCAACTCACTCACGATGGGCAGCGCATCGATCATCGTCTGCACAGCGGATACCGCCGCGTCCGCATTGTTCCCGGCGTTTTCATCCTCGCCGCTCTCGGGCGCATCTGCTTTACTGTCCTCAGCGCCACCGGCGTCAGGGGTACCGGTATTTTGCGGGTCACCCTCTGAACCGTTCTCTTCCTCATTCGTTCCAGCCTGTTCGGATACGGCGGGCGAAATTTCCTCCTGCTGCTCCTGCTGCACGATGGCGCCGCTCTCCGGCGTATCCTCCGCCGCTCGCACGGGTGCGGGCAGGAGCGTCAGACACAGCGCCAGCGCCATGAACATACTCAATACTCGTTTTTTCATATCTTTCCTCCTTGAAAAATCATCTTGCCTTTATATGGAAATCCGACATCTGCCGGATGCTGTTTTTACAGGTCGTCCTGCACTAAATGCAGCTTCTTCGCTGCGGTCTTGGCTTCCGCCCGGCGCTTCACATCCAGCTTTTCGAGAATGTGGCTGACATGGGTCTTCACGGTCGGCAGCTTCACATCCATGATCTGCGCGATCTCGGCGTTGGACTTGTCCGCGCAGAGCAGATGGAGAATTTGCAGCTCCGTGGGCGTCAGCTCCTCACCGGGGGCAAGGCGGGGTTCGAGGAAATGCGGGTAGAACGCCGCCTGCGTCCGCACCGCTGCCATCAGCCGCTTGCGCCATGCTTTGTCGCCGTCCCAGTCCAGCGCTTCCAGCAGCGGCAGCACCGCCGTGCCGTATACGCTGACGGTGCGGATGAAGCGGTACTCCGCCGCCGCGTCCAGCGCCGCCGTCAATCGCTCGCGCCACCCCTCGTCCCGCTTGCGGTGCAGGGCGATGGCAGTCAGGACATTCAGGTGAATGCCGTCGATGATGCGGGCGCAGTTTTGGACGTACGGCTCCAGCGGGGCAAGCGTCAGCTGCGCCGCGTCCGGTCTGCCGTCCTCCAGCTCCACCATGGCCTGGGTGAGATACTGGTAGCGCCGCATGACGTTCAGGTGCGTCGGCTCCCGCGGGGCTTTTTCCCGATACCACGCGTCCGCCGCGTCAAGGTCGCCGGTGTGCATGTCAATACGGCAGAGCATGGCGTCCATATTGGGCAGAAAGCGTGTCAAACCGCGCTCGGCAAAGCATTCACGGAGCACCTCGATGGTGCGCCGCGCGTCGGCGGGCTGTCCGTTTGCCAGCTGGCTGCGGGCCAGCAATCCGCTGACGGCGAACTCCATGTCCGACGTGCCGTAGTTGCGGATCTCGTTCATCTGCGGGAGAAGGGACAGCATCCGGCCGGCGACGTCCTCGCCCTTTTCAAACTTGCTCTCGGCAATGGCGCAGTCGGCAAGACACACACTGTCCCGCCCCAGTACTGCCTCCACGGGGAGACGGAGGGTTTTGTAGAGCAGGTCGTCCTTTTTGCTCCATTCGGAAAAGTCCTTGCCGCCGTTCATGATGCTGGGCAGGGCGCTGGTGACGGAAAAGGACGGCAGTGCCACCTCTTTGTTCGTCAGCAGCCGGAACACGGTGGGGATGGTCTCCGTCAGACCGTTCACGCCCCGCTGGGGGAGAGAAATGTCCAGCCATGCAAGGCGGCTGCGGGCCTGCTTTCCGGCGGCGTCCTGCCTGCCGCAGCGCTCGGCAAATGCTTGCAGCTCGCCGTACCAGCGCTCCGAGCCTTCGTAGTCCATCGCCAGCGCGCAGAGCATGCTCATGCCCTGCATCAGCGAGGGAGAGGCGAGAATTTCCGCCTCCGGCAGGCTGCGGTAGTATTTTTCCATCTCGGCATAGTGACCCATGCCGGGGTGGAGTTCTGCATTGCGCACCAGCAGCTCGGAGACCTTGGAATGGTCACCGCCGCTGGTGTAGCATTCCAGGGCGTGGGCGTAGTCCTCCTTCAGCTCATAGTACAGCCCGCCCCGGCTGAAGAGCGCTTTGCGCTTTTCCTCGGTATACTCCCGTTCCATCTCCCAGAGGAGAAAAGCTCGGAAACCCGACCAGAAGTGGAAGCGCTGGCAGTCGTCGTAGCGCAGCATAGTGGTGTATCGAAGAAGCCAGTCCAGCCGTTCGCCGGCACGGGGATCGCCGCTGACCATCCGTGCCATTTCCAAGTCAAAACTTTCAAAGGGGGCCAGCTCCAACAGGAAGCGCCGCACCGGCAGGTCAAAGCGCCGGTAGATGGCGGTTTCAAAGTAGAGAAACACCTCCCGGAACACCCGCGCCACCAACTCCGGCGTCCACGGCTTGCCCGGAGACATACACCGGGCGGTGATGGCTACGCCCAGCGGATAGCCCACGGATTCTTTCAAAATTCCGTCGATCTCGCTATCTGTTACATTTGCTCCCGAAAGCTGAAACAGTCGCCGCACATCGTCCGCATCAAAGAGCAGGTCGTCGGCCTCCAGCACCGTCATCAGCCCCGTGTATTGAAAGGCCATGAGGCTCCCCGGCGGCGTACCGCGGGAAAGCAGGACGAAGCGGCGCTCGGGGCAGGCACGGATCAGTTCGCACAGGGCATTCCAGTCCTGCTCCTCCTGCATATCCTGCAAATCGTCCAGCAGTAAGATTTGCCAGTCAGCCTCCGCAGAGGGCAGCTTGGAGCCGGCACTGTCCGCCGGCAGGCGCAATACCTCCCGGCTGGACAGCAGCGCCTCCGCCACCGCCGTTTTTCCAAAGCCGCAGGGTGCGCTGAAAAAGAGCACGCGCCCCTGCCGCAGAAAACGGTCAAACTGCTTCTCAACGGACGGTTTTACGATGATGTTGTCCTGCAAGCGTGTCCCTCCCTTGCACCAGAGTGGAATTGTCCCGTAGGGTTCCCCTACGGGACAAGGGGGCACGCCCCCTTGTCAATACCTCTTTCGACACGATTTATAATCATTTAAGTTTATTATACAGCCCCTGACGGAAATGTAAATCGTTCCAAAGTATGAGACCGGTGATTTTGGTTGCGGGACAGTCTATCCGGGGGCCTTTTCAGTGGGCACATTCAGCCATTTTGTTTTCAGAGTTTCGGGATGAATCAGCATGACCGGTCTGCCCAGTGCAAGCGCATAGGACACAGCCTTATCCTCGACGCTCCCGTCCGCAAGGTCGGGGGCATAGACGGCCAGCACCACGCCCGACTGTTTGATGATCCGTTGATAGGCCAAAAGCTGGGCGTCAGGCTGCTCATGGAAGTCGATGCAGTCCAGTTCCGTGCATCCTGCGAGCATATTGAAGTAGCGCTCCCGAAGCTGCGGCGTCCATTTGGTAGCCTGCTCCTCATGGGGTATGACGCAGACCAGCCGAAGGAATTTATCCTTCTCCCGCAGAATATTGATGATCTCTGCAGCGTACAGCCCCACGCCGGGGTCGCAGGCCACCTGAAACTCCGCGACACCGCGCTGGCGCAGTTCCATGATCCGCTGCGCCATCTCCAGCTTCATGCGGCGGCAGCCGTCGTCCTCCTCGTCAAAGCCCCACGGAAACCGCAGGGGATGCTGACCGATCACCGCACAGCGAACATTCTTTTTCATCGTTCCACCGCCTCTTATTTGTAGTCTATTGGCTTACAATTAGTATTCTAACAGCCGCTATTTTTCGCGTCAACGAGAATGTAAGCTATAAGCATACAAAATAAATGCTGATAGCACACAATCGGAGGCGAAACCATGGATAAGAAGCTACTCGGAAAGCGAATCAATACGGCACGCAAGGAACGGGGGTGGACGAGTGAGCGTCTGTCCGAGGCGTGCAATATCAATGCGACCTATCTTCGGCAAATTGAAGCAGGAACGAAGGTTCCCAGTCTGCAAGTGTTCGTTTTGCTGTGCGAAGCGCTCAGGGTATCTCCGACCTATCTTTTGGCGGAGGTCTTACCCAGCATGGAATTTTCGGATATGGATGTACTTTTGGAGTTGTGGCAGACAGCCACACCCAAGCAAATCGCCATGATGTCCTCCATGATCCGCAGCGCCTTAGAAGCATCGAAAGATTAACAGGAATGCGTCTCGCAGGAGGCGCATTTTTTCTCACCGTTGATTGCTATTGTCGAATTAAATACTACGATAATAACTATTAAAATGCAACGATTTTTCACAGTATAATATACGAAAAATCGTTGGCGGTGAGAAAATGACAGATATTCTTGGAATTATCAAAACGCAGCGCGAAGCGCGGGGCTGGTCTGAGTACCAGCTTGCTGAACGTTCCGGCTTGCCGCAATCCACGATTTCTTCATGGTATAAGAAAGACATGACACCGTCATTTGCATCGTTGGAGAAGATATGCGACGCCTTTGGCATCACACTTTCGCAATTCTTTGCAGACGGAGAAGAAAGCGTTGTCCTGACACCTTCGCAGCGTAAAATGTTGGATAAATGGAACTGCCTCACAGAAGCACAGCACAACTCGCTACTGATCCTCATGGATTCCATGTAAAACTACTTCTATAGCGACAGCCGGGAGCTTCCGGCTGCCGCTGTTTCTTTTGAGTAAAAAAAGGAAAGCGCATCCACCCGCGCAAACGCACAGGCAGACGCGCCTTATCGCAGTACAAAAAGCCCCTGCGCCATCTATTCAAAAAAAAGAGGGCGCAGGGGCTTACTGTATGCTATGCTGTTTTATCGTATGGCGTCTTTGAGGGCCTTGCCGGGCTTGAAAACCGGCACCTTGCAGGCGGGGTAGGTCATGGACTCGCCGGTACGGGGGTTGCGGCCCACGCGGGCAGGGCGCTCCTTGACCTCGAAGCTGCCAAAGCCCACCAGCTGCACCTTGTCTCCGCCCTTCATGGCAGTCTCCACCGCGCTGGTAAAGGCGGCGAAGGCCGCCTCGCAGTCCTTCTTCGTCAGACCGCTGGCTTCCACCATGGCGGCGATCAGTTCAGTTTTGTTCATGGAAATCGCTCTCCTTCTCATTTGTAGTATGACCGCATTATAACGGAGGGAGTCGGAAACTGTCAACTGTGGCCTGCTTCGGCGTAGTATTGCGGTCGTCCGATAGAGGTAAAGCCCTCCAGGCCGGTAATGACTACATTATTATATCCGCTGGCGCAGTGAATGATCAGCAGCTCTCCGTTGGCATCCCAGCCGCCGACAATGCCCACATGGGAATTATCCGGGTAGAACACCAAGTCACCGGGCTGTGCGGCTGACCACGAAATACCGGTGCAATAGTTGTGCTGCATCGTGGCCCCGCCACCATGACCGATAACATAGCTGCCGCCGGACTGATTGTAAATCACCCAATCAACGAATCCCGAACAGTCCAGCCCGTAGGGCCGATAGGTCCCGGTGGTGGAGCTGCCTGCCGCTGTGACCTGCCGCAGCTCGCCCCACCGGACGTCCCAGCCGATCACAAGGCTCTTTCCTCCCCAAAAATAATTCACCTTGCCGACAAGAGAACAGGCGGTGCGTACCACCGCCTCGCGCTCCGGCGATAGATCTTCCGGCAGATCGCGGAGCAGCGCCGCCGTATCCCCGCTGACGGAGTACACATCCTCGATCAGCTCCAGCAGAAGCGCCCGCTGCTCCAGCAGCTCCTCCAGCGCCGCAATTTGATTGCGGTTGAAGTGATATGCGGTTTTCATCTCCTCTGCCGTTTTTGCGGTAATGGTGATATAGAGGTTTCGCTCCGTCCAGCCATCGTCATCACCGCTGCCGGGATGGTGAATGACCTCGATGCGGTGTGCAATGGTGGTCATGTCCCAAAAGACTGCTTTCAGGCGGGCAATGCGGTCGGCATCCATGGTGGCCACGTCCGCGGCGTCCGCATCGTTACTGCCTGCTACCTTCACCGCGAACACCGCCAGCACCTCGATCCAATCGGCAGGCTGGCCGGTCACGGAGATGGAATCATAATCATCTGCCGTTTGCAGGGTTTCCAGCCGCTCATTGAACTCATAGTTGACCTGCGCCACCGCAGCAGAGATCGGCACGACGCCCGCCTCCCGGCTCTCGTTGGAAAAGAGGATGCCGAAGGGTGATGCCACGATTGCCGCCACAAGGATCACCGTCAGGAACAGCACCAGCACCACCGCACCGCCGCCTGCCGACAGGATCGAGCTGACCGCAGATGCCACACCCCGGCCCATGGCCTTTATCGCCTGCACCGCTGTTCCACTCAGCTTCTTTGCGGCATTTCCGCCGTTCTCTACAGAATCCTGAAGCATCGCCCGCTGTGCCTTTCTTTGCGCCGCCCTTGCGCGGCGCGTGATGATTGCATTGTTCGGCGTTGCGTGGTCAGTTGGTCGAACACGCATGGTGCGCGTGACCTTGGTCATGACCTGTCCGCTCTTGGGGGCAGGACCGCCCTTGACCGATGCGCCCGAATTGCCTTTCTGCGGAGGGGCCGTTGTGCCTCCACGGTCGGACGGTGGAGGTACAATGTGCCGCTCTGCTGTTCTTTTCTCGGCAAGGTTCCGCCGATAGGCGGCTTTTGCGTCCTGTATGGCTTTCTGCCGCCCACGCTCCTGCGGGGCGGCATTTGCGCTTTTTGGACCTCCGCGATTTTGCGGAGAAATTGTCTGATTTCCGGCTCCGTTTCGTGCAGCGGGTTGGGCTGAGGAGTCATATCCCATTGGTGCATTGATAGAGCCGCTTCCTGAACCAATCCCCATATCTGTCGGTTCTGTCGTGCTGTGAGTTCTTATCGCATTCTCTTTACCCTGTCGCAGCTTTCCTCGGTAGTGCTTTATCATACGCCGCGAGGCATCCGCCGCCCCAGCCGCACCACGGCGCATATTTTTCTCCACGCGGTCGGTGGCGTAGCGCACAGGATCGCGGCTTTCCGGCTCCTTTTCCCGCTGCCGCTTGTCCATGTGCTGTTTCAGAAGGGAATCGGCGTCTTTAGGCGCGGGGTTCTTCGACTTTGCCTTTGGCGTGTCCATGCCGGGTTTGATCTTCAAGTCCCGCATGGCGTCACTCCTCACCGGGGCGTGTTGACATTAGGCGGTACAGTTCTGTATTTTTGGGCAGCTCATTGGCGAAAGGCACGATGGCCCCGCCTACCTTGATGAGCCCGTGGCCAGCAGGGGCATTGTCCACATAGCTCATCTGCGTATCCGACGCACCCAGCAGGCGGGCAAGCTGCTCTCGGTCGGTGGTGGCCTGATTGAGCATCAGCAGAAACTCAGAGTTTGCGAACATCATCCGCGCCGTGTTGGATAGCAGACATTCCTCCACATTCTGTGTAATGCCGGTGAGCGTCGCGCCGTATTTACGGAAGCGCTTCCAACACTTGTAGAGAAATTCGCTGCTGTAATTGGTAATGCTGTGTCCGCTGCCGCGCCCGTTGGCGAAGAACAGATAGATCTCATCGATGTAGACATGGGTGTATTTTCCTGCCTTGCGGTTTTGAATGACGCGGTTATAGATGGCGTCCAGCATCACCAGCAGGCCCACCGATTTCAGATTTTCGCCCAAGTCCTGAATGTCAAAGCAGAGGATACGGCTTTTTGTGTTGATATTGGTCTGGTGGGAAAATACATTCAGACTGCCCACCGTGAACAGCTCCAATGCCAGCGCGATCCGGTGCGCCTCCGGGTTGATCTGCTTCATCAGGTCATCATAGAGGTCCTTCAGCGTTGGCGGCTGCCCCTGATAGTTTTTCAGATACTCCCGATAGATGTTTCCCACGCTGCGGTCGATGATGGACTTCTCCTGCGGCTCGATCTTGTCCGCGCCCATGAGCTGCTCATACAGCGACATGATAAACTCGGACTTCATCACCAACGGCTCTTTGCCGTCCCCGTACCCCTCGGACAAATCCAGCGCATTGATGTGGCAGCCATTTGGGTCAGAGGCGGAGATGGTGATGACCTCGCCGCCCAATGCCCGTACCAGCTCGCCATATTCGCGTTCGGGATCGACGATAATGATGTCATGGTCGGTAGAGAGAGCCAGCGCGGAGACCTCCTGCTTGGCCGCCATCGACTTACCAGAGCCGGAAACGCCGGTAATAAAGCCGTTGCCGTTCAAAAGGTTTCCGCGGTTGCAAATGATGAGGTTATGCGATACGGCGTTGACGCCGTAGTAAATACCGCCCGCGTCCTGGATCTCCTGCGACTTGAAGGGCATGAGAACGGCGGTACATTCCGTGGTCAGGGTACGGGTGGCGTCAATGCGCTTGAGGCCGAGGGGCAGCACCGTGTTCAGGGCGTCCTCCTGCTGGTAGCGCAGAATGTTAAACTGACAGCCCCGCGCCCGCCCGATGGCTTGTAAGGCTTCGGTGTCCTGATCGAGCTGTTCAAGGTTATCTGCCAGGTGCGTCAGCGTCACCAAAGCCAGCATCATACGCTGGTCGCGGCTCATGAGATCATCCATGAATTCCTTTGTTTCGCTCCGTGCCAATTCCAGTTCATAGGGGATATTGGCGTCATAGTTGCCATTCTGGTTTTGCCGCTGCCGACAGCGGGTAATGTCTGAGTCCACCGCCATGATCTGCTTGCGGCTAATGCTCACCGCTTCGTCCATCGCCACAGGGATAATGTCGATGGAGAGCATCATGTTTCGGGGATAGTCCATCAGTTCCGTGATCATCTCGTCGGAAATAAAGCTGGCATATTCCCGAAGGAACAGGGTACGGCCCACATGATCGCCCAGCTCGTAGTGATTTTTCTGAAAGGAGATACAGTCCGGGGCAATGCTGTCCCGGAAGTCATGCCCTTTGCGTATGGTGTCCTCCAAATCGAAGCGGAATAGCTGTTCCTCGCCGGGGCGATAGAAGTCATGCAGAAGCCGCAGGCGGTCATTGACCGTGATCTCACGGACACTGGATGACATACGGGAAAGTCCCGTGGTAAGGTCAGTTCCGACACGGGAGAAGAACGCGCGGGCCTCCTCCACGCTTTTCTTCTCCGCCGAAACGGTGATATACTTTTCCTGAATGAGATTGTTGCTCTCCGCCGCCTTGCCCAAAACAAGCGCGT
>ERZ779890.4982-NODE-4982-length-10719-cov-7.274850_pt1 | contig 10719 bp, 12 predicted proteins | sample MGYA00511553_ERZ779890 | MGnify/ENA primary metagenome ERZ779890 (study PRJEB29588, sample SAMEA2152064) | human gut metagenome | biome: human gut; feature: human-associated habitat; material: faeces | place: Denmark | collected 2008/2010 ...
ACCAGGCTCTGCACAATATAGGTCAAAAGCTCTTTCATGTGCCGGGAACTCCTTTTCAGGCCTCAATCTTCTTGAGAAGACCGCGGACGGTATCAGTGGGCTGTGCGCCGTTTGCGATCCAGTACTTTGCACGCTCCATGTTGACCGTGAGCTTATCGCTCTCAGCCATCGGGTCGTAGGTGCCGAGCTCTTCGATGAAGCGGCCGTCACGCGGGCAGCGGGAATCAGCAACGACTATGCGGTAGTAAGGAGCCTTCTTAGCGCCCATTCTGCGAAGTCTGATTTTAACCATGTATATTCACCTCCATGTAATTTCGTTTAATATATTACAAGCGCTTTCGCGTCTGTAAGCAAATTTATGCTCCCCGTTTTTCAGAAGCCGAGGCCGGGGAAGCCTCCGCCCATTCCTCCGAGGCCGCCCATGCGCCCCATCTTCTTCTGGAGCTTCTTCATATTCTTGCCGGAGAACTGCTTCATCATCTGCTGCATCGCGTCGAACTGCTTCAAAAGGCGGTTGACATCCACAACGGACGTGCCGGAACCGGCGGCGATGCGCTTCTTCCTGCTGGAATTGAGCACGGAGGGGTTCTCCCTTTCGGCGGGCGTCATGGAGAGGATGATGGCCTCCTGCCGCGCCATGGACTTTTCGTCTATCTTCGCGCCCTTGAGCGCCTTCGCGTCAAGGCCGGGGATCATGCCGGCGATATCGCCCAAATCGCCCATACTCTTGAGCTGACCCATCTGGTCAAGGTAATCGGCAAGGGTGAAGCGGTTGGCGCGAAGCTTTTCCGCGGCCTCAAGTGCCTTCTTCTCGTCGAAGCTCTGCTCCGCCTTTTCTATGAGCGTGAGCATATCGCCCATGCCGAGTATGCGCGAGGCCATGCGCTCGGGCGTGGTTCTGGGCGAGGTGGCCCGCATCGACGGCATGCTCGACATGGTGCTTGCCGAGATGCGCGCGACCAAGGCCGCGGGGGAGGGCGATGTGCCCATCGTCATTACCGGCGACGATGCCGAGGCACTTGCGGCGCTGGTCGGCCATAGCCTGACGGTCGATGACGCGTTGACGCTGCGGGGTCTCGCCGAGCTCTACCACATCAACCAAAAGCCCCGCCGCGCGTAGGGCGGGGGCTGGTGGGATAAGCGCCCCTACCTTTCACCTGCTACAATGGGTCAAACTATTGCGATTTCGGAGGTGTCTGCCATGTCGGACGATCTTCATCGAACCGCGTCGGGCAAGCGCCGCGACGTCATTAGCTGGGATGAGTTCTTTATGAGCGTGGCCATCGCCGCGCAGCGCCGCAGTAAGGACCCCAACACGCAGGTGGGTGCGTGCATCGCCAACACCAACCACCGCATCCTTTCGGTGGGCTACAACGGTACGCCCTCAGCGCTCAACGACGACTTTTTCCCGTGGGGCACGAGCGACGACCCGTTGCAGGATAAGCACAACTACGTGGTGCATGCCGAGGCCAACGCCGTGCTCAACTACCGCGGCTCGCTCAAGGACCTTGAGGGTTCCACGGTCTACGTCACGCTGTTTCCGTGCCACGACTGCGCCAAGATCCTGGCGCAGGTGGGCGTGGGCGAGGTCGTCTACCTGGACAATAAGTATGCCGATACCGACGACGGCCGTATCAGCCGCCGCATTCTCGACTCTTGCGGCATCAGCTACCGCCAGGTTATCGTCGATGTCCAGATTGGTACCGGGGGACAGGCTCAGCAGTAGCGCGTGCCAACGCCAGCTGGCGGCAAAACAGCCAAAAGAGCCCCGTCCCAAATTGACTACTCGTGAAAGTCGCGTCTGCGCGCATGGACGGCTCGTGAGCGGGTACATGGCTGTAGTAACATAGCTCTGTCCGCGGGCGCGCCCGCGTTATTGTGAGAAAGGAGCCCCTGTGGCTGTTAACGAAGAGCTGCTTAAGAAGGTTCTTGAAGAGATTCGCCCCAACCTACAGGCCGACGGCGGCGACATGGAGTATGTGGGCGTTGACGACGAGGGCGTCGTCAAACTGGAGCTGCAGGGCGCTTGCGCCGGCTGCCCCATGAGCTCGCTGACCCTGTCCATGGGTATTGAGCGCATCCTGAAGGAGCATGTGCCCGGCGTTACCCGAGTCGAGCAGGTCAATGCCTCCGGCGAGACCGATGACCTGTACGACGAGTACGCGCCGTTCTAAGATGCGAAAGCTGCGGACGGCATACTCCGCATAGACGTTACGCCCAAATATGCGGCTGCGAGCGCAAGGCCCGCGGCCGCATTTGTATGTAGGGAGTAGGAGGGTCTACATGCTCAACGACTTCTACCATATGCTTGATCCCGTCGCGATCTCGGCGGGCCCCATCACCATCTACTGGTACGGCCTGGCCTACGTGGTCGGCGCCCTGCTCACGGCGGTCGTCATGTACCGCACGCAGCGTCGCTGGGGTTTTGACATTACGGTCGACGACCTGACGAGTGTCGTGGTCGGCGTGGTCTTTGGCCTTATCATTGGCGCCCGCCTGTTCTACGTCATCTTTTACGGCGACGGCTACTACTGGGCGCATCCGCTCGAGATCTTTGCCACCAACGAGGGCGGCATGAGCTTCCATGGCGGTTTGGTGGGCGGCGTTATCGGCGGCGTGCTCGTGTGCCGCATGTACAAGCTCGACGCATGGACTTTGGCAGACCTTGCCGTCATAGGCGCGCCGCTGGCCTTGTGCCTGGGCCGTTGTGCCAACTTTGTCAACGGTGAGCTGTGGGGCAAGCCGACCGATCTGCCCTGGGGCGTGGTCTTCGGTGGCACCGCGGGCGATATGCCGCGTCACCCCTCCCAGCTCTACGAGGCATTTCTTGAGGGCATCGTGCTCTTTTGCATTCTGCAGGTGCTCAGCCGCAAAAAGCCGCTACTGCCCCAAGGCACGTTTATGGGCGTGTTTGTGATGGGTTACGGCATCGTCCGCTTCCTCATTGAGTTTGTGCGCGTGCCCGATGCGCAGCTGGGCTATCTACTGGGTGGCGTTATCACCATGGGCCAGTTGCTGAGCCTGCCGCTCGTAATCGCGGGCCTGGCGCTCATCATCTTTGCTCGTCGCCGCAACCAGCCCCAGCGCGTCTACCTGGACGCCTAACCACCAAAACCACCACAAAGGGGACAGGAACCTTTGTGGTGGTTCGCTGGGCGACGATGACAGAACCGTAACGTTTCCCCAGATAAAACCTGCCAAAATAAACCTGTCCCTTTTTGGCAGGTTTCTAGAAAGGCTTTCGGACTGTGAAGGATTCCGACCTCTCCACAACGGCTGCGCGCGACGCTGCCCGCATCGTCTGGTTTAAGCGCTACCCCGCCAAGCAGACGCTCATCGCATTTTTGCTCGCGCTGTTGGCGACCACGGCGTTTTCCATCGATCCTGCCCCGGTGTCGAGCAACGCAGTCTTGGCGATTGACCCCAAAGCCTCGGGCATGCTGTACGTGTGCTACGAGGTGCTCCTCTCGTTTGCCGGCCATACCGACGCGGTCATGCTGCTTGCACTTGCCTGCCTGCTCACCTTGCCGTTTCGCTACGTGTTCTTTGGCCGTGGCGACACCTGGCGTCCATCGGTCATTCTGCCGTCGCTGTTCTTTGCCATCTGCATGGTGTTCGGCCGCAGCTACGATCTCACCGACTCGGCCGAGATTGTTCTTGGCGATAAAGCTCGCATCATCTGCGCCTGGATTGGCGGCGCGGGCTGGATGCTCCTGGCGATCGTTGCCTTCTACCTTGCCTTTGAGTGTCTAGATTGGCTGAGCTCTCGGCGCATTCCGTTTTCCGAAGCGCACTTTGGCCGCGTATGGCGTGTGACTCACGCCGTGCTCTCGGTCCATCCCTTTGCCGGGCCCTTCCTGGTGCTTATGGTCGCCTGGGCGCCCACGCTCATCGCTTCGCTGCCCGGTCTTTTTATGGGAGATACGGGTGCGCAGATTCGCCAGTGGTTCAACTATCCCAACGGCACGAGCGACTACCTGCGCCTACTCAACCCCAACGTGCTGCTCAACGGGCATCATCCCGTAGTGCACACGGCCATTATCGGCTCGTGCGTTCAGCTGGGGCTTTCGCTGTTCAACAGCGCTAACGCGGGTCTTGCCATCTACACCTGTGCTCAGTTCGTCATCACGGCCGCCTGCATGGCCTATTCCATTTCGTCGCTGCGCAAACTGGGCGTGAGCCTGCCGGTTCGCGGTGCGATCCTGCTGTTCTTTGCGTTTATGCCGATGTTCTCTAACTACGCGGCGTTGCTCACCAAAGACGTGCTTTTTGCCGACGCGTTCTTGGTGCTGCTGGTACAGACCGTCAAGCTCGTGGCATGTGGCTTGCCCCGTCGTGATGCCAATGTTGAGCGAGCGGGCGAGAAAGCCCCCGTGCTCTTTGCGCGCCACGACTGGCTGCTGCTTGCTCTGGGCGCCATGGGTTCCACGTTTTTGCGCAACGGCGGCCTGGTGTTTCCCCTGGCGGCATGCGTAATCGCGGCGGCGTTTAGCGCATGGGACGCGCATGTGGCTCGTCGTGCAGCCAAGCAGACTGGTGCTGCGCCTTCGGGCGCCATCCCGCGCTTCCGCTGGGTCGGTGTCCTCGCGGTGCTCGCGCTCTGCCTTGCCTCTAATATGTACTTCACCAAGGTCTTTATGCCGGCGCACGATATCACGCCTGGTTCCAAGCGCGAAATCCTCTCGATTCCGTTCCAGCAGACGGCTCGTTTCGTCCAAAAGCACGACGGCCTCAACTCGGGCGTCAACCCCACGGTTAAGGAGGACGGCACCATTGTGGAGGCTCCTTGCGACGGCTTGGTGACCGACGAAGAGCGTGCCGTGATCGATCGCGTACTCAAGTACGAGAACCTGGGCCGCCGCTACAACCCCGACAAGTCCGATGCCGTCAAGAACTGCTTTAACGAGTATGCCTCGCAGGAGGACATCGATGCCTATTTTGAGGTGTGGGCCCAGATGTTCAAAAAGGATCCCGAGTGCTATATCTCGGCGCTCATCAATAACTACTACGGCTACTTTTATCCGAGTGCCCGCGATGCGTGGGTTTACAGCACGGCGCGCAGTGCCGAGATTATGGCAAAGCCCGATAACCTCAAGTACTTTGACTTCCATCCGGTCGATAGCAAGGTTGTGCGCTGGTGCGACCACCTGATCAACCTGTACCGCGTGGCGGTGCAGCGCATCCCGTTTATCTCGCTCACCATGAGCTCGGCCACCTATGTGTGGATCATGATCGCCGTGGTGGTCTATCTGCTACGTCGTCATTCGTGGCGCGGGCTGGCCATTTGGGTGCCGCTGCTGGGCGTGCTTGCCGTGTGCCTGATTGGCCCGTGCAACGGCTCGACCTACATGCGCTACCTGTATCCGGTCATCGCCTGCATGCCCTTTGCCATCGGCGCCACCATCACCCGCAGCGACCTCCTCTGGTCCTAATTTGGTGCATTGGGGTCAGGTTGCTTTGCACTAAGGGGCTGCATCATCACGACGCCTTCATTTTGGGGTTTATCTCGCAGGCCAGTAGGTATATCATAACGACGTTTGTTTATATTGCCCGAGCATCTGCGCTGGGCTTTAGGTCGAAACCGATAGGAGACACGTATGTCCGGACACTCTAAGTGGGCCACAACCAAGCATCGTAAGGGCGCGCAGGACGCCAAGCGTTCCGCCCTCTTCTCCAAGCTCAGCCGCAACATCACCGTTGCTGCCCGTCTCGGCGGTGACCCGCTGCCCGAGAACAACGCCAGCCTCGCCGCTGCCGTTGCCAAGGCCAAGGCTCAGTCCATGCCTAAGGACAAGATCAAGTCCGCTATCGACAAGGCTTTTGGTTCGGGTGCCGACGCTGCCGTCTACGAGAACATCGTGTACGAGGGCTACGGTCCCGCCGGTGTCGCCGTCTACGTCGACTGCCTGACCGACAACCGCAACCGTACCGCCGCTGATGTCCGTTCCGCCTTCTCCCACGCTGGTGGCAACCTGGGCACCTCCGGCTCCGTCGCCTTCCAGTTTGAGCGCAAGGGCCAGATCGTCGTCGCCAAAGAGATCCTGGACGAGAACGCCAAGAAGGAGACCATGATCGCCAACGGTGCTGCCGGTGACGAGGATGAGTTCATGATGGCCATCGCCGAGGCCGGCGGCGAGGACTACGAGGACGCCGGCGAGGAGTGGATCGTCTGGACTACTGCCAACGAGGTCATGGCTGTCTCCAAGGCGCTCGAGGAGCAGGGCGTCCAGGTCAAGGGCTCCGAGACCACCATGGTCCCGACCACCCCGACCGAGGTCTCCGGCGCCGACGCCAAGAAGGTTCAGCGCCTCATCGACCGTCTTGAGGAGCTCGACGACGTCCAGGATGTTTACAGCACCATGGACATGACCGACGAGGTCATCGCTGCCCTCGAGGAGGAGTAGCGCCCGCACGGGTTAAGCCGTGCATATCTGGGCATAATGAAGCGAGCATGCAAGCCTCGTGGAATAGATGAGCCGGATCCGCGTGCGTAGAGCACCGGACCCGGCTCTTTTATAATGATGCGAACCGTTTTGCATTTCGAGAGCCGAGATTTGAAGGGAGCGCCACGTGCGCGTACTCAAACGAGCCCTAGCGATCGTGTATCTTGCCGCCGCCATCGTGGCGCTGGGTACGCTTGTCTGCCAGTTTTGGGGGCCGTATACGTATCGCTTTATGCTGCTGATGCGCGACCCCATGCCGCGCATTGTCGTGACGGCATGCGGCGGAGTTGTGGCGATCGGCGTGCTGGTAAGCTTCTTCCGCCTGATGTTTGCTCGTCGCGAGCCGTCCTGTGTGCATCCGGCGGGGGAGCGCAATATCGAGGTCACGCTCGCGGCGCTTTCTTCGTGCGCCAGGGTTGCTGCCGAGCGCGACGACCGCGTGATGATCGAGCGCGTCGAGGCGCGCGTACAGGGCTCCGACGAATCGCGCGTCTGTTTTAAGGTCGACGCCATCGCGCTTGACGATAAGGACGTGGCGTCTCTGGCTACTGCGATGCAGCGGCGCATCGAGGAAGCTTGCGACACCATGCTCGGCACGCCGGGTACGACTACGCGCGTCCGTTTTTTGCCGTCCAAGACTACCGTCCAGACCGTGGAGGTTTCCGGTGAGTGATACCAATCAAGATAAGACCGCTCGTACGCCGCGCCTGACGATTGACCAGAGCGCCACGTCGGCGAACGAACCTGTTGATTCCAAAGCAGAAGCAACCGAGTTACAAGACGCGGCAGCCGCGGATTTTGACGAGGCTATGGGTCTCATCAAGGGTACGGGCGCTGCCATCTGGAGCTATGCTGTGCGTCATCCCAACACCACGCTCGGTGCTGTCGCTGGCTTTATCCTCGCCGTGTTGGTGCTCACGTTGGGCCTGTGGGACACGCTCGTCATTGCATTCTTCGTGCTGATCGGCGCCGTGATCGGCCAAATTCGCGACGGCGAGAACGGGATCGTCAACTTCTTCGGCCGTCTGTTTAGCGGCCGCTAATATGTATTCGACTGTCGCATCCGCGACAGGCATAAGGAGGAACCATGGCTTTTAATTCGAAGGTCGATGTAGCCGATACCGAGCTCGAGGCAGACGAGACCGTCACCGCCGAGGCCGAGGACGTAACGCTCGAGGACGAGGCGCTCGTCGAGGCCGAGCCCGCCGATGACGCGGACGAGGATGATGAGGAAACAGACGAGTCCGAGGACTCGCTGACCTATTCCAACGGTGTGATCGAAAAGATCGTTGCTATGGCCACTCGCGAGGTTCCACACGTTCTGGGCACGAAGGGTAACCTCATGCATTTTGTGCAGGAGCAGTTTGGTGCCGAGAATCTGACCAAGGGCGTGACGGTCGAGGTCACCGATGACAATCGCGTGGTCGTCAACATCTCCGTCATCATCGAGTACGGCGCCTATGCGCCCGCGATCTTCGACGATGTCAAGGCACGTGTCACCGAGCGCCTTGCCGCGATGACCGGCCTTGAGGTGGCGGGTGTCAACCTGCGTATCGAGGACGTCATCACCCCCGAGGAGTACGAGCACCGCACCAGCCAGCACGAATAACCTTCCAAAAAGGGACAGGTTTGTTTTGGCAGATTTTATCTGCGAAAACGTTAAACGGCCGACCGCGCAAGCAAAAGCGTGGCCGGCCGTTATTTGTATGCCCCCCCGATGTAGGCATACCGCTCGTCTAACTAGGGGTTGCAATCGTCGCGTTCCGCGTTACCCTAATGGGCGCATTGTTTCCAAATTGTTAACGAGGGGTTGCCGTAATGGCCGACGAGCACGAAACAGAAAGCAAGGCATGGGCGATTGAGGCCGCCGCGGCAGAGGCGGCATCACGTGCTGCCGAGGAGATGCATCGTCCTCCCGTGGTGCCGATGGAGCGCGTGGTCGATCGCACCGATATCGAGCGCGGCGAGCGTGCCGGTCAAAAGCGCAGCCAGGAGCCGGGCTTCCCGCGCTTTTTTGCCGAGCTCAATCTGGGCCTGATTCTTACGGCCTTTGCCATCGTTGCGTTTAAAACCCCTAATCACTTTGCTTTTGGCGGCACCTCGGGCGTGTCGGTCATTCTGTCCACGCTGTTCCCGACCCTGCCCGTCGGCGTCTTTATGTGGATTATCAACGCGGTTCTCGTCGTTTTGGGCTTTATCTTTTTGGAGCGCAAGGCAATCCTGTGGAGTGTCTTCGCCTCGTTTGCGCTGTCCGCCTATGTTTCGCTGTTTGAGCTCTTTATTCCGACCGATGTCTCGATGACGGGCGATATGTGGCTCGACCTGTGCTTTGCCGTCATCTTGCCGGCGCTCGGCAGCGCTATTGTCTTTGATATTGGCGCCTCGACGGGCGGCACGGACATTCTCGCTATGATCCTCAAACGCCGCACCACGCTCGAGATTGGTCGCGCCCTGCTGTTGGTCGATATCGGCATCGTGACCATCGCGGCCTTTTTGTATGGCCCGCGTGTCGGTCTGTATTGCGTGCTCGGCCTGTTTGCCAAGACGCTTGTGGTCGACAAGGCCATCGAGAGCATCCATCTTCGTAAGGTCTGCACGGTCATTTGTTCCGAGCCCCTTAAGGTCGAGGAGTTTATCGTCAAGCATCTCAACCGCACGGCGACCATCAGCCGCGGCTACGGTGCCTTCTCGGGCAAGTGCGTGACGGTGATCATGAGCGTGCTGAGCCGTCGCGAGGCCGTGCAACTGCGCCGCTATGCGCGCGAAGTCGATCCGGGTGCCTTTATCACGATTGTCGACAGCTCCGAGATCGTCGGCAAGGGTTTCCGCGGCACGAACTAGCGCGGACACACTCATCAAACAATCGAAAAGCGCCTTGCGCGTTGCAAATACGTCATCTAAGAGTATTTGTCCTCACATTGGGTGATAATGATGCCAAAGACATCGTTTGCGATCCAGGTGATTCGCTCTAGATGCGAAGGGATGATTCTATGTTCTGCTCGCAGTGTGGCGCCCCCATGGGCGATAACGACAAGTTCTGCGGTGTGTGTGGTGCTCCTAATGCCGGTGCCGCTGGCCCCGCTCCCCAGGGACAGCCTCAGCCCCAGCAGTTTGTTCCGCAACCGCCCGTGGCGAATGCGCCAAAGGGCTGTGTGGCTCAGGCGTTCCAAGATATGACCAAGACTCCGGGCGTGCTTCAGCGTGTATGCCAAATCGCGTTTTTGCCGGCGCTGATTTGCGTTGTGTCGGTGCTCGTGTTGTTTATTCCCGTTATTGGCGGCATTGCGGCTGCCATCGGCTTTTTGGCAGCTTGCATTGCGAGCGTGTGCGGTTCCGGCTTTGGTATCGAGTGGGGTCGCGATCTGTCGCTCAAGGTTGATGACGGCATGGATCGTCCACTCATGCGTTCCACGTCGTTTGGCCTCGGAGTCTTTTCGAGCGTTATCTCGGTCGTGCTCGAGGTTATCGCTGCCATTCCCGTTATCGGTGTAGTGCTTTCGCTGGTGGAGGGCGTGGTAATTGGCGCCGCGGGCTCGTATTCTTATTACGGCTCTTATGCGCTCGAGGCTGCGCTGTTTGGCTCGCTTGGCCTGCTTGTCCTGGCGCTAATTGCCTCGGCGATTCTGGGTGTCTTCTTTAAGATGTTCGCCGACATCGCCGTGATGCACTTTGCGGTGACCGGGCGTGTCGAGAGCGCGTTTTCGCTCGATAAGGTCTGGGCGGCGTTTAAGCACAACAAGACCAAGCTGTTCTGTGCTTCGTTCCTTCCCGAGTTTTTGACGGGCCTGGTCGCCAACGTTGTCACATGGATCTTGACGGTCGTCTTTGGCGCCATTGCCTCTGTCGGTATGTATAGCTACTACTATCGTCCTACGGGTATTGAGGCAATTGTTACCGGCGGTGGCGTCACGCTCGCGCTGTTCTTGGTGCTGGTCGCTTTCGTCACCGTATTTCTTACGGTCTTTGGCAAGATGCTCAAGCACCGTGCCGTTGGCTATTGGGCCGCACGCTATGCAAGCGAGTGGGCCGATGAGGATAAGGACGACGTCCTGACTTTTGTGTTGCCCTTCGAGAAGAAGTCCACCCCTTCGGGTTACGGTGCTCCGGATGCTTCGCCGGCACCTGCACCCGCTCCCGCGACCGAGCCTGAGCCGGCGCCCGAGCCTGAACCGGCGCCCGAGTCTGAGACGGCATCTGAGCCCGAGCCTGCGCCTGAGCCTGAGCCGGCACCTGCACCTGAGTCGGCGTCCGAGCCAAGCTCCGACGAGGAACCTCA
>ERZ779890.4988-NODE-4988-length-10715-cov-7.117448_pt1 | contig 10715 bp, 7 predicted proteins | sample MGYA00511553_ERZ779890 | MGnify/ENA primary metagenome ERZ779890 (study PRJEB29588, sample SAMEA2152064) | human gut metagenome | biome: human gut; feature: human-associated habitat; material: faeces | place: Denmark | collected 2008/2010 ...
CAGCCGCCGGAGCGGTGCTTGAGCCGTTAGGCGGGAATTGTGCGGTATTGCCTTAATAGATTCCTGCCGGGGCCTGGGTGTTTACGAAATACAGCTCGTACCACAAAATAAAGGAATAGAAGCTCCAAATCTTGGTCATGTTCTTGGCCTTGCCCGCCTTATGATCATCCAGCAGGCGCATGATTTCGTCCACATTAAAGAACTTTTCGGCAACGGGGCCAGTGAACTTTTCCTTTACCATATTATAGTACGTATCTTCCCGCAGCCAGTCGTTCAGCGGCACGGGGAAGCCCAGCTTTTTGCGATGGGCAACGCTTTCCGGCAGCTGCTTCATGGCGGCACCGCGCAGAGCAATCTTGGTGGACTCTTTGCCGGAGCGGTATTTCTGCGGGATGGACAGTGCCACATCCAGCATGTTGCGGTCCAGGAAAGGCACGCGCAGTTCCAGGCTGTTGGCCATGCTCATGCGGTCGGCTTTCAGCAGGATATCATACAGCATCCAGGTGTGCATATCCACCCACTGCAGCTGGGTGGGTTCATCCAGACCCTGCACTTTATCAAAATAAGGCTTAAAGAACTGTTCCGGGCGGGGGCTGTGGTAGTTCTTTTTCAGGCAGCGATCACGTTCAGCCGGGTCCAGGAAAACATAGTTGGCGCGCATATAGCGCTGCCAGGGTTCTTCTGCACCGCGCACCAGGAAGTGCTTGCCCTTAAAGTCCGGCAGTTTGGATGCCACTGCACCTGCGGCCTTACGCAGCGCTTTGGGCACCTTATGCTCGTAATCCATAAAGTGAACCGCCTGGCAGTACATGGGGTAGCCGCCAAACAGTTCATCGGCACCTTCGCCGGAAAGCACGACCTTGACGTACTTGCGGGCGTTCTGGGCCAAAAAGTAAAGCGGAACTTCCGCCGGGTTGGGCATGGGTTCATCCAGGTACCACTGGATCAGGCGGTTGGCTTCAAAGAACTGTTCGGCATCCACCTTATTGGCAATGCTGGGCACACCGATTTCCTTACTGAACTCCTGGGCATACGGCAGCTCGGAGTATTTTTCCTCCGCATAGCCGACCGAGAAGCTCTTGACATGCGGAGTACCCTTAGCAACCTCGTTGACCACAAAGCTGGAATCCACACCGGAAGAAAGGAAGCAGCCAACCTCAACATCGGCAATCTGGTGGGCAGCAACGCTTTCAGCAAAGGTATCGGTGATGATTTTTTCCCACTCTTCCAGGCTCTTGGAATCGTCCACATGGTACTTGATCTCATAGTAGCGTTCCACTGTCAGCTCGCCATTTTCCCAGGTGAACATACATCCGCTGGGCAGCTTGTAGACATTTTTGAACATGGTTTCCTCATTGGGGATATACTCAATGCTCAAATATTCCGGCAGGCGTTCCTCGTTTAGTTCCTTTTTGAAACCGGGATGAGCCAGAAAGCTTTTGATCTCGCTGCCAAACAGGAACAGACCATCCTGATTATAATAATAGAACGGTTTGATACCGAAGATATCCCGCGCACCAAACATGGTTTTGGTTTTCTGGTCCCAGATCACGAAGGTGAACATGCCGCGCAGTTTGCCGGGCAGCTGATTGCCCCACTGCTCATAGCCATGCAGCAGCACCTCGGTATCGGACCGGGTGGCAAAGGTATGGCCTGCGGCGATCAGTTCCTCGCGCAGGGTCTGGAAGTTATAGATCTCGCCGTTAAAAATGCAGACAAGACTGCCATCCTCATTGAACATGGGCTGCTTGCCGCCCTCCAGGTCAATGATGGAAAGGCGGCGGTGGCCCAGGGCTACCTGGTCGTCCACATAGTAGCCTTCGCCGTCCGGGCCGCGGTAGGTGATCAGGTCCGCCATTCCTTTTACAATGCGGCGGGCGGTTTCCGCTTTATGGTTGCGCTCAGCAAAGCCGGTAATGCCACACATAGGCGCTTTCCCCTCTCTATATTATAATGGTTTGTTTTGTTACAGGCTGGCGTTTCTATGATTGCCAAAAGGGCGGCGGGTGCACAATGTGCGCCCCTACGGGGGCCAGCGATTTTATTTATAGTGTGTGATAGCTTTTATTCTATCATCAATCCCGCAGGCCCTTATTGCCATAGTAGCGGGCGGTTTTGCGGTAGTAGTTCAGCTGGCTGCGGATGTACCAGAGCCAGCGCTTCAGGTTCCAATCCTCTTTGCAGAACAGCTGGTGGGCACATTTGCCCTCTTTTTTCAGCTTATCCGCACGGGCCAGCAGATCCGGATCCTTCAGGTATTTTTTGATCACGCCGTAGGGGGCAATCATCCACAGGCTCTTGGTATCGGCAATGGTCAGGCCAAGTTCCTTGTGCTCCAGCACATCCTCCACCAGCCACTTGGACAGGTTATACCCTGCCGCGGTGACAAAGTAGCTGGAACGGCCCTGACGGGGGTTCATCTCAAACATCTTGTACTCGCCGGTGCGGGCGTCGTACTTGATGTCCATATTGGCAAAGCCTTCCCACTGCATATCTTCCAAAAAGTTTTTCAGCTTTTCCAGCAGGGCAGCATCATTGTATTCGGGGTCAGACAAGATAGCCGCATAGTTGCCGATGCCTTCAGGGGTCTGCTCTTCCAGCAGGGGGCGGCCCAAAGCCATCAGCTTGACTTTGTGGTCCAGGCCGCAGTAGGCGTTCAGCACACGCATGCAGTTGTCATCGCCGGGGATATACTCCTGCAGAATCAATTCGTCCTGGTAGCTGCTGCCGTAAATGGCGGCGGTGATGGCGTCAAATTCTTCGCGGTTATTGGCAAGGAACACCTTTTTCTTGTGGGGGAAGGTGCAGTTCCAATACGCCGGGGAATTGCTCGCCTTGATGATAACGGGGAACGCAAACGGCAGTTCTATATTTTTATAGTTCTGCGCATTGCAGGTTGCCGTTTTGGGGTAGCTCAGGCCGTGTGCTTCGCAGGCACGGTAAAAGTTTTCCTTAATATCCAGGTCCAGCACGGTTTGCAGTTCCGGGCAGGCAAAGTGGTAATAGGGTTTCAGGGCATCGCGGTGGCGGCCCATCAACACGGTGTAACCGTCCGCGCAGGAAACCAGCACCAGCGGCTTGTCCGCATGGGCTTTTGCGTAATCGGTCAGCGTTTTTACAAACGTTTCATCGTTTTCCAAATCAGGTTCCAGCACGGCAATTTTTACAAGATTGGTGTTGGAAGTTGCAACCAGCGCACCCTTGCAGATGGCCACGCTGCGCACGCCATACTGCTGGTAAAAGCTGCGTGCCATACCATAAACATTGGCATCGCTGCCAAGAAGTACCGGTAAAAAATCAGACATAATACCAAACCTTTCCCATTTTGGTTATCCTTTATTTTACCGCCATTGCCACCACATGTCAAACGGCAATATTGCCTGCTTTGGGGGTGCGGGCACGGCGTTTTTTGTCTGCGCGGGCGAAAATTCCAGCAGCATTCGCCGCAAAATGCTTTTCTTTACGGCGCGAACCGTGTATAATAGGGCATATCGTACAAACAGTACCGGTTCCCGCCGGGGCAAGAAAGTAATAACCTGCGGTTTGTTTTTAGCTCCGCAGCCAGTTGAGGATTATAACCATGTGTGGAATTGTTGGCTTTGTCGGCGCACGCGCCGACATGCAGGAAATTTTGCAGGGCATGATGGATGCCATCGCCCACCGCGGCCCCGATGGCCAGGGCCAGTTTATTGAAGGCCCGGCAGCCCTTGGCCAGCGCCGCCTTTCCATCATTGACCTGGAGGGCGGCAAACAGCCCATGTTCAATGAGGACCAGAACCTCGCCGTCATCTTTAACGGCGAGATCTACAACTTCCAGGAGTTGACCGCCGAATTGATGCGCGCCGGGCACACCTTCGCCACCCGGTCCGACACCGAAGTTTTGCTGCACGGGTACGAGCAGTGGGGCAAGGAGATGCTGCAAAAGCTGCGCGGCATGTTCACTTTTGCCATCTGGGACCGCAAGAACGAAACGTTGTTCTGCGCGCGCGACCATTTTGGCATCAAGCCGTTCTATTATTACCAAAACGATGCCGGAGAACTGCTGTTTGGCAGCGAGATCAAAAGCTTTTTGGCCCACCCCGGCTTCAAGAAAGAGCTGAACGAAGAGCAGCTGCCGCTGTATCTTTCCTACCAGTATTCCCCCGGGGAGGACACCTTCTTTAAGGGCGTCAAAAAGCTGATGCCCGCCCACTGGCTGGAATGGAAAGCCGGGCAGCTGACGGTGCAGCGCTACTGGCAGCCCAAGTTCGACCCCGATGATTCCCGCACACTGGAAGAGTGGGAGGACGAGATCAGCGCGGCGATGAAAGAGAGCGTGCAGGCACACAAGATCGCCGATGTTGAGGTTGGCAGCTTCCTTTCTTCCGGCGTGGATTCCAGCTACATGGCCGCGCTGGCCCATGTGGACAAAACATTCACCGTTGGCTTTGCCAACAAGCAGTATGACGAAACCGACTATGCACAGGAGTTTTCCAAGCACATCGGGGTCAAGAATCACGCTTACCGCATTACGCCGGAGGAATACTGGGCCAACCTGGGCAAGATCCAGTACCACATGGATGAGCCTCTGGCGGATGCCGCTTCGGTCGCGCTGTACTTTGTCAACCGCGAAGCATCCAAGCAGGTCAAGGTCTGCCTGTCCGGCGAGGGCGCCGATGAATTTTTCGGCGGGTACAACATTTATAAAGAGCCGTTTACCGTAACCTGGTATGACAAGATTCCCCTGCCCATCCGCCGGGCCATCGGCGCGGTGGCGGACCTGCTGCCGCCGGTGCATGGCATCAACTTTTTGGTGCGCCGCGGCAAGCCGCTGGCGGAGCGTTACATCGGCAACACCAATCTGATGGATGAGCACCGCAAGAAAAAGCTGCTGAAAAACTACCACCCCGGCAAGCTGCCCACCGACCTTTCCCGCCCGTACTTTGAGCTTTCCAAAGGGCAGGACGCTGTGACCCAGATGGAAACCTGCGACCTGAACCTGTGGATGGTGGGCGATATTCTGCTGAAAGCCGACAAAATGAGCATGGCCAACAGCCTGGAGCTGCGCGTGCCGTTCCTGGACCGCAAAGTATTTGAACTGGCAAGTCATATTCCGACCAAGTGCAAGGTGAACGCCAACCAGACCAAGATTGCGATGCGCGGTGCGGCAGAAAAGACCATTCCCGCCAAAACGGCAGACAAAAAGAAGCTCGGCTTCCCTGTTCCGGTACGCGCCTGGTTGCGGGATGAGCAGTATGCGGGTATTGTGCGCAAGGCATTTAACACCCCCGCCGCGGAGCAGTTTTTCCGCACAAAAGAGCTGAATGCCATGCTGGACCAGCATATTTCCGGCAAGCGGGATAACTGGCGGCAGATCTGGTGCATTTTTATGTTCTTAGTCTGGTACGATGAATACTTTGTAAAACGCTGAGGTGATAACAACATGCTGTTAAAACAACTGCTGAAAAATCTGGACTATACACTTGTTCAGGGCTGCCTGAATACCGAAGTGACTGACATTTACTATGATTCCCGCAAGGTAACGCCGGGCGGTCTGTTTGTCTGCATCGTCGGCACCCAGCGGGACAGCCACGATTACGCCGCGGACGTTGCCGCCAAAGGTGCCGCCGTGCTGGCCATCCAGCACGACCTGCCCGCCGAGGTACTGGCCGCTTTGCCGGACGTGACCGTGGTCAAGTTCGAGAGCACCCGTTACGCCATGGCGCTGCTTTCCACCGCCTATTTTGGCCGTCCCGCGCTGGAAATGACGATGGTTGGCGTGACCGGCACCAAGGGCAAAACCACCACCACCCACATGATCAAGGCTGTGCTGGAAGCCGCAGGCCACAAGGTCGGCATGGTCGGCACCAACGGCGTGTATTACCCCGGCCACCACTATGACCTGAACAATACCACCCCCGAAAGCTATGAGCTGCAAAAGATCCTGCGCCAGCTGGCGGATGCGGGGTGCGATGCCTGCGTGATGGAAGTTTCCAGCCAGGGCATTATGATGGACCGCGTGGCGGGCATCCATTATAAAGTGGGCGTGTTCACCAACCTGTACCCGGACCACATCGGCCCCGGCGAACATTCCAACTTTGAGGAATACCGCAGCTGGAAAGGCAAGCTGTTCCAGCGCTGTGATGTCGGCGTGGTAAACGCTGACGACCCCAACACCGAAGCCCTGCTGGAAGGCCACACCTGCAAGCTGGTTACCTATGGCATCCACGCCCCCAAGGTGGACTACCGCGCCAGCGAGCAGTACCGCCTGCTGCGCAACAAGGAGATGCTGGGCGTTGAGTTTACCCTGACCGAGCCGGACGGCCACACGCTGGACGTACAGGTGGGCATGCCGGGGCTGTTCAGTATTTACAACGCCCTGGCCACCATCGGCGTGGGCAAGGTGCTGGGCCTTGCGGATGCCCCCATCCATGAGGGACTGAAAAAGGCGCTCGTCAAAGGCCGTGTGGAGCTGGTGCCCATCAGCCACAAGTTCACCATCCTGATCGACTATGCCCACAACGAAGCCGCCACCGAAAGCCTGATTGAAACCCTGCGGGAGTACAACCCCAACCGCCTGGTCGTGGTGTTCGGCTGCGGCGGCAACCGCAGCAAGCTGCGCCGTTACGGCATGGGCGAAGTGTGCGCCAAGTTGGCGGATTTCAGCATCCTGACCGAAGACAACAACCGCTTTGAAAAAGTGGAAGATATTATCGCGGACATCAAAACCGGCATGGCCAAGGGCAACCCGGACGCCAAGTATGTAGAAATTCCCGACCGGCTGGATGCCCTGCATTACGCCATTGACCACGCGCAGGAGGGCGACCTGATTGCCGTAATTGGCAAAGGCCACGAAGCCTACCGTGACCGCGAGGGTGTTAAAACGCCGTTTTTGGAGCGCGAGCTGATTGAAGAGTACGCCGCTGAAACTGGGGTAGAATAAGCAATTTTGCAGGGCTATGCTTTGCCTTTTGCTGCTTTGCGGCAAAAGCGGCACGGCCCTGCTTTTCTTTTGCACAAAACTATGGTATACTGTTTGTGTATGCTAAAAAATTCAAACCGAACCAATGCGGAAAGGAGGCCGGTTTGATGACCACACAACCACCTGACCGGCTTTTCCGCCCGGTCAGCCCAGCAGCACAGGCCAAGGGCGAGCGTGTGTTCTGCGCTGCCGTGGCGCTGCTGCTGGTTTTATCGGAGGTATTCAGCTCCAACATTCAAAACACACTGCCCACATTCAGCCATGTGTGCCGCATTGCCTTAACCGTTACAGCGGCGGTGCTGCTGGTTGCCAAAAGCCTGCTGCTGACCCAGTGGCAGACCAAACAACAGGCGCTGACGGCTGCCGCGTTGGCCGCTTTTGCGGTGTTTACCACCGCATACGGGCACGACCAATGGTTTTTGTTTGCCGTTTTGCTTGGCATTGGTGCCAAGGATGTTGATTTGCGCCGGGTGCTGCAGGTCTACCTTGCCGCAGCGGCTGGCGGGCTGCTGGCGGTGCAGCTGCTGCACGCCGCAACGCCGCTGGTGCCCTACCTGTACTACTGCCGCAACTGGGATTACGGCTATGGCCATTACAACGGGTACGGTGCCCGGCTGGCCGGTGTGTTTTTTGCCTGGGGCTGGCTGCGTTGGCCGCGCCTGCGCTGGTGGGACTGGGGCGGCCTGGCTGCCCTGGCAGCCTACACGCTGCTGGTGCCCGGCTGCCGCGGGGCAGGCATTGCCATGGTACTGCTGCTGGTTTTGTTTTTGCTGCAGCGTGCCCTGCCCGCCTTTTTTGAAAGCCGCATCTGGCACGGCATGGCTCTGGCTGCCGCACCGCTGGCGCTGGGGTTCAGCCTGTTGGCCGGGCGGCTGTTTGACCCGGATCATCCCACCGCCACCCCGCTGCTGGACAAACTGAACGGCCTGCTTTCCGGCCGGTTCGAGATCTGGCACCATGTGTTCTGGGGGTATCCCCTCTACCACCCGGAGCAGGACGGGGTGCCCGGCTGGTACCATGATGCCATGCCCAAGGCCGTTACCCTTTTGGGTGGCCTTGCCACTGATGGAGACGAGCACCACGCCATTGATAACTCTTTCCTTGCCATCCCGATGAACAAGGGTGTGCTGGGGGCCGTGGTGATTGGGGTCATCTTCCTGCTGTTGATGTGGCGGCTGTGCCAAAACCGCTGCACGGGCGAAACTTTGTTTTTGACGGTGATCCTGGTTTACTTTTTGATGGAAAACAAATGCTTTTTGTTCTCCGCCGACCCGTTCATTCTGCTGCTGCCCGCAGCGCTGTTTCCCGCAAAGGGCAAGCCTCTGCCGGTCGTCTGCCCGCCGGTAACACGAGGGTGTATCTGAAAAGAATAGAAAATCTGCCTGAACCTGTTTGCAGTGTGCAAACGATCCAGGCAGTTTTATTTTTATCCAATTTGTTTTTTGTCAAAAGCGGGCTTATCTCACAGCTCGCTGAGGATATTGCCGTCAATGGAGATGGTGATGACCTGCCACGGGATAAACTTGCCGCTGTTCTGCAAGGCCACCTTGGCGGCGCGTTCCAGCCCGCCGCAGCAGGGCACTTCCATCCGCACTACGGTCACGCTCTGGATGTTATTTTCGCGGATGATCTGGGCCAGCTTTTCGCTGTAATCCACATCGTCCAGCTTGGGGCAGCCCACCAGCGTGATATGGCCGCGGATGAACTTTTGATGGAAGTTGGCGTAAGCATAGGCCGTGCAGTCCGCTGCAATCAGCAGTTTGGCCCCATCAAAGTAGGGGGCGTTGACCGGAACCAGTTTGATCTGCACCGGCCATTGGGAAAGCTGAGACCGCAGTGCTGGCATGTCCTCCCCTGCCGGTTCCGGCTTATGCTGCATCTGGCGCATCTGGCTGCCGGGGCAGCCGTGGTGCATTTGCGGCACAGGCTGGTGGAACACGCTGCGGGCCGCGCTGCCGGGGCAGCCGCCCAGCGGCTTTTGGGCGGCTGCGGCTTTCTGACGCTTGTTTTCCTCCACAGCCTTTTCATCATACGCTGCCGCTTCGCGCTCCACAAAGGTAATCGCGGCAGTGGGGCAGGTAGGCAGGCAATCGCCCAGACCATCGCAGTAGTCATCGCGCATCAGCTGCGCCTTCCCGTTTACCATAGCGATTGCGCCTTCGTGACAAGCGGCGGCACAAGCACCGCAGCCATTGCATTTATTTTGATCAATTTCAATGATTCTTCTTTTCACAATAAAAACCTCCTTGCTTTTTTGTTTTCATTATAGTATGCTAAATTCAACAAGTCGGTTGAATTTTCAACGAAAAGAGGGTTTTTATGAAAGAATTTTTTCCCATCATCCGTTCCTCTCAGCTTTTTTCGGGCGTTTCCGAGGAGGAACTGACCGCAATGCTCTCCTGTCTGGAAACAAGAAAGGAAAGCTTTCCCAAGGATGCCCTGCTGCTGCGCATCGGGGATACGGCAGATGCCATCGGTCTTGTGCTGTCCGGCAGTATTCTAATCATACAGGAGGACATCTGGGGCAACCGCAACATCATTTCCAAGGCAGGGGTGGGGCAGACCTTTGCCGCCGCCTATGCCTGCGCGCCCGGCTCTGTGCTGAATGTAAGCGTTGTGGCGGAAACAGCTGTTACGGTGCTGTATTTGAACATAAAGCGTGTGCTGCATGTGTGTTCCTCCGCCTGCACGCATCATAGCCATATCATCCGAAATCTGCTTGGCGAGCTTGCGGAGAAAAACCTTCGCTTCAGCGAAAAGCTGACCCACATGGGGCAGCGCACAACGCGCGCAAAGCTGATGTCCTATTTTTCCGCAGAGGCACAGCGGCTCGGAAAATATGAATTCGATATTCCCTTTTCCAGACAGCAGCTTGCGGATTACCTCGCGGTGGAGCGCAGCGGACTTTCTCTGGAGCTTGGGAAAATGCGGGATGAGGGTCTGCTGGATTTTCATAAAAACCATTTCGTTTTGAAGGTATAACGCCAATAAAAAAGCAGAAACTCCTTTTTCGCAGGAGCTTCTGCTTTTTGTTTGCTTATTTCATTCCGTTTTCAGCGAAGCGGTGGAACAGCGCCGCAATCTCGGCACGCGTAGCAGTGCCCTTCGGATAAAGGAGATTGCTGTCGCCCTTTACAAGACCGGTATTCACCGCCCACGCCATAGCGCCCATTGCATAATCGGAAATGCTCTCATAATCGTCGAACTCCCGAATTGCCATGCCGCCCTGTGTGGTATCATAGCCCTTATACTGCGCGTAGCGATAGAAAATCGCCGCAAGCTGTTCACGGGTAATCGGATCATTCGGGGCAAAGCTGCTGTTGCCGTAGCCGCCCATAATGCCGTTTTTCTGTGCCCATGTCACCGCATCATAAAACCATGCCGTACCGGAATCACGCACAACATCGGTAAAGCTGTTTTCTCCCTCGACAGCAGGACTGCCCTCCATGCGGTAGAAAATTACCGCAATCTGCGCACGGGTGGTGTTCGCATAGGGCGCAAAGGCTGCCGCATCCATGCCGGACATCAGACCCTTTTCGTAGCTAAACAAAACATCCCGATAAAACCAATCGCCTGCATTGACATCCGCAAAGGGATTCTTCACTGCGTCCGGCTCTCTCTTTTTCCAGTCTGCATAAACCGTTTTGCTGCCGCTCAGCTTGATTTCCGTAATCCTCTGCGTCAAATCCTTGTCGGCATACCAGCCGCCGAAGTCATAGCCGTCACGCATCGGGGTATAGGCGGAAAGGTCAAG
>ERZ779890.4989-NODE-4989-length-10714-cov-4.786096_pt1 | contig 10714 bp, 9 predicted proteins | sample MGYA00511553_ERZ779890 | MGnify/ENA primary metagenome ERZ779890 (study PRJEB29588, sample SAMEA2152064) | human gut metagenome | biome: human gut; feature: human-associated habitat; material: faeces | place: Denmark | collected 2008/2010 ...
ATGTCTTTTGGATCTGGATAAAAATGTGATTGATTTTGGACCGAACTTTGATGAGACAGAAAAAGAGCCGGTGGTTCTTCCGATGCGTGTACCGAATCTTCTTGTAAATGGAGCAGAAGGAATTGCAGTTGGTATGGCAACGAGTATCCCGACGCACAACCTCTGTGAAGTGATCGATGGTGTCAAAGCTTATATGAAAAATGACGGGATCACGACCAGGCAGCTCATGAAATATATTAAAGGGCCGGATTTCCCGACCGGGGGGATCGTGGTCAATAAAGATGACCTGCTGAATATTTATGAGACAGGGCAGGGAAAGATCAAGCTCCGTGGTAAAGTGGAAGCAGAGGATTTAAAAGGTGGGAAAAAGCAGCTCGTCATAACGGAGATCCCGTATACGATGATCGGGGCAGGAATCGGAAAATTTCTGAATGATGTCTGCAATCTGGTAGAGACAAAAAAGACGACAGATATTGTAGATATTTCCAATCAGTCATCTAAAGAAGGAATCCGCATCGTCATTGAACTGAAGCGTGGGGCGGATGTTGAGAACCTGAAAAATATGCTCTATAAAAAGACGAGGCTGGAAGATACATTCGGGGTTAATATGCTTGCAGTTGCGAACGGACGCCCCGAGACATTGGGGTTAAAGCAGATCATTGAGCATCATGTGGATTTCCAGTTTGAACTTGCAACGAGAAAGTATACAACACTTCTGGAAAGAGAACAGGAGAAGAGTGAAGTTCAGGAGGGACTGATCAAGGCATACGATGTGATCGACCTGATCATCGAGATCCTCCGGGGAAGTAAATCGGTGAAGGATGCAAGAGCCTGTCTGGTTGAGGGAAAGACAGAGAATATCCGGTTTAAATCTTCCATTTCAAAGAAAATGGCAGCAATGCTGCGGTTTACAGAACGTCAGGCCACTGCAATCCTTGAGATGCGTCTTTATCGTCTGATTGGACTGGAAATAGAGGCACTTCAGAAGGAGCATGAGCAGACACTGAACAATATCGCAAGATATGAAGATATCCTGAACAACTATGATTCCATGGCAGAAGTCATCATGGAAGAACTGGATTCTTATAAGAAAGAATTTGGAAGAAAACGCCGCACTGTTGTCGAAAATGCAGAAGAAGCCGTCTTTGAGGAAAAGAAGGTGGAAGAACAGGAAGTCGTGTTCCTGATGGATCGGTTTGGCTATGCGAAGACTGTTGATACGGCAGTATATGAGAGAAATAAAGAGGCTGCGGATTCTGAAAATAAATACATTGTCCATTGCATGAATACCGGAAAGCTCTGTATCTTTACGGATACCGGAAAGATGCACCAGGTGAAGGTGCTGGATCTTCCTTATGGAAAATTCCGTGAAAAAGGTATTCCGATCGACAATGTGAGCAATTATACAAGCAGTGAGGAAGAAATCGTGATGATCTGTGATGCAGAACAGATGCGGTTTGCAAAACTCCTCTTTGCCACAGCACAGGGCATGATCAAGCGGGTGGATGGAAAAGAATTTCAGGTTGCAAAGCGTACGATCGTGGCAACGAAACTTCAGGAAGATGACCGGCTGGTTTCTGTAAAAGTAGTGAACGAAACTCAGAATCTAGTATTGCAGACAAAAAATGGATATTTCTTAAGATTCCCGGCAGCAGATGTACCGGAGAAAAAGAAGGCGGCAGTCGGAGTAAGAGGGATCCGTCTGCAGAAAAAGGATGAGCTGGAGCATACTTATCTTTTTGAAGAAGGAACAGAGACGAAAGTAACCTATGGAGAGAAGACGGTGACGCTGAATCGCCTGAAAGCTGCGAAGAGAGATGGCGTCGGGAATAAAACCCGTTAAAAATGGAAAAAATAAGTAAAATCGGCAAAAAATAAAAGAAAACCCTTGATTTATCAAAAAAAAGGTGATAAGGTTAAAAAAGATACATAAAGGGAACGGCAGAAGAGTGGACGAAAGTTCACTCTTCTTTGATGATATAAGGATTTCTTTATGTAAAATATCATTTTAAAGAAAGGGAGTTTAGTGTGTCCAGAAGAGAAGAATATGAGCAGCAGACAGAGACACTTCTTGAGCCAATTGTAACAGAACTGGGATTTGAGCTTGTGGATGTGGAGTATGTAAAAGAAGGTGGTACGTGGTACTTAAGAGCGTACATTGATAAACCCGGAGGCATTGCTGTCGATGACTGTGAAGCAGTGAGCAGGAGATTTTCAGATATCCTTGACGAGAAGGATTACATTGCAGACTCCTATGTATTTGAGGTGAGTTCTCCGGGACTTGGAAGACCTCTGAAAAAAGAGAAAGATTTTAAGCGGAGTCTTGGAGAAGAAGTGGAGATCCGCACGTATCGTGCGATTGACCGTCAGAAAGAATTTGTAGGATTACTGAAAGCATATGATGACAGTACGGTGACGATCACTTATGAAGATGATACAGAGCAGACATTTGACAGAGGAGACATCGCTCTGATCCGCCTTGCTTTGGATTTTTAATTTAGGAGGAAAAAATAATGAATACAGAATTACTTGAAGCGTTGACGATTCTTGAGAAAGAAAAGAATATCAGCAAAGATGTCATGATGGAAGCAATCGAAAATTCTCTGCTCAGTGCCTGTAAGAACCATTTCGGGACATCCGATAATATTAAGATCGTGATGGACAGAGAGACCTGTGACTATTCCGTATTTGCAGAAAAAGAAGTTGTGGAAGAAGTTTTTGATCCGGCGATCGAGATCAGTCTGGAGGATGCAGAAAAGATCAATCCGTCCCTGCACATCGGTGATATTGCTCAGGTTCCGGTTTATTCAAAAGAATTCGGGCGTATTGCAACGCAGAATGCAAAAAATCTGATTCTTCAGAAGATCAGAGAAGAAGAGAGAAAAGTTGTCTTTGATCAGTATTTTGAGAAAGAGAAAGATATTGTAACCGGTATTGTACAGCGTTATGTTGGGAAAAATATCAGTATCAACCTCGGAAGAGCAGATGCGATGCTGACAGAGAATGAGCAGGTTAAGGGAGAACATTTTGAGCCGACAGAGCGTATCAAGCTTTATATTGTAGAAGTAAAGAATACGACAAAAGGACCAAAGATTCTTGTATCCCGTACGCATCCGGAGCTTGTAAAGCGTCTGTTTGAGGCAGAGGTCGCCGAGGTCAAAGACGGAACAGTAGAAATCAAGAGTATTGCCCGTGAAGCAGGTTCCCGTACAAAGATGGCAGTATGGTCCAATGATCCAAATGTAGATCCGGTCGGAGCATGCGTGGGAATGAACGGTGCGAGAGTCAATGCAGTAGTACAGGAACTGCGTGGTGAAAAGATCGATATTATTAACTGGGATGAAAATCCGGCACTTCTGATCGAGAATGCATTGAGCCCGGCAAAAGTAATCTCTGTTATGGCTGACCCGGATGCAAAGGTAGCGAGTGTGATCGTACCGGATTATCAGTTGTCACTGGCAATCGGAAAAGAAGGTCAGAATGCAAGACTGGCAGCACGTCTGACAGGTTACAAGATTGATATCAAGAGTGAGACACAGGCAATCGAAAGTGGTGAACTTCCGGAAAATTATATGGAGCAGATGGGTATGGTCGGTGAAGAAGGCTATACAGTCGGTGAATATGATGAGGAAGAAGAGAATACAGAAGCTGCTGTGGATGAGACAGACAGCGATGAAATTGAGTTTGTGGAGACAGACGTAGAATAAGACTCGGAGGAGTGAAGCATTTGGCAGTGAATAAAAAGATTCCCATGCGTAAATGCGTGGGCTGCGGGGAAATGAAACCAAAAAAAGAATTGATCAGGATTCTCAGAACGGAAGAAGAATTTCTGGTTGATGTGACCGGGAAGAAGAACGGAAGAGGTGCTTACCTTTGTCCGTGTAAAGCATGCTTTGACCTGTCAGTGAAGAGTCATGGACTGGAGCGTTCCTTTAAGCAGGAAATTCCACAGGAAGTTTATGAAAAACTTGCAAAGGAGATGGAACAGATTGGCCAGAGATAAAGTACTTTCGCTGATCAGCCTTGCTACAAAAGCAGGACGCTGTGCAAGTGGTGAGTTCCTGACAGAGAGTGAAACGAAGTCAGGAAGAGCCGGACTTGTAGTTGTGGCAGAGGATGCATCAGAGAATACGAAAAAGAAGTTTCGGGATATGTGTGAATTTTATGATGTTCCCATTATTTTCTACAGCGATAAAGATACTCTGGGGCATGCAATGGGAAAGCAGTTCCGTGCATCCCTGGCAATATTGGACGAAGGATTTGCAAAAGGAATTTTAAAAGCATTAAAAGAGTGTTTTTGATTGCCTGAAGGAGGTTTTTTGATATGGCGAAAGCGAGGGTATATGAACTTGCAAAAGAGCTGGGAGTAGGGAATAAGGAGATCCTGGAACAGTTGAAAAAGAAAAATGTTGAAGTTAAGAATCATATGAGTACAGTGGAGGATAACGTGGCAGAAGAGATTAGAAGAGAAAATGCCGGAAGAAATGAAGAACCAGCAAAGGCAGAACCGGCAGCAGAAAAAGCAGGAGAAAAGGACAGCACAGTGCCAAAGAAGAAAAATCTTGCATTTGTAGTGCGTCCGCAGAATTCCAGAAATAGCAGCAGACTGCAGGGAAATAAGCGTCCGGGAGCAAACCAGGGACGAGGTGCCGCACAGGGAAATGCACGCGGAGGAGAGAACCGTCCGGTACGTGCAGCAGGTGCAGAGGGAAGACCGGTGCGTACAGAGAGAGCGGCTCAGGCAGGTACGCGTCAGGAGAAAACTGACCGGGCAGAGAGAACCGTACGCACAGAAAAACCGGCTCAGACAGAGAGAACCGTACGCACAGAGAGACCGGCTCAGACAGAGAGAATGGTACGCACAGAAAGACCGGCTCAGACAGCAGGACGTACCAGCGGAGAGGGAAGACCGGTACGTCAGGAGAGAAATGAAAGACCACAGCGTCCAGGCAGTGACAGAGAGAACCGTCCGGTTCGTGACAGCCGTGATGGAAGAGGCGGACGTCTGAATGGAGACGGAAGAGGACCGCGTCAGGAAAGAGGACCGCGTGACAACCGCGATGGAAGAGGTGGTCGCGAACAGGGATCCAGAGGACGCGATAACCGTGATGGAAGAAACGGTCAGGGATCTCGTCCTGACAGAAGAAATGATAACCGCAGAAATGAGCGTACGGACAGGGATGCAGCTCCAATCGTCGAGCAGCAGAAGAGCCAGAGAAATAAGGCGAAAGATAAAGAGAGAGATAATAAGAAGAAAGAATACAGAGACGAGGCATTTGAGGGCAAAGGCAAAAAAGGTAAAAAGCAGAAAAATGTGGTCGAAGTAAAGAAGCCACAGAATAAGCCGGAAGAAAAGAAGGAAGAGCAGATCAGACAGATCGTGATCCCAGAAGTTCTTACGATCAAAGAACTTGCCGACAAGATGAAGATTGTTCCGTCTGTGATCGTAAAGAAGCTGTTTTTGCAGGGAAAAGTTGTTACGGTAAATCAGGAGATTGATTACGATACTGCTGAAGAGATCGCAATGGAATTTGATGTTCTGTGCGAGAAGGAAGAGGTTGTGGATGTAATCGAAGAACTCCTGAAAGAGGATGAGGAAGATGAAAGCCTGATGGTGAAACGTCCTCCAGTTGTCTGCGTTATGGGACACGTTGATCATGGTAAGACCTCTCTTCTGGATGCGATTCGTGACAGTAATGTGACAGGACGTGAGGCCGGCGGTATCACACAGCACATCGGTGCATCCGTTGTCGAGATCAACGGAGAAAAGATCACATTCCTTGATACTCCGGGACATGAAGCGTTTACAGCAATGCGTATGCGTGGAGCAAATTCTACAGATATCGCGATCCTTGTTGTAGCAGCTGATGATGGTGTTATGCCGCAGACGATCGAGGCGATCAACCATGCAAAAGCAGCCGGAATCGAGATCATTGTTGCCATTAACAAGATTGATAAGCCAAGTGCCAATATCGAGCGAGTAAAGCAGGAGCTGACAGAGTATGAACTGATCCCGGAAGACTGGGGCGGAAGCACGATCTTCGTACCGGTATCTGCACATACGAAAGAGGGAATTCAGGATCTTTTGGAAATGATTCTTCTGACAGCAGAAGTAATGGAACTGAAGGCAAATCCGAACCGTGCTGCCCGTGGTCTTGTAATTGAGGCGGAGCTGGATAAAGGAAAAGGAGCTGTTGCAACTGTACTGGTACAGAAGGGAACGCTTCATGTTGGTGATGCCATCGCAGCCGGAAGTGCACATGGCCGTGTAAGAGCGATGATGGATGATAAGGGAAGACGTGTCAAAGAGGCAGGCCCGTCCCAGCCGGTTGAGATTCTCGGTCTGAATGATGTGCCGAATGCAGGAGAAGTCTTTGTTGGATGTGCTTCTGATAAAGAAGCAAGAGCATTTGCTGAGACATTTATTTCACAGAACAAAGTAAAACTTCTGGAAGAGACAAAGTCCAAGATGTCACTGGATGACCTGTTTAACCAGATTCAGGAGGGTAACCTGAAAGAACTGGATATTGTTGTAAAGGCAGATGTCCAGGGATCTGTAGAAGCAATCAAGCAGAGTCTGCTTAAGCTGAGTAATGATGAGGTTGTAGTAAAGATCATCCACGGTGGTGTCGGAGCGATCAATGAATCTGACGTAATCCTTGCATCTGCATCCAATGCGATCATTATCGGTTTCAATGTACGTCCTGATGCGACAGCAAAAGAAATTGCAGAACGTGAAGGTGTAGACTTAAGACTTTACAGAGTTATCTACAATGCAATCGAAGATGTAGAGGCGGCTATGAAGGGAATGCTGGATCCGGTATTTGAGGAGAAGGTACTTGGCCATGCAGAAGTACGTCAGACATTCAAGGCATCCGGTGTCGGAACGATCGCAGGTGCGTATGTGCTGGATGGCATTTTTGAGAGAAACTGTTCCGTACGTCTGGTGCGTGATGGTATTGTAGTATTTGACGGACCACTTGCATCCCTGAAGCGTTTCAAAGATGATGTGAAGGAAGTAAGAGCAGGTTACGAATGCGGATTTGTATTTGAAAATTATAATGATATTAAAGAGGGCGATCAGGTTGAGGCATATAAGATGGTCGAGACTGAGCGTAAGTAAAAGGAGCAGCAATGAGAAAGAACAGTATTAAAAATACTCGTGTCAATGCTGAAGTCCAGCGTGAGCTGAGCAATATCCTGCGTGCAGGGATCAAGGATCCCCGCGTTGCACCGATGACTTCTGTAGTTGCCGTGGAGGTAGCTCCGGATCTGAAGACCTGCAAGGCTTATATCAGTGTACTGGGTGATGAAAAAGCCCAGATGGATACAATTAAAGGACTTCAGAGTGCGGAAGGCTATATCCGCCGCGAACTGGCACGTACGATCAATATGCGAAATACACCGGAAATCCGGTTTATCGTAGATCAGTCAATCGAATATGGTGTGAATATCAGTAAAAAAATCGATGAAGTGACAAGAGATTTAAAGGATGGAGCTGATGAGCAGGATGTTTAATCTGAAGGAATTGCTGGAGGGAAAGCAGAGTGTTGCACTGGGCGGACATGTCCGCCCGGATGGCGACTGTGTAGGGTCTACGATGGGACTGTATCTTTATCTGAAAGAAAATTTCCCGCAGATTGAGACAGATCTGTATCTGGAGTCGGTTCCGGAGGCTTACAGCATGATCCGTCATACCGATGAAGTAAAAAGTGAGCTTCCCGAAGGGAAAAGCTATGATCTGTTCATTTGTATGGATTGTGGGGATCTGCAGCGTCTTGGATTTTCCCGGAAATTATTTCTGGAATCAAAGCAGACTGCGTGCATTGACCATCATGTGAGCAATGAGGCGTTTGCGGATGTCAATTATATTGTGCCGGATGCAAGTTCTACTTCTGAACTGGTATATAATCTGCTGGATTATGATAAAATGAGTCTTGAGACGGCAGAGGCACTTTATATGGGAATTGCTCATGATACCGGAATTTTCCGGTATTCCTGTACCAGTCCGGAGACGATGGAAGCAGCGGCACAGCTCATGCGGAAAGGGGTCGATACTGCAAAGATCACAGACCGCACGTATTACGAAAAGACGTATATACAGAATCAGATCCTTGGAAAAGCACTTCTGGAAAGCATTATGGTTCTGGATCAACGGTGTATTGTTTCAGTGGTTCGTCTGAAAGAAATGGAATTTTTCAAGGCAAAGCCGTCCGATCTTGAGGGGATTGTCAGTCAGATGCGTCAGACAAAAGGGGTCGAGGTGGCGATGTTCCTTCATGAAACGGCTTCACAGACCTTTAAGGTAAGTCTCAGGTCTAAAGAACAGGTCGATGTAAGCAGCATTGCAAAATATTTCGGTGGTGGCGGTCATGTCCGTGCAGCCGGAGTGACGATGAAAGGTTCCGTCCATGATGTCATCAATAATCTGACAGCATTGATCGAAAAGCAATTAGATGAGAAAAAAGAACAGGAAGACTAAGAATGAACGGAATTATAAATGTATATAAAGAAAAAGGATATACATCCCATGATGTAGTTGCCATTCTGCGTAAGATTGCCGGTCAGAAAAAGATTGGTCATACAGGCACCCTTGATCCTGATGCGACAGGGGTGCTTCCTGTTTGTCTGGGGCGTGCAACAAAGGTATGCGATCTTCTGACAGACCACGATAAGACTTATGAGACAGTACTGTTACTGGGAAAGACAACGGATACGCAGGATATTTCAGGGGAGATACTGAAAGAACATCCGACAGACCATCTGAATGAAGCAGAAGTGATAAAAGTGATTGAAAACTTCAAAGGCACATACGATCAGATCCCTCCAATGTATTCTGCACTGAAAGTCAATGGAAAAAAGCTGTATGAGCTTGCGAGAGAGGGAAAGACGGTAGAACGTAAAAGCAGAAAAGTAACCATTTATCAGATCCATATCAAAAAAATACAGTTGCCGAGAGTAAGGATGGAAGTGACATGTTCAAAGGGAACGTATATCCGCACTCTTTGTCATGATATAGGAAATCGGCTCGGAACAGGTGGCTGTATGGAAGAACTGACCAGGACAAAAGTCGGGAGATTCGAGTTGAAAGACAGTCTGAAATTAGAGGAACTAAGTGATCTTGCACAAAATGGCAGACTGGAAGATGCACTGATCCCACTGGATCAGATGTTCAGTGAATTACAGTCCGTTGTCCCTGCTGAGAAATATATTTCCAAAGCCTATAATGGAAATGATTTTTTCAAAAACCAGTTATCAGAAGACGGAAAATTCTGTTCCGGCGAAAAGGTCAGAGTATATGATGCACAGGGACATTTTATCGGGGTTTACCGGTATATGGAAGATAGAAAAATGTTCCATCTTGTAAAGATGTTCCTTGACCCGGAAGAATTGAGGTAATTATGCAGTATATAAAAGGAATTGATGCTTTCAGAGAGGGAAAAAGAACAGCCGTAACTCTTGGAAAATTTGACGGGCTTCACAGAGGACATCAGAAACTGATCGAAAAGATTTGTTCTTATGCGGGAAACGACTGTGTCAGTGTTGTATGTGCATTTGATATGCAGAGAAACTGTCTGATGACAAAAGAAGAAAGAAAAAAATTACTGGATGGAAAAGTGGATTATCTGATCGATTATCCATTTACCGGAGATCTGATGACAATGGAAGCTGAACGGTTTATTCAGAAAATCCTTTACGAAAAGCTTCATGCGGCACATATTGTCGTTGGTTCGGATTTTTCCTTCGGGTATCGGAAACGAGGGGATCATCAGATGCTGGAGCGATATGCACAGAAATATGATTATACTGTTGATGTGGTAGAAAAAGCACGTTTGGGAGACCGAGAGATCAGCAGTACCTATGTACGGGAGGCTTTGTCCCATGGAAATATCCGGCTGGCACAGGAACTTTTGGGCTATCCTTATGAAATGACGGGAATTGTAGAACATGGACGGGAACTGGGGCGTACTTTAGGATTTCCGACGATGAATGTCGCACCACAGGATGGGAAGATTCTTCCGCGGTACGGAGTTTATGCCTGCCGGGTCCTGATTGACGGAAAATGGTATGGTGGTGTGGGAAATGCAGGAGTGAAGCCGACAGTAACGCAGGAACAGAGAGAATTATTTGAAGTTTATGTTTATGATTATGAAGGGGATGCATATGGGAAGTACATTACGATCCGGTTCCTGGAATTTGAGCGTCCAGAGACAAGATTTGATTCTGTGAAAGAACTGAGGGCGTGTGTGATGCAGGATATGCGATATGGTGAGGAATATTTCCGGGAACATCCACTGAAAAAAAGCTGATGGATCAGGATAGAGCTGTGGGGACAGGGTTCAGAGATCATTCATCAGGGAAGGTTACATTCAGAAATGATTCGGGAAAATAGTTCTTTACAAGAATGTTCCACTGTGCTATACTAGCAAAGGTTATGAATCAGCCGGTGTTCGGTAATCGGATCACTCCGACCATTGCTTAATGCCAGGCGGTTTAACTAAGAATTTTAAGGAGGATATTACAATGATCGCAAAAGAGAAGAAACAGGCTATCATCAAAGAATTTGGAAGAACAGAGGGAGATACAGGATCACCGGAAGTACAGGTTGCTATCCTTACAGCAAGAATCAACGAGCTGACAGATCACTTCAAAGCTAACCCGAAGGATCACCACTCAAGAAGAGGACTTCTTAAGATGGTTGGACAGAGAAGAG
>ERZ779890.4990-NODE-4990-length-10712-cov-2.475462_pt1 | contig 10712 bp, 5 predicted proteins | sample MGYA00511553_ERZ779890 | MGnify/ENA primary metagenome ERZ779890 (study PRJEB29588, sample SAMEA2152064) | human gut metagenome | biome: human gut; feature: human-associated habitat; material: faeces | place: Denmark | collected 2008/2010 ...
CCGTCTACAATACCTTCAATGATGTACTTCTGGCATGCAAAGTAGAATACAACGATCGGAATCAGTGCTACTACGATGGCTGCCATCAGATGTCCGTAGTCAATAGAACCATATCCACTCTTCAGATACTGAATTGCTACCGGAATCGTACGGTATTTCGTACCGATCAACAGATACGGAAGCAGATAGTCATTCCATACCCACATCAGCTGAAGGATTGCAGTGGAGATAATGGTAGGCTTCAGAATCGGGATCAGGATCTTGAAAAATACCTGTAACGGATTACATCCATCGATCAGGGCAGCCTCTTCATTGCAAGCGGTTTCTTCAATCATTTCTTCCTCTTGTTCGCGAAAAAATCCTTTAGGAGGGCCGAGCACTCGTCGGCAAGAACCCCAGGCGTCACCTCGAACGTGTGGTTCAAACGCTCGTCGGCATTGACCTGATAGAGCGTTCCTACAGCCCCAGCCTTCGGGTCGGGAGCTCCGAAAACGCAGCGGGCGATGCGCGACTGGTGCATCAGCCCCGCGCACATGATGCAGGGCTCGAGCGTCACGTACACCGTGCAGTCCGAAAGGCGCCAAGCATCGAGCACGCGCGCCGCTTCCTGCATGGCGAGAAACTCTGCATGGCCTGCGGGGTTCTTCGTCGTTTCCCGCAAATTGCACGCTCGGGAAATCACGCGCGGCTCGGCTAAGGGGCGTCTCGTTCCCCGATCTATCGGCTCGTAGACCACCACAGCGCCGATAGGCACCTCTCCAAGCGATTCCGCACGTCGAGCCTCCGCAACGGCAAGCCTCATGTAATCTTCGTCGTTCATGCGCCCATTATACGGCACAACAAGGCCCCGGCCAAAGGCGTTGCGCACGCGTCACGAGGAAAGGAAAGAACCTGCGCACTACCTTACAGTCGGGGCCCAAGGGTGCCCCGCGGCCGCACGGGCCTCGATCAGAGGCCATACATCGCGTGATCGAATCGCGATGCTGGGGTGCTGCGGCCGCATCGGGGCTCATAGTCGATCAGCTACTGCCTCTCATCCCCCTTCTCCCTTTTGCGAAGCGCACCGAACGCTGCAGCGCCGACTGCGCCCGCGGCAAGAATCGCCAGGGTTGCCACACATGCAATGGGCATCGTCTCATCGCCCGTCTTCGCGAAGCGCGCAGGAGGCTTGCCAGGCGTGCCGGGCTTGCCGGGCGTGCCAGGAGTCACTGCGGGAGCAGGCTTCGTGTACGTGTTCTTGAACGTCGGAGGCGTTCCGTTAGGCCAGGTCACATTCGCGACAAGGTTGCCCTTGCCGTCATCGGTCACAACAACGGTCACCTTGTACGAGCGGCCGTCGTAGGTGATGCCGGTCTGCCCGTCGTTCATCTCGACCAGCGTGAAGTCGTACGTTCCGACCTTGTCGAAGTCGATCGCGGGGAACTCGATGCGGCCGTCAGCGGCGTTCTTCGCCTCGTACGTGCGACCGTCGGCGCCCGTCAGCTTGAAGGTGAACTCGCCCGCCGCGAGCGTGCGACCCTCGAGGGTCTTCGTCGCGCCGATGATCACCGTCGTACCCTTGGCCTTATAGGCGTTCTTGAAGACCGCCCCATCGGCGCCATCGATGGCAAAGTCAACCCTCAGCTCGTTGTCGATCTCCACAACAGTGGCCGTTACCTGGTACGTCGTCGCGTCATAGGTGACACCAGCAGCCGTAGTGCCCGCGCCGATCTCGCGCATCGTGTAGATGTGCGTGCCCGCCTCGGTGAATTTGATGTCCGAGAACACCACGTTCCCGTCAGCATCGTTCGTGCCCGTGGAGACGACCTTGCCGTTCTCGAGCAGCTCGAAGGAGAACTCGCCCGCGACGAGTGCTCGACCCTCAAGGATCTTCTTCGCCACAGGAGCCGCGAAAATCGGGTCAGGATCGGGGATGACTGGCGGCGTGTAGATATACGTGTTGGTGAAGGTGCGCAGCGGCGTGCCCTTCACGTAATCCTGCACATTGGTCACATTCGCCGTGACGTTTCCAGCGTTGTCCCTGGTCACCGTAACTTCGAAAGTGAAAGCGGGGTTCGGATCGTTCGTCACGTCAGCGTGCCCGCCCGCCTTCTCGGTGATGGTGTAGTGGAACACGAGCGTGTTGGCGTCAGCAGGCGGATTGTCGGTCGTCGGGCCATCGCCCGCATCAGGTGCCAACGCGCCGGCCTCAGATGCCACCGCAACGTCAGCCGCAGGGACGTCGCTCGCTACCGCCTTGTCAGCTGCGTTCGACTCGCTCGCGGCGGACTTAGCAGCAGCAGGAACGCTGTTGATCACGATAGGACCGTTGTCGAACAAGCTCGCGTCGAACGTGATCACGCCGAAGTCGACCGACCCGTCGGCATCATTGTGCGCCGTCGTCGCCACAGGCATCGGAGCATTCGCCTCAGCAGCGGTTAACGTGAAGGTGAACAGCCCCGTCATATCCGGCATTTCGACCGCGGAGTTGTTCGTGAAGCGCTTGAACGCGTTCACGGGAATCTGGTTGTCGTCATACTCGAAGCCGGCGACATTCGTGAACTCGCGTGTGTTGGGCGTGGTCGTGAGCTGGGCGGTCGCCACAAGCTTGCCCGTATGGACACCGTTTTCGTCAAGGTCGGTTACTGTCACCGTAAACTCAGCAGCATTGCTCGAGTACTGCACGCCACCGATAATGTGCCCGGCGTTCGCTTCGGTCACACGATACTTGTAGACTCCGACCTGGTTATACGTGATGTCCCCGAACGAAATCGGGGCATGGCCCGTAGCGGGGTCAACCATGTCGGCGCCGACCGTCACCATGGTATCGCCTGGCAGCGGAGCACCCATGGTCAGCGGCTCAAGCAGGAAGCTGAATGCGTCATTGGCTTCCCAGTCACGTCCCTCGAGCACCTTGGACAGCCCGAATCCCGCTTGGGTATCGAACGTCGCAGAGTCAGCTGCATAAGCATTCGTGAAAGAAACCTTGTTGCCAGCCGCGCCGTCGACCGTGGTCGTTATCACAAGCGCGCCTGCGTTGTCGGAAGCAACACTGATCGCAACGCTATGCATCGTCTTGTCATACGTCATGCCAGGCGCCCCGATGGAAGGCACGTTCTCGAACACATCGAAGGTGAACGTCTTGCCCGCGTCGTCCTGCGTGAAGTGCAGGTCGGTAAGCAGGGTCGCCTCGTACGCAACACCCGCAGCACGGGGCTCGGAATTCACAAACGCGCGCGTGCCGTCGCCGCCAAGCAGCGCCGCAGCAGCGTCATTGGTGCCAGCGATGTGGAAGGTGAATTCGCCCTGGTCCATATCGCGACCGTTGAGCGTCTTGCTCAGGAAGAGTCCAGCGTAGTCGCCTTCCGCCGTATAACGATTGGTGAAGTCGAGCGAGTTCTCGACCGTTCGCGTTGCCGCAAGCACGCCATTGTTGTCGGTCACCGTCACCACAATTGTGGCAGCATGGCGATCGAACGCCATACCCTGCGTACCATCAGCGGGAATCCGCTGGCTGTTCCACGAATTCTCGCGCACCATGAAGGTGTACGTACCCGGCTTGGTGAACGTTGCATCGCCGAAGGAGAAGTCGACCGCTTGGCCGTTCGTCCCTCGCAGCGCAACAGCGTCGGTACTCGTCAGACGAACAGCGCCGTTCGCGATGGCAGACTGCGTCGCGTCATCGCCAGGGAGCAGCACGAACCCGAAGGTCTCGTTTGGAAGCATGTCGCGCCCAGTGAGGGTCTTGGTGCCCGCCGCGAAGTCCTCGGCGGGAACGCTCACGGATTCAGGCGTATAGGAATTGCGGAAGGTTGCGAACGGCTCGGCCGGAGAGCCTTGCGCCGCGTCGGCAAGCTGGTAGCTCGCCGTCCAAACCACAACCGGCTCATCGTCGACTATCTCGCTCGCAATGTCTACCCTGACGACCCACGTGGACTCATCGTAGATCATCCCAGTCTGAAGCAGGGACGCGTCAGCGTCGGCAACGTTGATCCAGTTGCCAGCACCATCCGGCACCAACTCGGTGATGCGGTATTCGAACGACTCGCCGATCATGTCGCCCGTGAAGACGATGTCCCCAAACGTCACGCTGCCGTCGGCGTTAACTGCGCCGATCGGGTTTGCGGGCATCGGATTGTCGTCCATGACCGGCTCGATGCGGAAGTTGAACATACCGTGCGCAAGGGGATTCGTACCCGAGTTGTCGGTGTATTCCTTCTTCACCGCGGGATTCCACTTCGCTTCCCTCGCGGCGAATTCGTTGGTGAACGTTGCGGCGTCGACGCCGTCATCGGACTGGACGCTCGCGCCGTCGTCATCGACGATTTGCACCATGGTGCTCGACACATTCAATATGCCCTGATGGATGGCATCGTCGCCCTGCCCCGCAAGCTCTTCGGTCACCGTGACGACCACGCGATAGCGCGCCTGCGACAAGGACATGCCAGTTCCGGCGCCCACGCTCTGATCCTCGCTGATCTCATAAACGTACGTACCGGGCTTCGTGTAAGTGATGTTGCCGAACGTGCCAGCCGCATAACCACCGTCAGCCAAATCCTGCTTGGTAAGGGTAAGCACGCCATTAGGCTCGCCATTCTCGTCGAGCGGCATCGGAGCGTTGCCGGTCACCGGGGTAAGGATGAAGCGGAAGACGTCGTTGTCAGTCCAGCTACGACCGGTCAGCACCTTCTTGACGGCAAGGGCATCGTCGTTATCGAGCGTGCCGCTCGGACGATAGGCGTTGGTGAATTCAGCCGCCGCCTGCGTACCAGCAGCGATCGTTCCCGTCGCAGCTTGCGGTTCATTGTTTTCCGCAGGAGCTATCTGATCGAAACCAGTCGTAGGCTGCTCGCTGACGAGGTATTCCCAGCCCGCGCTCAAACCCCGGATGTAAAGCGTCTCGCCGTCCTTGAGCGAGTGCGTCGCCTTGCCGGTGTTGTCAAACGCGATAGTGAACGCATCACCCACAGGCTCATTATTCACATCGCGGACTTCGGCGGGGAATTCCTGCCCCTCCGCCTTGTCAATCTCGATGGTAAAGGTGAACGTGTCGTTGGCAAAATCGGCACGATCGTAGCCCTCGGGGACGACCAGCGACTTGGAGATAGCCAGCGTGCCTGGCTTCTCGATGACGAGCTTTCCGTTGTTGCCCAGATGGCAGGCAACGCTGCTCCCCGACCACAGGGGGTTGAGCACCGTCGTCGCCGTCGCCGTCGGATTGCTATCCTTAGGCGTGCGCAGCTCATCGATATAGGTAATGCGCGGAGTACCTGGCTTGAATACCGCGTTGCCGGAAGCATCGGTACCGATATAGCCGAACAAAGACTCAGAGATATTACCCGAGAACGGGATGGCGCCCGACTGCGGCGTCGCCTGCCCGTTGCCAATATCGTACCAGCTGCGCTTGTAGTAATACGTGCCGTCTGCGTTCAACGCACCCTTGGCGGGCACCGTGCACGCCTCATCCGTATAGATCGGCGTTTCCTCGGTCATGTAGTAGTAGCTGTTGGACTTCGCCGGGGTGAACGCCGCCAGGACGTCGCCGTCTTCGCCGCCGCTCCACTTGTTCGCATAGAACGCCACGCCGTCACCGATCGTGTTTGCCTCGATATAGGCGGCAAGCGCCGCATCAGGATTCGCCAAGGCGCTCTCCACGTCTTCCTTCACGCTCGACTCGAAGAACACGCGAATGGGGAACGTCATGTCGACGTTGCCCGTGCCTGCCGATTCGTCAATCTGGAAATGACGCAGCGGGATGAGCGACGCGGGAATCTTCACTTCGACAAAATCGCCCGTCGCCAAATCGTCTGACTTGGTCACCGTGATGACGATCGAACTCAAGTTGCCCGAAGGATAAAGCACGTTGCCCGCTTCGCCTGAGAAGGTGTACGTATCAACGTTTCCGCTCGTCGTTTTCACCGGATTTTGGAACAGCTGCTTCGCAAACACGATCGTCGTAAACGAATCGACCTTCATGTAGTCGCCAAGCTGGTCGGTGAAGGTGATGTATCCCGAAGTCGAAGGATCATAGCCCTGCTGCACTTCGGTGGGAAGGCCCGTCGAGCTTGTGATCTCCTGGGAAATCTCGTCGAAGAGGGTCTTCAGATCGGCCGCGTTCGAAGCCGCTTTGTAGAAGTCGGAATTGGTCGCACGTGCGCCAAAGTTCCAAACCCATCGGCCGGACTCCCAAGGCCATTGGCCATCTTGCCATGCATAGCTGGCCGTAGGATAGTTGCTCGACACGGCGTGCATGAACTTGTTCTCACGGCTAGTGCCGCTGTTCGTAGGATCGGGCGCGGGGTTCGCACCACTGAAGATGCCGACGGAGTAAATGGTCGCCCCCGCATCCTTCATCGACTTAGCAGCGGCAACGGCAGAACTCGCCACACCACTTTCGAAACCGTTGCTGCTCGTCGGCGAACCATCGGTGAAGAACACCACGATCTTCTTGGCGTCCTCGCGACCCGACGTCTGGCCATCCGCAAGTTCCAACCCATAGTCAGCCTGCGTCGCACCGGCAGGCTTAATGGCATTGACGGTCGACTTCAAGTCATCCGCCAACGACCCGACACACGAGGTCAGGTTCTTCATCACCTGGCTGTAGTTGTAGGTGTACTTGCCATCGCGATAGGTATCGTTACCTACCTGATTGCTTTTCTTTCCCGCAAACTTCACGAGCGAAACCCGATGCTGCTGGGCAGGGTCGCTTATGCTTGCGTTCTGCTTCGCGATCTCGTCGATAAACGAGTTCGCCGCAGCCTTGAGCGCATCGATCCTCTTCGTGTTGTCGCCACTACCCATGGGATCGTCCATCGAGCCCGAGGCGTCGAGCACCAGCACGATATCGAGCGGCTGCGCGATCTTCGACTTCAAGTTCGACGTGGACGAAAGCGCCGAGAACGCCGTGAGGAAATCCGCCTCGGAGCTTTTCTCGATCGTTATCGTTCCGTCCGCCCCCGTCAGAGCGATGCCCTCGGTCGACACCGTCTTGTCGGTCCAGATGCGGCCGACGCTCTGGGTCGAGTAATCCAGACCCCAATCCCTCCACGTGCTCGCCGTATTGGGGTCGGCCACCGTGTCCTTGTCGCCTGCGGCATAGGGCGTGGTTCCTGCGCCCGACGCGCCCGATCCCGCAGAAGCGCTTTCATCGGCGAACGAGAGCGTCGGCATGCCGACGGTCAGCGCGAGAAGCGCCGAAAGCAAGATGTTACGAATCTTGGTGCGTTTCATGATGGAACCTCCGTCCCCCTTGCCTCGGAATCCTCGCGTGCTCGACGTTGTCTCGCGCCAGAAACGGCACCTTTCTTATTCCCGTCTTCATTCATTGCTCCTCTCCTCGTATACGCGCATTGCCTTGCGCACTACCACCCTTCCATCATGAAGGGAAACGGGTGAGGGGGTAACGTTCGTAGATGCGCAAGGGGGTTTCGTATATACGAAACCCCCTTTGTGAGTTCTCGCTATCTATTCGCATCGAATGTCCGCATTTTCGAAAAGGAACAGGACGCGAAGTGTCCCGATTTGCGGCGATTTCAGCGCCTCGGCCAAAATGTCCCCCTTGAAAAGGTTGTTCACGATATCGCAACCGTTCACCTCGTTTTCACCTTGTATAATGTCGCTCAGAGGAAAGTTGTTCAATCTGTAGCAGGAAAGGCATTTTATGAACACCATTGCGAAAAATACCTTTATCGCGATGGTTTCGCTCGCGCTCTTCTACTTCATTTTTCTCGAGAGCAACTCGTTTTACCTCTCAAGCATGTCATCCTTTTCGCTTGAGTCCAAATTCGCTACAACGATTGTCCCTATAATGGGACTCAATGCCCTGGGATTCCTCTGCTATCCGCTCTACAGCTTGAAGCTTTCTCGAAGAAAGCGGCGAGGCACGGCTCTCGTTTTCGCCATCCTCTGGATCGTCTGCCTCATCATCGCGGCAACAGTTTCTTCGCCCATCGCCATTGTCGGGGCTGGCTACCTTTCGTTTTTCATTATGGGCGTACTCGGCGGCAACGCCTATTTCGGTGTGGCGATGATGCTCGCGCAGAGCAATCGACTGATTACGAGTGTCGCGCTCGCGCACGCCGCAGGAATCCTCCTCCATCTGATTTGCTTTCACATTCCACTGGGAAGGGCGGGAGACGCCGCTTTGCTAGGCCTCGGCATCATCGCCTTCTCGCTCGTAGCGCTCTTCGGCTGGCCATCGCTTCAGGTACCCCGCGAGGGGGCAGCGGTGGACCGCATGGACAACCCGATATATCCTCGCAAGATTCTCAATCCTCAGGGAGCCGTCGCACCGTCCAATCTCCAGGAACCGCAAGGGTTCGCTATCCAGCTTGTCGCGCTTACCATTCTGCTCGCGGTGCTGTTTAACGTCCTCAACAGCGTAACTTCACTCGGAACCCCCTGGGTCAACCAGTACGCCGAAGTCTGGCCGCGGCTTGTTGTTGCGGTCTGCGGAGTCGCTGCAGGCGTTTTCTTCGATATTGATCGCCGTCGCCATATGGGAACGGTGGTTCTTTGCGTCGCATTCCTCGCAATGGCCGCAGCGCTCGCCGCAGGGTCGGGCTTGAATATCACGGTCTGCCGCGTTGTGTTCTACGCAGGATCGGGGATTTTCGCCGTTTTCTACTTATCACTGTTCATCTGGCTCGCGCTTATATGCGAGTTCCCCAACTTTGGGCGGGAATGGGGAAGGTTATCAGCAACGTTGTCGCGCTGGTCGTCACGATTCCTTCGGCCGCCCTCGCGCAAGCCAATGACCAGGCGCTCACTTCGCTCGCCTTTGTGCTGTTCGCGGCTGTTCTCATCTTGATGACGCGCGCAGGAATGCTCGCCCCCGACTATGAAGAGCGCATCTCATCGTATTCCGAAAAATCAACAGACGCCGAAGAAACGCCCGACCATGAGAGTGCGGAGAAGCCCGACCAAGAATCCCCCGAACAGGCTTCCCCGCGAAGCCCCGAGGAGGCCCTTGCGGCGTTTTGCGAATCGTATGGACTCACGAAGCGGGAAAGCGACGTTCTCGCTGCAGTGGTCTCGGATGAGCGGCCGCTCAAGCACGTCGCAGCAGAGCTGGGCGTGGGCTTGCGCACTGTTCAGCACCATCTCACCTCGCTGTATAAGAAGACGGGCACCCAAACGCGCACCGGCCTGACCGCGCGCTTCATCGAGGAGTCGCAAAACGGCGCGCAAGCAAGGGAGAGCCACGAGGAGCAGCCCAGCGAGGCAACGAGGAGCGCGAGCGCAGAAGGTGCCAGCGGCAAATAACGCAACCTGCGAAAGTTCCGCATCGTAAACGACCCTCCCCCTTCGCAAGGAATCGGCGGTTGCTTACGCGGGGATTTGGAAGCGCTGCTTCTCTTCAGCGTCGGGAACTTTTTTCGTATATGCCATCGCTCGGTCTCGAGGATGCCGGAGCGTCATCACGGAATCAATTCCCCACTAAAAAGGCCTGACGGCATTAACCATCAGGCCTTTCATTTTGTGATCAGTTGGGTCCGAAGCGTGTTCGCACCCGTTTCGCGCTAGCCGATCTTGCAGACCCAGCCGTGCTTGTCCTCGAGGGCGCCGTCCTGGATGCCCGTGAGCGTTTCGCGAAGCTTCTTCATCACCGGGCCGATCTCGGTGCAACCAGCAGGGAAGACAACTTCTTGGTCGGCGCCGTTGACCTTGTTGTCGATCTGACCAACTGGGGAGATAACCGCCGCGGTGCCGCACAGGCCGCACTCAACGAACTCGCCGCCGGCAACTTCTTCCCAAGTGACATAGCGCTCGTCGACCGTCATGCCCAAATCCTTCGCAACCTGAACAAGGCTGCGACGCGTGATGGAAGGCAGGATGGAGTCGGTGTGGGACTTCGGCACCACGAGCGTGCCGTCCTCCTTCACGAACAGCACGTTTGCGCCGCCCGTTTCCTCAACGTAGGTGCGCGACTCGGAGTCGAGATAGAGGTTCTCGGCATAACCGCCGCGGTGCGCCTCCATCGTCGGACGCAACGACATGGCGTAGTTCAAGCCCGCCTTGATGTTGCCCGTGCCATGCGGTGCAGCGCGGTCATACTCGGAGACACGCAGTTTGATCGGCTTCAGGCCGCCCTTGAAGTACGGACCGACCGGCGTGACCAGGATGCGGAAGGTGTACTCGGGAGCCGGGGCAACGCCGATGACCTCGCCCGAACCGATCATGAACGGACGCACATAGAGCGTAGCACCCGAACCAAACGGCGGCACCCAAGCGGCGTTCGCGCTCACGACAGCCTTCACAGCCTCGATAAACTTGTCCTTCGGGAAGCCGGGCATCTCGAGACGCTCGGCGGAGGCAAACATGCGCTCGGCGTTCATATCGGGGCGGAAGCAGACAATCGAACCGTCTTCGGTGGTGTAGGCCTTCAGACCCTCGAAGACCTCCTGGCAATAGTGGAAAATGCCCGCGCACTCGGAAAGGTGCAGGTCATGATCAGTGGTCAGGCCACCCTCGTCCCATTCGCCATCTTTCCAATGCGCTTCAAAGCTGTAGTCGGTCTTATGGTAGCCGAAATCGAGGCTGCCCCAATCCAGGTCTTTTTTCTCGACGGTCATCGTTTGCTCCTCATAAATACTGGCGCGAATTCATATACGCATTTTGCACGATACAACGAACTTTAGCCGCGTAAAGCAAAATTTGCCGAACGGACATATTGAACCGCTATGAATTGCAATGATGAAGCGAGCGTGGCGCAGGGCGTCCCGAGCGCGAAC
>ERZ779890.4994-NODE-4994-length-10706-cov-2.694019_pt1 | contig 10706 bp, 8 predicted proteins | sample MGYA00511553_ERZ779890 | MGnify/ENA primary metagenome ERZ779890 (study PRJEB29588, sample SAMEA2152064) | human gut metagenome | biome: human gut; feature: human-associated habitat; material: faeces | place: Denmark | collected 2008/2010 ...
CGAAGGACAAGCCGATCGGCTCCGACGTCGACTTGAAGAGAATTGCCCAGCTCACGCCTGGTTTCACGGGTGCTGACCTGATGAACCTCATGAACGAGAGTGCGCTTCTGACCGCGCGCCGCGGCAAGAAGATCATCACGATGCGCGAAGTGAACGAGTCGATGGAGCGCGTCATCGCCGGCCCCGAGCGCAAGGGCCGCGTGATGGATGAGGTTACCAAGCACACCATTGCCTACCACGAGAGCGGCCATGCTCTCGTGGGTCACCTGCTTCCGCATGCCGACCCGGTGCACAAGATTTCGATCATCTCCCGTGGCCGCGCGCTCGGCTACACCCTGTCCATCCCTAAGGAGGACAAGGTGCTGAACACCGTGGGCGAGATGCTCGACGAGCTGGCGGTCTTCATGGGCGGCCGTGTGGCGGAGGAAATCTTCTGCGACGACGTAACCACGGGCGCGAGCAACGACCTCGAGCGTGCGACGAAGATGGCGCGCGCGATGGTGACGCAGTACGGCATGTCCGCAGCGCTCGGCACGCAGGTGTTTGGCCAGCCCAACCACGAGGTATTCCTCGGTCGCGACTACGGCAACACGCAGGATTACTCCGAGGAGACGGCGCGCCGCATCGACGACGAGGTTGCACGCATCATGAAGGGGGCGCACGACCGCGCCTACGAGATCCTGAGCTCGCATCGTGATCAGATGGACCTCATGGCGAGCGTGCTTCTCGAGCGCGAGACGATCGACGGTGCCGCATGCCAGGCGCTTCTCGACAACCGCTGGAGCGAGTATCTCGAGCACGAGGACGAGATCATCGCGAAGAAGGATCGCGAAGAGGCCGAGGCCCGCGCGCGTGACGCCAAGCTTGCCGACCCGAATTGGAATGCTGACGCGATGGGCGGCAGCGATGTGGACGGTCCCGACGGTGCACCGACCAACGTGGAGGCGAAACATACCGACGCGTTCACGCCCCATGGGATCTTGAACGACCTCGAGGCTGGTTTCCGCGATATCGCTCATGGCGACCATGTCGACAATGGCAAAGATGACAAGGATAGCAAACACTAAGGAGCGCATACGTGAATTGGCAATGTGCCTCGTATAGCTTCGACGTCAAGATGCCCATCGTGATGGGCATCTTGAATGTCACGCCCGATTCGTTCTCCGACGGGGGAGAGCACAACACGCACGACGCTGCGATTGCGCACGCGAAGAGCATGATTGAGCAGGGTGCGAAGGTCATCGACGTGGGCGGCGAGTCCACGCGTCCCGGCTCCGCCGAGGTGTCGGTCGCAGAAGAACTCTCGCGCACGGTCGAGGTTGTCCGCGAGCTCGCCCAGGCGGGCATCTGCGTGAGCATCGACACGCGCCACGCCGAGGTTGCGCGCGCCTGTGTGGAGGCGGGTGCCTCCGTCATCAACGACGTGTCGGGTTTTCGCGACCCAGCGATGGTTGAGGTCGCGCGTTCTTGCGATGCGGGCCTCGTCGTTATGCACATGAAGGGCGAGCCGCGCACCATGCAAGACGATCCCGTCTATGACGATGTCGTCGTTGAAGTGCGCGATTACCTGGCAAAACGCGCGGCAGAACTGGAAGCGGCGGGCATTGCGCACGACCGCATCTGCCTCGACCCGGGCCCTGGGTTCGGCAAGACCGCCTCGCAGACGATGGAACTCATGCGCAACTTCCACGAGATCGCGCGTCTGGGCTACCCTTCGATGGTCGCGGTCTCGCGCAAGAGCTACATCGGCAAGGCCTACGGAATCGAGGACCCTCACGATCGCGATCGCGCGTCGGCGGCCGAGGCGCTCATGGCGTGCGAGCTGGGCGCAGGTGTGGTGCGCGCCCATAACGTGGAGGAAACCGTGAAGGCGCTGAAGGATTTGCGCCCGTATTGCTACCTGGGCCTGGGTTGCAACGTGGCGCTCGTGGCGGAGCCTGGCGAGGAGCGCGAGGGCAAGATCGCCCAGATCGAACACGCGATCGGCCAGCTGTGCATGATTCCCGACTCGCAGATCGTCGACGTGTCGAGCTACTACGAAAGCGAGCCTGCGTACTATCTTGATCAGGAGCCGTTCGTGAACGCCGTCGTGCTCATGCGCACGGGCGTAGCGCCGAAGGAGCTGCTGGAGTACCTGCACGCGATCGAGAACAGCCTGGGCCGTGTGCGCGAAATCGAGAACGGCCCGCGTACGTGCGATGTCGACATCTTGGACTACCAGCTCTACGTGGTGGACAACGACGTGCTCACGCTGCCGCATCCGCGCATCTGCGAGCGCGACTTCGTGGTGAAACCCTTGCTCGAGATTTCCCCTAACCACGTTCTCGCCGACGGCACGCCCGTCGCGAGCATTCCCGAAGACCAGCGCGTCGGCCACGCCGTGAAGCTGTAAAAACTATCCAAATTCATTTTTGCCCCGCTTCTGCAAATCGTAGAGGCGGGGTTTTATATTTCCGAGGGATTTCCGAAGAGTCCTTCTCGATGCATTTGGACAGATTGCCAATGATTATTTGTGCTCAGGGCAATTACGAGAAGGGGCTCAGTATCTAATTCGGCGATTACATTAAGGCCAATCAAAACCGTTTTTTATAGGGAGGGAGGTGAGAGGTTTCTCGCTTTCATTTATTGAAAACGACCGAAAGGATTGGCATGAAAAAGAAGAGTATCAAAAAGGTGCTTCTATGCTCTGCATGTTCGATTGCACTTGCGTTTAGTATGGTAGGAACGGCTTTTGCCTATAACTACCAAAAGGAGTCAAGCTATCGCTATTGGTATGTAAACCCAACATATCGCTCCTATAACAAGGGGGCATACAATCAGATGGGATATTACCTGGCCAATTGCTACTCATGGATGAATGTATCCAATTATGAGCGTGTCGTTGGAGAAGGAGCCATGATCTCCCAGGCGGGAGGAACTACGGGTACCGTATGGGGAACCGAAGTAATGCATTGGGGCGAGGCGATGACAAGCTGGGCAAATACGCCTCAACACACTTATATTCGCTCAAGTCTCGAATGGGACATTGGCCATGGTGAAGGAGCTGCGGCGTGGGGTTACGGAAAGGTTCGGTCCGCTGACTTAACCATGAATGAAGTCACTTCCGATAATATCTTTCTTCTAACGCTTGAAGACGCAGGAACGATTTCTCTGAACGATGAAGGCGAAGAGTGGACTCCGGGTATGCATAATTTCGTTGGAGAAAATGGCTTGGTGTATGGCGTTCCGTATACGGATGAGAACGGGCAGACAGTTATGCCCGATATGGGACGGGTTGAAGCAACGAATGGAACTGTCGGGTACATGGCGATTGATGATATCGAGGCGGCAGTTTTTAACGGAGCGAAAACGCCGGATGGACAGATCAAAGCCGCCGAGCAAAATGCGCGCGATGAGGCAAAAGCACTCAGAACAGCCTTTGCCGAATATTACGGCATTGATGCGCTGAGTGACGCGGCGGCTTATCAGTGCATTATCGATGTTCGTTATGAAGGCGGAACGGAAAGCGCTAAATCGAAGATGGAGCGTGACGCCAGCGCATTGTTGGCTGAGGCGTTGGACGAGGGCGAGGTCGCCGAAGCACATCTAAACTCACTGTCAAATTCGGGGTTCACCAATAGCCTTACAATTTCAGATGCAGCGTTTGAGGAGATATTGAACCTTGCTAAGGAGAACATGAAAGTCTTCGTCCCAGTTTATTCCGTCGAAGGTGCTGTTGTAGGTGAGTATTCGTTCGTGAGATTCTGATTATTCGCCATTCTGGTCATGCTGTATGATTGTTGGTATTCGTACATGAGAGGAAGGGAGCTCTCAGTGAATATCGGTCAACTTGAGCATGTGGTCGAGGCGATTCGCTTCAGCAGTTTTGCGCTTGCGGCAAAAGCGAGACATACCTCGCCGCAAGCGCTCTCAAAGGCCGTGTCTGATCTTGAAAGGGAATTGGGAGTCAAGCTGTTCGAGCGAACGGGAAGAAGCGTTGAGGCAACGCCTTTTGCTAGGGAGTTCGAGAAAAAGGCACGACATGTTCTGCTCGAGTTCGAGCAACTAAGAAGATTCCCAGCAACTTTTTTTGCAGAGTCTTCCGAGAACTGCAGTTTTCGCTTGGCGATATCGGATTCGTCGTTTCGAGGGCTCATCCTCACAGAGCAAGATTTCGCCCCATTGCGCGATGAATCTGGCTTAAATGTCAATCTTTATCGGGCGTCGAGCGATTCATGCCTTTCCGCGATTCGTCAAGATATAGCTGATGCTGCCATATTGCCCGGACCAGTCGATGAAGTGGGGCTTTTGTGTTTCCCGGTTCATAAAAGCCTTGCAAGTGTAATCGTCGATAAGGGATGGCCATTGGGGATGGGCGGTGCGGTTTCTCTAGCTGAAATTGTCGATCGTCCGATTGCCTGCCCTCGCGATATCAGATTCGTTCGTCCTTACATTGAATCGCAATTTCGGGCAAGGGGTTTAGTGCCTCGCTTTCAGTTCGTGGAGCCTACGCTTAATGGTTTTCTCTCTTTTCTGGGAAACGGGGGCGTGGTGTTTATTCGAAAAGGCGGATCGATACCCAAGGATGTAGCGGGTATCTGCGAAATCGATCTTCGGGACGGGGATTCGTTTGCCATTCCGTTTTTTCTCGTCTGCAAGGCTGGCTGCCCTCCTGAGATGGTCGAGCTTATCATTGCCTTCTTTCGGGAGAGGCTAGGCTGACCGAGCTGATTGGGGTGACGAATGACGCGTCTATCATGCTTTGAAAGGAGTGCACTATGAAGTGCTTGAGGGCAAGATTTAGGGTAGCCAAAGTATTTGCTCTGGCGGCGGCATTTGTTCTTGCGTGTATATGCGGGCTTGCCGGGTGCTCGCAGCAGGAGGCGAGCGAATCGGGGAGCGGTCTCGTCAAAAGCGAGGATTACCCCAACACCGTTACGGTCGACAAGCTATCGATGGAATATCCCAACGAGTTCGAGGTTTCCAAGAAGTACGACGCCGGGCAGTATGCGGGCGACTTCCCCGACGGCGTGTCCGACACCGCCTCGGCGCTTCTCCTTAACAAGAGCGGTTCGGTCATAATCACCGTTGTGAGTGCCGACGACTCAGGGAGCGTCGGCTTTGATGGGCTTAAGGATTGGATCGAAGCCGCGCCCGAGCGCCTCGAGAAGATGAAGGAAACGCAGCCGGAGATGTACGAATCTCTGAAAAACGTGGAGCGGGCGACCCCCGAGAGGACCACGGTGAACGGGGCCGATGCGCTCTGTGCGAAGACTACGAGCGGCAAAACGACGACGGTAACGTACTACCTTGCGAAGGATGGCGCGATTGCCGGGTACGTGTCCGTCGTGCTTCCCACGTCGGAATACGATGCGAACAAGGGCATCTACGAGAAAATCGTTGCCACGACAACGATAAGCTAAGGGCTCGCTCTGCTTCCGCTACCGCGTTCGCGGCTTCAAGAGGCTTGCGAACAGCCAAGTCACACATGCCGACGGCGATTCCCAGGGCGAACTGTCCCGTCCTCATCGCGTAGGCTGCCACTTGCGTCCAGTCAGCCGCCACAGCGAAGCTCATCGTGTAGTACAGCGGGGCGCCGGGAATGAGCGGCACAACGGAGGGAATCACGAACAGCAGCGAGGGAATGTTGCGCCATTGTGCGAGGGCTTCGGAATAGAGCGCGGAAAAGGCGCTCGCGACGAGTGCGGGGAAGAACACGCTGTTCGACACGCATCCGACGGCTAGATAGATCGCCCAGCTGAGGATGCCGCCGACCGATGCGGCAGCGAGGTACTTGCGGGGCAGGTGAAAGATCATCGCGAAACCCGCTGCGCCGAAGAACGCCGCTATGAGCTGGGCGGTAACACCCATCCAGTTGAGCTCAAACCCGGGGCCGACGTTGTGACTTGCGTCGAACAGGAATATTGCGGTCATGAACCCGCCCGCCAGCGCCACCGCCCATAGCATCGTTTCCACGAAGCGCATGGTACCGGCCACGGTGTCGCCGACGAGCATGTCGTGGATGGCGTTCGTCATGAAGATGCCGGGGATGAGCAGCATGACCTCGCCGATGAGAATCTTGTCCAGGTGGATGAGCGGGTTGGCGCCCTGAAGCGCGTTCGTGCTGCTGATATCCGCGCCGAGAATTCCCGCCGCAATGGCCTCGACGAACGCAACGGTTGCGCACGTTCCCACGCCAGCGAGAAACGAGCACAGCAGGTTGAACATGAGCATGTTGGGACAGCGCGGCGCGAGCTTCTCCTGCAAGAGGCAGATGAGCACGGCGAACACCGCGGCGAAGATGGCGTCGACCGCCGTGCCGCCGAAGAATACGGTGAAGCCTGCTGCGGCAAAGATGCTTCCCAGGTAGAACGTCATGCGATCGGGGGGTTGGTCGATGCAGCGCTTTATGGCCCTGGCGAGCTCATCGACGCTCGGGGTTTTCTTGCAACATTGTTTTCCAAGCTTGTGGAAGGCGGCGACGACACGGTAGTCCGTCGGTCCCGGCGCGATGATGCGCCGCGTTTGTGTGAGCCGCTCGCCGTCGGGAAAGTCCATCGTGACCACGAGCGTCGCCGTGATGGCGAACACGTTCATGGCGCATGCCCCGTAGGCTCGTCCGACGCTGGAAAGCGTGCTTTCCACGCGGCTCACTTCGGCGCCAGCAAGCAGCATGGCCTCGCCCATGTTCAAAAGCTCGTAGAGTATTTCGCTGTGGTTTTCCATGGCTGCCATTATACGCGAGCAAGCTGCGCAGCCCGTCGTTTTCGGGCATAATGCGTGAGGAAGATGACGCGGGAAAGGAAGCGGTGCAGTGTTTCGCTTGCAGGTGCTCGAATCAGTGGACTCCACCAACGAGGTGATTAAACGTGCGATCGAGGATGGCGAACCGGAAGGGCTTGCCATCAGGGCATATCGTCAAACTGGCGGCTATGGGCGACAGGGCCGTGCATGGAAGAGCCCCCGTGGCGGCATGTACGAGTCGATTCTTTTGCGCCCCGAGGTCGAGATGCGCGAGCTTCCCACGCTGGCGCTCGTCGTCGCGATCGCAGTGCGCCGCGCGCTGGCGAGCCTTGTTGTGGACGACCAGGCGCGTCGCATCTGCATCAAGTGGCCGAACGACGTCGTGCTGGTGGGTGGGACGTTTCCGCAGACAACCGCCCCAAGCATCAAGAGCCTCTACTCCAAGCTCGCCGGCATCTCCTCGGAGGTCCATGCGGGTGGGATATGCGTGGGGATCGGCGTGAACGTCGAGCCGCCCGAGGACGCGATGGAGGTTGACGGAAAGAACGCGCCGGCTTATCTGGCCGACCTTGGCTTCGGGTTCACCTGCGAGCGCGAAGCTGCGATCAACGCTGTGGGCGATGCGGTTCTCCACGAGTTCGAGCCTCTGTATCGCCGCTGGTGCGACGGTGGGTTCGCAGCGCTTTCGGGTGAGTTCGCCGAGCATTCGATGCTCGAGGGACGTTTCGTTCGTATGGCTAATCAGCTGGGAGAAGTCGTTTGCGAGGGTACGGTGCGCGGAGTCGATGCGTCCGGGCGGCTGATCATTCGACTGGAAGACGGCGAGGCGAAAGCCGTCGCCTCGGGCGAGGTGCATCTGCTTTAGCGAGCTCGAGCGCCACGGTGCACGCCGTGTTGGGTGTGGTCGCGGCGCACGTCACAGCACGCGTGGCCCGCGGCGCACGCCTCAGCATGAGCTGCCTGCTTCGGGTTCTCAGCCTTCCCATTTCGCCTACCGCTTGCCGTCGCTTTCGCGCGGTGGGCGTGATAAACTATTCCTTCTTGTGCGCTGATATGCATACAATCGTATGTTTCCGAAAAATGGCAAATGAGACGATTGAAGCATGAGGTATGCATATGACGGCACAAGAAGAACAACGTGGCCAATCTTTGAAATCGACCCCCGAAGCCTCGGCGGGCACCCCCTCTTCTCCTAATGGAGCCCCTGCGCGTAAGCCGCAGGGCAACGATCGTGTTACCCGCATGGGCACGGCGTCCCTTCCGCGGCTCATCACCGAGTTCGCTATTCCCGCTATCCTGGGCATGCTGGTGAATGCGGCGTACAACCTGATCGACTCCATCTTCCTCGGGCAGGCGATGGGGGAAATCGGCCTGTCGGCGGCAACGGTCGCGGCTCCGCTCATGGTTGTGTTCATGGCGCTCGCGATGCTCGTCGGCAACGGCGGCAACGCGCTTGCCGCACTTCGTTTGGGCGAAGGCCGCAAAGCGGATGCGGAAATCAGCCTCGGCAACACCGTGACGCTCGGCGTTATCCTCTGGATCATCATCGCCGCCATCGCGGCATACCCACCGCTGCTCGACGCGTTCCTCACCTTCTCAAGCGCGACCGACGAGGTGCGTCCGTACGCTGCGACGTTCATCCAGATCCTGAGCTTCGGTTTCGTGTTGCAGATGATTGGCATGGGCGTGAACAACTTCATCCGCACGGCGGGCGCCCCCAACCGCGCGCTTCTGACCATGGTTATCGGCGCGGTGGTGTGCACCATCTTCAACTATATCTTCGTCCTGAAGCTTGGCTGGGGCGTTGCCGGTTCCGCTTACGCCACGCTGATCGGTCAGGCTGCATCGTGCATCTCGGTGTTGTGGTTCTTCATTTTCACGAAGAACGCGCCGCTCAAGCTTCATCTGCACTGCATGCGTCCCCACGCGAAGATCATCCGTGCTATCCTGTCGCTCGGCCTTGCGAGTTTTGCCGTGCAGGCAGGTGCCGCGGTCGTGAACTTCGCTGTGAACTTCCTACTGGTAAAGTACGGCAGCGCGAGCGCTATCGGCGCCGAGGGCGCGCTCGCCTCCATCGGCGTCGTGCAGCGCATCGCCATGTTCACGGTGATGCCGCTCGTCGGCGTCTCGATTGCTATCCAGCCGCTGCTCGGCTTCAACTACGGCGCGAAGAACATCGCTCGTGTGCGCAAGACGCTCTGGCTGGGCGTGGCGTTCGCCACCTCGCTTGCCGTTATGATGTGGGCGCTCGTGCACCTGTTCCCGAACCAGATCGTGGGCCTGTTCGGCATCACGAACGCATCGCTCGCCGAGTTCACCATCTTCGCGCTGAAGGTCCAGCTGCTCATGCTTCCTTTCGTGGGCTTCCAGATTGTGGGCTCGAACTACTTCCAGGCGACCGGCCAGCCGATGAAGTCGACGATCCTCTCGCTCACGCGCCAGGTGCTGTTCCTTTTGCCGCTCATGTTCTGGCTGCCTGAAGTGCTTCCTGGTTGGTTTTCGCAGTTCACAGGCTTGGACGCCCTCTATATCGCGACGCCGGTGGCGGACTTCCTCGCCATCTTCACGGTTGGCATCTTCATTGCAATCGAGATGCGTCGCTTGAAGGACGTCGAGAGCGGGAAAATCATCTCGAAGTACTAAGTTGTTGCGCGTGCTTGGGTGCTGTATGTCGCTTGTTGCCGTGGGAACTGCGAGGCCCTGAGGGGCGCGGGGTACGCGCAAACTGCGGGGGAGTCGCGCCACGGCTTGCGCGCGCAAGCTAACTTTCTTATGGAATTCCGCGTTCAAACGATGGAATTCGAAGTCAACTGCTAGAGTTTCAACGTTATTGTCGTCTGACCCGAAAGAGGTACAGAAAGTGGAGCAAGTCAAAAAAGGCGCCACCTCGGCGTCGCGCACCCGCTCGATCGCATTCGTCGGCTTGGCTGTTGCCATCATGGCAGTGTCCGCCTGGGTTACCGTGCCGCTCGGACCGGTACCTTTCACGCTGCAGATGTTCGCCATCACCTTCGCTATCGTGATGCTCTCTCCGAAGGAGTGCATCGCCGCCATCGTGCTGTACCTCGCGCTCGGCGCCATCGGTCTGCCGGTTTTCTCCGGCATGAGCGGCGGAATCGCCAAGCTCATGGGTCCGACCGGCGGCTTTCTGTGGGGCTATATCTTCGGCGTCGCCGCTGCCGTGGGGCTGCTCTATGTGCTGCGCCGCCGCATGGGTGCAGCCGACAAGGCAAACGCCTCCGACCAGCGCGGTTTCGTTGCGTTCCTGAAGAACGCCGCCGCCGAAATCGTCGCGGGCCTCGTGTTCACCGCGATCGCGTACTTCTGCGGCTGGCTGCAGCTGATGCTCGTCATGGGCATCTCGCCTGAGGCCGCGTTCCTTGCCGGTGTGGCGCCTTTCGTGGTGGTCGACGTGCTGAAGATTCTTGCCGCCGTCGCGTGCGCTCGCGCCGTGAAGGCTGCGCTTCGCTAAATACCCATTCCGCGCACGTTTGGGGTGCGTGCTATAATCGCTTGGAAACAAGCAACCATCATGCGCAGGCGATTTTCGCCTGCGCTTTCTATGAGGGAGTGACTAGTGGGCTGCGCAATCATCGGTTGCGGGAAATCTCTTCCCGCGCTTGCCGTCGCGAACGACGACCTTACCCAGCTTGTCGACACGAGCGACGAGTGGATCACCACGCGCACGGGCATCAAGTCCCGCCGCATCGCCGTTGGGGAAACGAACGTCGATATGGCCGAAGGTGCCGCGCGTCGGGCGATGGGCCTTGTCGAGGGCGGCTATTGCGAGGCTCCTATCGACCCTGAGTCCATCGACCTTGTGGTGTATTCCACGTGCACGCCCGATGTGCTCGTGCCCTCGTGCGCGGCGCTCGTCCGTCGTCGCCTGGGCCTGGTGAACGCCGTCGCTTTCGATGTGAACGCGGCGTGCTCGGGTTTCATCTATGCGATGAGCGTTGCGGAATCCATGATGGCGGCAAGCG
>ERZ779890.4997-NODE-4997-length-10702-cov-10.495069_pt1 | contig 10702 bp, 9 predicted proteins | sample MGYA00511553_ERZ779890 | MGnify/ENA primary metagenome ERZ779890 (study PRJEB29588, sample SAMEA2152064) | human gut metagenome | biome: human gut; feature: human-associated habitat; material: faeces | place: Denmark | collected 2008/2010 ...
CCGTTCGGCTATTTCTTATTTCATAAACGCTTTGCAGGCGAGATACATTTCGTACACGTCGGCTTTGGAAATAACTTCGTAAGGCGCGTGCATCGAAACAACGGCAACGCCGATATCCACGGTATCGATGTTCATTTTCGCGATATATTTCGCCACGGTACCGCCGCCGCCCTGATCTACCTTGCCGAGTTCGCCCGTCTGCCAGATAACGCCCTCGTCGTTGAACATTTTACGCACTTCCGCCATAAATTCGGCAGAAGCGTCGTTCGAACCGCTCTTACCGCGCGCTCCCGTAAATTTGGTAAGCCCCGCGCCGCAGGAAACGTACGTAGAATTCATCGGTTCGTTCACGTCTTTGAAGTTCGGATCGTACGCCGCGTTTACATCGGCGGAAAGGCACTTCGAATTTGCCCGGATGACAGCCGAAGTGGTATCGAACGAATAGGCAATCGCGTCGATTAAATCGGTAAAGATAGCGCACTGCATACCCGTGGTGCCCTCGCTGCCGATTTCCTCCTTATCCGCCAGCACGACCACACAGGTGCGCGCCGGCGCTTTCGTTTCAAACAGCGCCGTCAGCGACGGATAGGCGCAGACGCGGTCGTCGTGGCCGTAGGCCAGAATCATGCTGCGGTCAAAGCCCATATCGCGCGCCTTGCCCGCCGGAACGATCTCAAGCTCCGCAGAGAGGAAATCCTCTTCCTCCACGCCGTATTTATCCGCCAGCAGCTTGAGCACGTTGGCCTTCACCGCGTCCTTTTCCTCGCCCTCAAGCGGCCTGCCGCCGACGATCAGGTTGAGCGCCTCGCCCTCGACCACTTCCTTCGCATTCTTGGTCATCTGCTCCTGCGCGAGGTGCACCAGCAGGTCGGAGATGCAGAACACCGGGTCGTTTTCGTCCTCGCCGATGTTGATGCTGACCTTTTCGCCGGTCTTCCGGACGATCACGCCGTGCAGCGCCAGCGGGATGGCGACCCACTGATATTTCTTGATGCCGCCGTAATAATGCGTATCCAGATACGCCAAATCGGTATCCTCATAGAGCGGGTTCTGCTTCACGTCGATGCGCGGGGAGTCGATGTGCGCGCCGAGGATATTCATGCCCTCCTCCAGCGGCTTCTCGCCCAGCACGAAGAGCATGAAGCTCTTGCCCATCCAGTTGGCATAGACGCGCGCGCCCGCGTTCAGCTTTCTGCCCGAGCGAACGGCCGCGTTCAAATCCTCAAAGCCGTGCGCCTTCGCCAGCTTCTCGCCGTAAGCCACGCACTCGCGCTCCGTTTTGCCGTTGTTGATGAAATCGCAGTATGCCTTGGCAAAGGCTTCCACCTTGCCGTCATCCCCGGCATATGCCGCCCACGCATTTTTTCTTTCCATGGTCTGTTCCTCTTTCCGCCCTTCTTCGGGCTGATGATCGTGTTTGTGCTTTATTATAGGCCAAATCGGCTTATTTGGCAAGCTCGGGCGCGTTTTCCCGCGCCTTGGCCTCCATCCCCGCTTCCAATCTTGCTTCCAATCTTCTTTCCGATCTTGTTTCTGCTCTCGCTTCTGTTTTTGCTTCTGTTTTCGCTTCTGCTCTCGCTTCTATTTTGGCTTCTGCCCGTGCTTCTTCCCTGCGCTGCTCCCACGGCATTTTCTGCGCCACGCTGCTGGCCGTGCGCTCCAGCCACGCGGGCACGCCGCCGATCATCGAGCTGCCCAGCAGCCTGAATGCCTCCAGCACCGCGCTCCGCGTCTTTTCATCCATCGCGCCCGCCGCCTTGAGCACGCTCATCGTGTTGCGCGCCTCGAACAAATCGCTGACGTTCATGCCGTTCGACGCGCTGAGCACGGCGTAAATGCCGTCGATGGCCTGCCTGCGCATGTCGGGCTTCAGCTCCTCGAGCCACCGCTTGATGGTGTCGTCGGCGAAATGGCTGTGCCCGGTGCGCTCGCTGAGCTTGATGAAATCGCCGCCCATGATCTGCCAGGTGTATGCGTCGTGCTGAAACACGCCCACGCCGTTGCTGCGCACGATGGTGAACGGCTCTCTGTGCCACATCAGAATGCCGATCATCGAGGATTGCGGCACGAACGTGCGGATGCGCATATCCACCTTGCCGAATTCCTCGGAGGAAATCGTCGCCTCGTTGAAGCCCGGCCCGTCGAAATTATAGACCGTCTGAATCCGCGCGCGGGTCGCCTCATCGACAAACATCCCCGCATAGGCCGCCAGATTGCCGCCCTTTGAATGGCCGCCGACGATCAGCGGCAAATCAATGGCTTTGGCGACATACTGCGCATAGGCCACCGCGTCCCGCTGCGCCGGAACCTCGGTTTCAAAGCTCATGTTGAAGTCTTCCTTCCAGCCAACGACGGTGTTATCCGTGCCGCGGAAGGCGACAAACGCCCGCCCTTCGCCCAGCAGATAGGTCACGGCGGCAAACTGTTCCTCCTGCTCGGGATCGACCTTGTTGACGTAGCCGACCAGGCGGATATCCCGAAACCGCGCGCTCTCCATCAGCGTGGCGAGCAGTTTGCGATCCTCCCTGACGTTGTACGCCAGCGGCGTTTTATCCCGTTCGTTGACCTCCAGCAGCTTCTGCGCCGCGTCGCGCAGGGAAATCCCCTCGTCAAACGCATCCCCCGCGATGTGATCGTAGGGCATATACGACAGATAGCTCAGCAGCAGCGCGTCCACGTCGCACAGCGGCACGCGCTCAAGCGGCAGATCGCCTCTCCAAAGCACATAATCCTGTATATTGGGCATGGTGTCCTCCCGTTTGCGGTTGCCTAAAAATCGCGCAAGCGCGCGCCCCAAATCCGATAGCTTCATTATAATCTGGCATAAAAGTTCTGTCAACGTCGGCGGTGTGCGCGGAATATGCGCAAACGCCTGTTCTTTTTCCTGTGTAGGCTTGCCAAAATCCAGCCGTATCATACATTTTGGCGTCCATTCGAATTGACAAGGCGGCGCGCCTGCCGTATACTTTTATGAATGATCCCGATTTTCATGCTTTCGGAGGCTTTTTTACATGGTCTACAAGTGGGCGCTTCAAATCCCCAACCTCAGCCCGGAGCTGACGCGCCGCGCCTATCTCTATCTGCCTGCCTGTTACGACGAGCAGCCGGACGCGCGTTTCCCGGTGATGTACATGTTCGACGGCCACAACGTCTTCTTTGACGAGGACGCGACCTACGGCCAATCCTGGGGCATGGCCGATTATATGGACAAGACCGACACGCCGTTGATTATCGCGGCGGTCGAGTGCAACCCCGTCGGCAACAACCGCCTGGAGGAATACTGCCCCTTCACCTGCGAAGACCCGAACCTCGGGCGGATTCGCGGGCGCGGGCGCGCGACGATGGAGTGGTTCATCCGCGATTTCAAGCCGATGATCGACGCGAACCTGCGCGCCCTGCCGGACAGGGCGAACACGCTGATCGCCGGTTCGTCGATGGGCGGGCTGATGAGCCTGTACGCCGCCACGGCGTTCAACGATGTTTTCGGCCGCGCGGCCTGCCTGTCCCCCAGCCTGTGGCTCGCCCCCGCGAAAGCGCGGCGGTTCATCCGTCAGGCGGAAATCTCCCCCGATACGCTGATCTACATGGATTACGGCGGGGAGGAAATGGCCAACCACGCATCCAATCTTTCCGCGCTGACCACCTGTTCCTCGGCGCTGCTGCAAAAGGGCGTCGATCTCGCGTTCCGCATCGTCCCCGGCGGCACCCACAGCGAGGCCTCGTGGGCGCGGCAGATCCCCGTTTTTATGAAATGTCTGGGGTTTTAACGCGGCGGGCGCGTATCCCCCACGAATGAATAAGGAGAATCAACCCATGGAAGTTCGTTATTACAAAGGCTATTCCTACAACCTGAACCGCGAAATGGAGTTCAAGGTCTACGGCCATCGCGGCAAGCCGGTGCTGTTCATCCCCTGTCAGGCGGGGCGTTTCTATGATTTTGAAAATTTCCACATGGACGACGTGTTCCGCCCGTATATCGACGCGGGCGAAATCATGGTGTTCTCCATCGATACCATCGACAACGAAACGTGGGCGGATCACGGCGGCGACCCGCGCCAGCGCATCGAACAGCACGAGCGCTGGTTCAACTACATCGTCGATGAGATGGTGCCGCAGATTCGCCACCTCGCGGGCGAGCGCAACTGGTGTCAAATGTCGATCATGCCGTTCGGCTGCTCGATGGGCGCGATGCACGCGGCGAACCTGTTCTTCCGCCGCCCGGATCTGTTTGACAGCGTGCTGGCGCTCTCCGGCGTGTATGATTCCTTCGATTCCTTCGGCGATTACATGGATGACCTCGTCTACCGCAATTCGCCGTATCACTACCTCTCCGGCATGTCGCCGGATCACCCGTATATCCGCATGTACAACGAGCGGAAAATCATCCTCTGCGTCGGTCAGGGCGCGTGGGAGGACGTGCTCAAGGAGAGCACCTCGCGCATCAAGGGCGTGCTCGATGCGAAGGGGATTCACGCATGGGTGGATTTCTGGGGCTACGACGTCGATCACGACTGGGGCTGGTGGTATAAGCAGGTCGAGTATTACCTGCCCTTCCTGCTCGGCAAACGATAAACTCCTTCCGTCGCAGCTTCGTTGTGACAACCTTCGGCATTTTTTCATCGCCTTGAACCCGCCACAGGCGGCGACGATTTCAAACGTTCCGCGAAACAGGCGGCGTTATGCTTGCATGACCGCTTCTTAACGCCAAAAAAGGCTCCCTCCTTGAGGGAGCTGGCACGCCGGAAGGCGTGACTGAAGGAGTTGGATGACGCCAACCCGCTTAAATCTGTATTCATCAATCATCTTCATGCTGACCAAAAGGAGCGTTTCCATGAAAAACTTTATCTTTATCTCCCCGAATTTCCCGACGAACTACTGGAAATTCTGTGCCGAGCTGAAAAAGAACGGCATGAACGTCCTCGGCATCGGCGATTGCCCGTATGACCAGCTCATGCCGGAGCTGCGCGGCTCGCTGAACGAATATTACAAAGTTTCCTCGCTCGAAAATTACGACGAGGTTTTCCGCGCCGTCGCGTTTCTGACCTATAAGCACGGCAGGATCGACTGGCTGGAAAGCAACAACGAATACTGGCTCGAGCGCGACGCGATGCTGCGCACCGCCTTCAACATCACCACCGGCTTCCACACCGAGGATATGCAGCCGGTCAAGTATAAATCCGCGATGAAGGCCAATTACGCCAAGGCGGGCGTCAAGACCGCGCGCTGGCACATCGTGCGCGATTACACCGGCTGCAAGGATTTCGTCCGCGAGGTCGGCTACCCCGTCATCGTCAAGCCGGATAACGGCGTGGGCGCGTCCCACACCTACAAGCTCAGCAGCGACGACGAGCTGAATTATTTCTTCGCCACGAAGGACGAAACCGTCTACATCATGGAGGAGTTCGTCAACGGCACGGTGCACTCGTATGACGCGATCATCAATTCCAAGGGCGAGCCGCTGTTCGAAACCGGCAACGTCACCATGGATTCCATCATGGATATCGTCAACACCAACGGCAACTCCTGCTATTACATCGAGAAGACCCTGCCGGACGCCATGCGCGACGTCGGCCGCCGTACCGTCGCCGCCTTCGGCGTGAAGAGCCGCTTTGTGCATCTGGAATTTTTCGTGCTCAACGCGGATCAGCCCGCGCTGGGCAAAAAGGGCGACATCCTCGGTCTGGAGGTCAACATGCGCCCCTCCGGCGGCTTCAGCGCGGATATGTTCAACTTCGCCAACTCCACCGACGTGTATAAAATCTGGGCGGATATGGTCGCCTATGACCGCAGCACCGTCAGCAGCGAGGGGCGCGAGCACTTCTATTGCTGCTTCTGCGGCCGTCGCGACGGCAAGAATTTCGCGATGGATCACGCCGCGATCATGGCCAAATACGGCGACCGCATCAAGATGGTGCAGCGCATCCCGAAGGCGCTTTCCGGCGCTATGGCGGATATGATGTATCTCGCCAACATGCGCACCGAGGAAGAGAAGGCCGCGTATTACCGTGACCTGCTGGCGACGAAATAAACGCGCCTGCTCATTTTTTGCGCCACATCAAAAGGGACTGTCGGGCTTAGCCTGACAGTCCCTTTGGCTTGCTCACATAAGCAAACTTGGATTGATACTAATTCGCAGTTAAAATGCTTAACAGAGCGCATCAGATTTTTTGTTCTGACGAAGCCAAGTGAAGTGAGGCGTACTGGAGGTACGTTGAACGGAACGAGGCAAAGTCAGAGCGAAAAAGATGGTGCGCGGATTAAGCCATTTTAACAAGAATTAGTATGAAACGAAAAGGAGTCATCGACATGAAAAAGAGCTATAAGATCGAAGTGGACTGCGCCAACTGCGCCAACCTGATGGAAGAAGCCGCCCGCAAGACCGACGGTGTGGCCAACGCGACCGTCAATTTTATGACCCAGAAGATGATCGTCGAGTTCGCCGAGGGCGCGGACGCAAAGCAGGTCATGCAGGCGGTGCTCAAGGCCTGCCGCAAGGTGGAGCCGGATTGCGTGATCGAGCTGGGCTGATCCGCCCGCATCCTCAAACCGGCGCTGAATCGAAGGAGATCAAACCATGAACAGGAAGCAAAAAAAGATGCTCGCGCGCATCCTGACCGCTGCGGCCATGCTGATCGCGCTGAAGCTGATCCCCGTGACCGGCGTTTTGCAGCTTGCGCTGTATCTGGTCGCCTATCTGGTCATCGGCTATGACATTCTGAAAAAGGCGTGGCGGGGCATTTTGAACCGTCAGGTGTTCGACGAAAACTTTCTGATGGCCGTGGCCACCGTCGGCGCGTTCGCGCTGGCGATCGTCTCGCGCAGCGGCGACTATGTGGAAGCCATCGCCGTCATGCTGTTTTATCAGATCGGCGAGCTGTTTCAGAGCTACGCCGTCGGCAAGAGCCGCCGCAACATCAGCGCGCTGATGGATATCCGCCCGGATTACGCGAACATTGAGCGCGACGGCCAGCTTGAAAAGGTCGATCCGGACGAGGTGGAGATCGGCAGCGTGATCGTCGTGCAGCCGGGCGAAAGGGTGCCGCTGGACGGCGTGATCCTCTCCGGCGCGTCCAGCCTGAACACGAGCGCGCTGACCGGCGAGAGCCTGCCCCGCGACGCAAAGGCGGGCGACGAGGTCATCAGCGGCTGCATCAACATGACCGGCGTGCTGCGGATTCAGACGACGAAGGCCTTCGGCGAATCCACCGTCTCCAAAATCCTCGAGCTGGTCGAGGATTCCAGCTCCCACAAATCCAAATCCGAAAACTTCATTTCCAAATTCGCCCGCGTGTATACGCCCGCCGTCTGTTACGGCGCGCTGGCGCTGGCGGTTCTGCCGCCCGTCGTCCGGTTGATGCTGGGGCATCCGGCGCAGTGGGGCGAGTGGGTTTACCGCGCGCTGACGTTCCTGGTCATCTCCTGCCCCTGCGCGCTGGTCATCAGCATCCCGCTGAGCTTCTTCGCGGGCATCGGCGGCGCGAGCAAAGAGGGCGTGCTGATTAAGGGCTCGAACTATCTGGAAACGCTGTCGCAGGTCAAAACGGTCGTCTTTGACAAAACCGGCACGCTGACGCAGGGCGTTTTCGAGGTCAGCGGCGTTCACCACAGCGAGATGGAGAACGAAAAGCTGCTGGAATACGCGGCGCTGGCGGAATGTGCCTCCTCTCACCCCATCAGCAAGAGCCTCCAGCGCGCCTACGGCAAGGCCATCGACCGCGACCGTGTGCGCGACATTCAGGAGATCAGCGGCAAGGGCGTTTCCGCCGTAGTGGACGGCCACGCCGTGCTGGCGGGCAACGACAAGCTGATGGCGCTGCGCGGCATTCCGTTTATCGGCTGCCACAGCGTCGGCACGATCATCCACATCGCCATCGACGGGCAGTACGCGGGGCACATCGTGATTTCCGACGTGGTGAAGCCGCACGCTAAAGAAGCCATCGAACGGCTCAAGCATGCCGGTGTGGAAAAGACCGTCATGCTCACCGGCGACAGCCGCCGCGTGGCCGATCAGGTCGCCGGGGCGCTGGGCGTGGACGAGGTGCACAGCGAGCTGCTGCCCGCCGACAAGGTGGCGCAGGTCGAAAAGCTGCTCGCCGGCAAGGGCGGAAAGGATAAGCTGGCGTTTGTCGGCGACGGCATCAACGACGCGCCGGTGCTCAGCCGCGCAGATATCGGCATCGCCATGGGCGCGATGGGTTCGGACGCGGCCATTGAGGCGGCGGACGTCGTGCTGATGGACGACGACCCGCTGAAAATCGCCAAGGCCATCCGCATCTCCCGCAAATGCATCGGCATCGTGTATCAGAACATCGTCTTCGCGCTGGCGGTCAAATTCGCCTGCCTCGCGCTCGGCGCGCTGGGTCTGGCGAACATGTGGGCGGCGATTTTCGCCGACGTCGGCGTGATGGTGCTGGCGGTGCTCAACGCGATTCGCGCGTTGCGGGTGCATAACCTGTAACGGGCGCATCCGAAAGACCTGCAAAAGAAAAAGGAGGAACATGACGGCCATCATGTTTCCTCCGACAAGCAGGGCTAACGCTCTGTAAAAGCCCGCTGCTGTGCCTATAGTATAACATCGTTTCAGCCGCCCGTCAAAGGCAGCTCAGCTTGTTGACATAAGCACACTTGGCTTGAATAGTAAAATCAAGAAATTCAGCTATTCTTTTATTTGCGGAAAGGGCTATTCTCCCCCCTTCGGGGGGAGAATAGCTTTTTGTCTACAGTCTGCAAAATCTTTTGTAAGATTTCTTCATCATCTGCGTCTAATAAAGTGAAGGGAGGGAGAACACATGCAGGCCGATTCGTTTACTCAAATCTATCAAAGCTACTTCGATCCGGTATACCGTTACGCGCTCTCCCTCTCGGGCAGCCCGCATATTGCCGAAGAAATTACGCAGGAGACTTTTTTCAAGGCATTGCGATCCCTGAATCAATTTCAAGGCAGGAGCAGCCTGAAAAGCTGGCTCTGTGCCATCGCAAAGAATCTATGGCTGTCCGAGCAGCGAAAGAGAAAAGATCAGCTGATCGACGATGCCATGCATCTTTCCGATCCATCCGCCGGTCCGGAGGAAGCGATTGTGCGGCAGGATGAGCATATGCGCATCCACCGGCTTCTCCATCACCTGAGCGAACCCTATCGGGAGGTATTCACCCTTCGAACTCTGGGTCAGTTGAGTTTTCGGGATATCGGGGAACTTTTCGGCAAATCGGAAAACTGGGCTTGTGTCGTTTACCACCGAGCCCGAACGAAGATCATGGAAAAAATGGAGGGATCACCATGAAACTGCCTTGCGCCGTCACTCGTGATTTGCTGCCGCTGTATGCCGAGGAACTGGTGGAGCAGGAAACCCAAGCCCTCATCGAGGAACATTTGACCGGTTGTTCCGCGTGCAGGGCAAAACTTTCCGAACTCAAAACCGAAACAAGCGCGCCCATCGAAACGGCAAAACCGCTTCAATCGCTGAAAAAACAGCTTCGAAAGCGCCGCCTGTATTCCGCTGTCATCGCTGCGCTTTGCGTTTTTATCGCTGTTTATGCATGGTTTTATCACGCAAACGAACGGAAACTGGTTCCATGGGAAGAAGGTCTGATTCAGGCAGCGGGGATAGAACAACGCCCCTACGATGAAGTTTTCGGTCAAACGGACGCCTCCGATGAACCCCGGCGCTCAAATGTGGATGTGCTGATTCTGCGGGTGGATAACCGGATCACCGGAACATCCGAAACCCTGTTCATGGATGATGACGGATCAAGAACCGTTTTGCTGCAGGGATGGACATCAGGCGGCAGCGGGTACTTTATCAGAGACTACAATGAAATGATCCTCTATCCCGTACCGGATCGCGTGATGTATGTAGACGGCGCTCAACAGCATCTCCTGTGGGGAAAGCCGCTCGACGGCGGTGTGGAAATACTGCCCCGCCTGGCGCTGGGTTACTACGTTCTGCTTGCGCTTGCTGCCGCTTTCGTTTTCGGATTGGCTTGGTTTTTCCTTCGCAAACGGAAAAACGGCTGGATCGTCAGGCAGCTCTTCTTCGCCCCCGCCTCCTACCTCAGCGCTCATTTTCTGATAAAGGGGTTTCATACCGTCAGCGACTTTATGGCGCATGATTTTTTCAACATTCTCCTGATTGCAATCGCGCTTTACGCCTTGATATCGCTGACGTGGCAGGTTTTCTTGCAGCGGCAAAAAGAAGCATAACTCAAAAAACGGCATTGTTCCAGATGGCTTTCATCTGACAGCAATGCCGTTACTTTTTGTTTAAGCCGGATTCAAGCCGCGCCCTTCCCCTTCGCCCGTTTCACCGTCCAGCGCCCTGATCTCGATCATCCCCCGCCGAGCTGCTCATAGATGCGGTGGGAAATGGAAATCACCGTTCGTCCGGCGGACGCGCGGCGCAGCGCCTCGAGCACGCGTGCCTCCGTCTGCGCGTCGAGGTTGGCCGTAATTTCGTCCAGCAGGAGCACGGCGGGATCGGCCGCCGCCGCGCGGGCGATGGAAAGGAGCTGCCACTCGCCCTGCGAAAACATGCCGTCCGTGCAGCGCGTGTCATATTCGTCGGGAAACGCGCAGATGGCCGTATCCAGCCCAGCAAGCCGCGCGGCCTTCCGCGCCATGTCCCGCGTAATGCGCGGGTCGCCCAGCGTGATCTGGTCGAGCACCGTGCCCGGCACGCGGGCAAAATGCTGCTCCACGCAGCCG
>ERZ779890.4998-NODE-4998-length-10699-cov-3.374577_pt1 | contig 10699 bp, 6 predicted proteins | sample MGYA00511553_ERZ779890 | MGnify/ENA primary metagenome ERZ779890 (study PRJEB29588, sample SAMEA2152064) | human gut metagenome | biome: human gut; feature: human-associated habitat; material: faeces | place: Denmark | collected 2008/2010 ...
GTCGGAAGCCGGTCTCTGGAAAGATAAGATCGGTATTTATCTGTCGTCGCGATCCCATTTGTCAGCAAGATTCTGGATCTGTGACTCGAATTTTGCAAGATCTTTGTTTGCAAGACCTTCATTTTTAAGCACAACATCCATGAGGTGTTTGGCTGCCGCAACCACGCGGTTGAATGCAGTAAGAGCACGTGCTTTGGCCGGCTTTTCAACTGCTTTTTTCGGAAGCCTGATACCTTCAGAAAGGATGGTATCGGTTGCGAGATCAACACAGCCTCCGGAGTATGGTGCAAATGCCGGAATGCCGAAACGGTCTGTGATGGTAGCAGCGAAAGAATCTGTAACCGAATCCTCTCCATGTACAACAAAGATATGGGATGGTTTCTCTTTGAATCCATCAATCCAGTTCAGAAGACCATTCATATCGGCATGTCCGCTGATCCCTGCAAGGACTTCAATATGGGCATTAACCTCTACATTTTCGCCAAAGAGCCGGACTGATTCCGGTTTGCTTTCGACAAGCTTGCGGCCAAGAGTGCCAACTGCCTGATAGCCTACGAAGAGGATCGTACATTCTTTTCTCCAGAGATTGTGTTTCAGATGATGTCTGATACGGCCAGCTTCACACATACCAGATGCTGACAGTATAACTTTTGGTTTTTCATCAAAATTGATCAGTTTTGACTCATCACTTGTAATCGTTGTGCGTAAGCCCGGAAATACAAGCGGGTTGATCCCCTGCTGTATCAGTTTCATTGCATCTTCATCAAAGCAGGACTGTACATTTTTCTGAAATACGTTCGTTGCTTCTATCGCAAGAGGACTGTCTACATATACTTCAAATCCCGGATATTCCGGAAGCAGATTCTTCTCTTTGATCTCACGGATAAAATACAGGATCTCCTGCGTTCGCCCGACTGCAAAGGAAGGAATCACCACGTTACCGCCACGGTCAAAGGTCTCCTGCAGAATCCCTGACAGCTCCTTAATGTAATCCGGACGCTCTTCGGAGTGGAATCGGTCCCCATAGGTGGATTCCATGACAACATAATCAGCTTCCTTCGTATACGTCGGATCCTTAATGAGCGGCTGGTTTTTATTTCCAATGTCTCCGGAAAAGACAATTTTCTTCGTTACATTCTCTTCGGTTGCCCAGACCTCGATACTCGCAGATCCAAGGAGATGCCCAACATCTGTAAAACGGATCTTTACCCCCTCACAGACCTCAATCATCCGGTCGTATTCACAGGGAACGATCCTGCGGATGATATTATCCGCATCCTCCATGGTATAAAGCGGCTCTATGAGTGCATTGTCTGCACTTCGCTTCGCCTTACGGTTCTTCCACTCCGCATCCTGCATCTGGATATGTGCACAGTCACGAAGCATAATGCTGCAAAGGTCTGCCGTTGCCTCCGTTGTCAGGATCTGCCCCCGGAATCCTCTTGCCGCCAGCTGCGGCAGCATACCGGAATGATCCACATGGGCATGGGTCAGCAGCACATAATCCATCTTCGCCTCGCACACCGGAAGCTCTGCATTCTCAAAGGCATCGATGCCCTGCTGCATACCATAATCCACCAGAATATGTTTCTCTCCGACCTGTAAATAATGACAGCTTCCTGTCACTTCATGGTCAGCCCCAATAAATATTAATTTCATTGCCACCCTCCCTTTTCTCACACAAGTATACCATAATTCCATATAATATAGCAAACGAATAAGGAGCTCCCCTCCATGAATTCCTCTATGATTTTCCCGTTTCTGCTGATTACCCTTTTATGCGCAGATACGTTTATTTTTGGATTTTCTTACGGACTTGACAGGGTCAAAATTCCACTCTCCTCTCTGTCCCTGATTTCCTGCATCTCCGGGCTGACGCTTACCCTCTCCTTTCTGTCCGGCAACCGGCTGCTCACCCTGCTTCCCCCTTTCTTAAAAACCTGTCTTCCCTTTGCTGTCCTGCTGCTTCTTTCCCTTTATAAAATCTACGATGCCCTGCCTGCCCTTCATCGTCCAAAAGGCCCTCTCACCTCCGAAGCCCTTTCCCGGAAAATCAATCAGAAGGAAGCACAGCTTCTTTCCTGGAATGAAGCGGCACTTCTTGCCGTCACTCTGTCAATTGACAACATCTCTGTCGGATTGAGCATTGGCACCTGTCACCTTCCTGTTTTTCTTTTACTGTCCTACTCCGTGTTGATCCATGGTGCTGCCATATGGGGCGGATGGCTCTTAGGCCACCACCTCTCCAGGCGCTGTTCCCACAATCTTTCGATTATCAGTGCACTTCTTCTACTCGCACTTGCTTTTGCCCAGCTGCGGTAAAAAGGCATAACAGCTCATGCACGGCAAGCGGTGTCAGTGAAAGAATCTGAAGCCGCCCCCACTCGCCAAGCGTCAGCCGGTTGGTTTCAAACAACGTTATAAGATAAGGAACCTCTGTAACCAATACCTGCAAAAGCAGTCCGATTCCGAGAGCTGCCAGCATATACAGATTTTCAAAATGCTTCATCCGGAAGACCGACCGGTTGACATCCCGCATACCGACCGCATGAACCAGCTGACTCATACCAAGTACCGTAAAGGCATGGGTCTGCGCTTTATTTAAAATCCATTCGATTTCCAGAATCTTTTTCATAGAAGAAAGGTTCACCGGAAGCTGCCGCTGCAGCAGTTCCTCATAAGGAACTGCCATAAAAGCAAGAATACTGATGACTCCGATCACCACACCAAAACAAAGCGTACAGGACAGTCCTCCATGGGAAAACATGGTATCTGTGCTTTTTCGCGGTGGCTGCTTCATCAGCTCTTCGCCATCGTTTCCATCCATGCCGAGGGCAAGTGCCGGCAGGGAATCCGTAATCAGGTTTACCCACAAAATATGACTCGCCTTCAGCGTCGCCGGAAAGCCGGCCAGAACCGCTGCAAGCATTGTGATAATTTCCCCGAAATTCGAGGACAGGAGAAACAGGATCGTTTTGCGGATATTCTCATAAATCCCACGCCCCTCTCGGATTGCCTTCTCAATTGTGGAAAAATTATCATCCGTCAATATCATGTCCGCCGCCTGTTTAGCCACATCCACGCCAGTTCCCATGGCTACACCGATATCTGCTGCTTTCAGAGAAGGAGCATCGTTCACACCATCCCCTGTCATGGCCACAATCTCCCCATTCTGCTGCAGCCCCTTCACGATCCGTACCTTCTGGGCCGGAGTCACTCTGGCATAAACCCTGATATTCCTGTTCCTCCTGGCAAAAGAAGCATCATCCAGATGATTCAGTTCTTCCCCTGTAATACACTGACTGCGATGCCCTGCAATCCCCAGCTGTCTGGCAATGGCATAGGCGGTATCCACATGATCCCCGGTGATCATTACTGTAGATACACCTGCACGGCGGAAAATCTCCACCGCTTCCTCCGCCTCCGGTCTGGCAGGATCACGCATCCCCACGATTCCCAGGAATGTCATACCTTCTTCCCCACACCCGGGAGTGTTTCCGCTCTGTGCTGCCGCCAGTGTCCGAAGCGCCAGGGAATTCATGAGTTCTACAACCTCACTGATCCTTTTTCTCTGTCCGGCTGTCATTGGCACACTTCTTCCGTCCTGTAAAATATGAGTGCAGTGCTGTACGATCACATCCGGTGCCCCCTTCGTATAGGCAATGCTTCCCTTATGCCCTCCGTTTTTCGGGATTCTGTGATAGGTCGTCATCATCTTCCGGTCCGAATCGAAAGGCTTTTCATCATAGCGGGGGTACTGCTTCTCCAGACGTTCTCTATGCATCCCCATCTTCTCTCCGAAGTCTAAGAGCGCCAGTTCCGTTGGATCTCCGATCCGTTGCTCTCCCTGCAGGGAAGCATCGTTGCACAACAGCATTCCCCGGAGCATCTCCTGTACGCATCGGGATTCTCCCCTGCCATTGCTGCCGGCAGCATCCTCCAGCACATCATACCACCAGCATTTTTCCACCGTGAGCCGGTTCTGGGTCAGTGTGCCGGTCTTATCCGAGCAGACCACGCTGACCGCTCCCAGAGTCTCAACGGAAGGCAGTCTGCGGATGATCGTATGTACTTTGACCATTCTGGTCACTGACAATGCCAGACAGATCGTCACCACTGCCGGCAGACCTTCCGGCACCGCAGCCACCGCCAGGGAAATCGCCACCAGCAGCATTTCCGGAATATTTCTGTGTTGAAATACCGCCAGCAGAAACAATGCCGCACATACTCCCAGCGATAAAATACTCAGAAGCTTTCCCATATCCCCCAGACGTTTCTGTAACGGTGTCATTTCCTCTTCCGCATCTGTGATCATGGAGGCGATCCTGCCGATCTCCGTGGCCATGCCCGTAGCTGTCACGATTCCTTCTCCGTGGCCATGGGTCACCACAGTAGACATATATACCATATTGACCCGTTCAGCCAATGGAATCTCGTGTCTGCAGTCTGCCAGAAACAGCGCATCTTTTTCCACAGGTACCGATTCTCCGGTCAGGGCGGATTCCTCTACCTGCAGATTGGAGCTTCTGGTCAGCCGTATATCCGCAGGTACCTGTGCCCCTGCCTCCAGGTCTACCAGATCGCCCGTCACCAGTTCCGCCGCCGGAATCTCCTGACGGATACCTTCCCTGATCACAATGGTCTGTGGACTGGTCAGCTTTTTCAACGCTTCCAGTGCCTTTCGGGCTTTTCCCTCCTGCAGCATGCCCACCAGGGCATTGACCACTACCACAGTGCCGATGATCACGGCATCACTGAGCTCCCCCAGAAAGACGGATACCACAGCTGCGATCAATAATATGTAGATCAGCGGGTCCTTTAACTGCTCCAGAAAAAGCTGTATTTTCGTCTTTTTTCTGGCAGCTTTCATTTCATTTCTGCCATTTTGCTGTAAACGACGAAAGGCCTCACCATCGGTAAGGCCCTTCACTGCGTCACTTTTCAGTTCATTTACGGTTTCCTGTATATTCTGTTTTTCGAACACGGCTGCCTCCAATGCTTGTTTCTATTAAGCATTGTATGTCATATCTTCAGAATTCATTACACCGAATCATCGTACATTTTAATCTCTTAACTGGAATGCTGCGGTCAGCTCGTTCATGTTGGTGGCCTGCGCAGACAATTCCTCACTGGTGGCAGAAGTTTCTTCTGCGGTCGCAGAGTTGTTCTGCACCACTGTGGATATCTGTTCAATGCCCTGTTCAATCTGCATCATGGCATCTGCCTGTGCCTTGGATTCTTCCATGGCTTTCTTGGACTCGTTGGCCAGATCCTCAATGCCTTCCACGACCTTCTGCAATGCTTCGGCTGTCTTGTCCGTGATCTGGTTGCCATGCTCAATCTCCTGCAGGGAAGTCTCAATCAATTCTCTGGTATGTACCGCAGACTGTGCACTGTCATCTGCCAGCTTACGGATCTGATCCGCAACCACTGCAAAGCCTCTTCCGGCCTCTCCTGCTCTGGCTGCCTCAATGGCTGCATTCAGGGACAACAGATTCGTCTGGGATGCGATGTCCTCAATCTCACCGATAATATCGCTGATCTGCCTGGAAGTATCGTTGATCCGCTGCATGGCATCCGTCAGACCCTTCATTTCCTCTCCGCTGTCCTTCGCCTGCTGCTGGTAATCCATAGCCTTCTGGTAAGAACCTCCCAGTGCCTTGGCATTCTTCTCCACGATCTCGGTTACATTCGTGATGGTAGCCTGCAGTTCCTCTACGGAACCGGCCTGGTCGGTAGCACCCTCCGCAAGTCCCTGGGCAGCATCTGCCATCTGGTTTGCCCCCAGAGATACCTGTCCCACTGCCGTCTTGATCTCATTAAGTGTCTCACTGAGCTTATGGTTCAGCTTACGGATAGATTCCAACAGTCCCTGAAAGTCTCCCACATAGGCTTCTGCGCAACCTGTAGTCAGTGCAAAATTGCCCTGTGACATCTCTCCCAACAGATAATCCGCATCGCCAATCACTTTCTGCAGGTTACCGGATAATGCGGCGGTAGCCTCTGCCAGGATCTGTGTCTCATCCTGTGTCCGGATCACTGGTGCCGGAGTATGCAGATCGCCCTCAGCCAACAGACGTAATCTCTCGGTACACTTTGCCACCGGTTCACCGATCGCCTGACCGATCTTTTTTGCCCTGCGCACACTGAAACATAAAGCTGCAGCACCTATTGCTACACCAATGACAATACATACAACGGTAGAACCAAGGAAATCTGTCAGTGGTGCATTTACTGCCACGCTCCATCCATTGGTTCCTTCTATTGGTGCATAAGCCTGTATTGTGAGGGTTCCGCCTTTCATATAAGTGCCATATCCGGTTGCTCCGGTCATCATCTTCTGCTCTACCTTTGCAATTCCCCGCAAAGATCTGTCCGTCTGAGACAGTTCAATGTTGCTCTTCTGCTCCTGGGCAATCGCAGAATCACAGTGAGCAATGGTGATACCCGTTTCTCCCAACAGATAGCACTCGGAATTCTTACTGACAGAGACTGCCGCAGCAATATCATTTAAGAACTCCGGATCCGGCACAACGAATACCACGCCGACAATATCACCATTCTTATCTCCGTCTGCATATACAGGTGCGGAAATGATAACGCTGAGCTTACCGTCTGTCTTTGCAATCACGGGATCCGATACCACGACCTCTCCCTGCATGGATCTCTTAAAATAATCACGGTCACTATAATCGGTTCCGTCATAAGCACAGATACCGTTGGAGCCGATCAGCTTGCCTCTGACCATTCCATAAGCTTCCACACGCTGGTTGATATACTGCTGCTTCTGCTCCTGGGTAAATACCGGAGAAGACAGCTGATAGCTGCATCCGAGTTCGGATACGATCGTTGTTGTCACCCGTAGTTCCTCTTTGATACGGTCTGCAGAGATCTCTGCCACCACCAGCATATCGCCTTCCAGTGTTCTCATGGTACTGGACAGATTCAGGATCACGGTAAGGATGACCAACGGAATAATCGAGAACACTACCAGCCTGCTGATTGCCTTCTGCAGACGTTCCCGGATCGTCGTCATGCCGGGTGTCTGCCCCTTTGTGCCCTTCTGTGATGCTTTTGTACTCATATGTCCTCATTTCTGCGCTGCATTTTTATTATATGCTTTATTTTCCTGTACTCTGTGAAGTGACCACTTGTCCGGCAGCGCCCGGATATTCCATGCATTTCCTTCATTTTGGGACGGTGATCTTCTGCTGAGATACTTAATTTTATATGTCGATTTTATTTTACCATGATTCAGGAAAATTTTCTATCTTTTGAAGCCCAAAAAGAGAGTTAATATTCCGTTAAGAATATCAACTCTCTCCTGTCATTTATCTCTCTATCCCCTCATGATAAGAAATACCCTGTTAATAGCCGAACTCCTGGGCAAAATACAACTTGCCATTGGTCTCATAGACCGCAATGCTGCAGGTGGTAAAATCGCCTGCCAGGATATTCGCTGCGTGTGTAGGAGAAGCCATCCAGGCATCTACTACACTCTGTGCGGAATCATAGCCCTTCGCCAGATTCTCGCCCCACATCAGTTCACTGTTCACTGTGTACCAGTCCTTACCGTTGGGTCTGGTATGGGAGAACTTGGAAGCTGCTTCCTGTGCTCTTACCATAGCGCAGGACTCCAGACCGTTGCTCCAGTTCAGTGCTGCCAGGCCGTTCTCTGCTCTCTTCGCGTTTACAATATCCAACGCATCGATAGCCATGGCACGAAGTTCATCTGCACGGGCCAGCTCAGCTTCACTCATACCGGCTTTTCTCACAGAACCCGCCAGTGCCACTGCCTCTTCATCGAACCAGACAGTTCCGTCATCCGTGGCAGGATCACGGCTTACAGAGGATAATTCTGTACTCTTGCCGCAGCCTGCAAGGCTCAGCACCATGATGACTGTCAGAACAAGACTCATCCATCTTTTTTTCATTTGTTCTACCTCTTCTTTCCTTGATTGTTTATAGTAAATATATGTTTATTCGTTATGATTGCTTCTTCTTAATAATAAGCCATGCTCCCAGCCCTGTCAAGGAAAGGGCAAAGCCCAGATTCCATGTATTGGAATCATCGCCGGTCCTGGGTCTTCTGGAAGCTCCCAGGACTGCTCTGTCCGCCAATGGTGTAGGATCATCGGTAATGCTTACAACCCGCTGACGTCTTACACCAAGCACCTGAGGTGTTACCGGGGTTGCCGGCTCAGACGGTGTACCGGGAGTATCCGGGGTATCGGAATCATCCGAATCGTCCGGAGTATCCGGGGGTGCGGTCGGAGTAGTGGTCGGCGTCGTGGGTGTGGTATCCGGTGTGCCTGTCGGCGTAGGCTCCGGAGCAGCACTGGGAGTCGGTTCCGGGCTGGTAGTCACGGGCGGAGTAACCTCCGGCTCTCTGGACAATTCAAACTGCATTCCGAAGCCGTATCTGGTCATCTGATAGCCGTTGTTGGCCAACACACCGTTAAGGTTAGTGGTGATCTTCACTTCTCCATCCTTTAACAGGTCGGATACCAGAGTATCTGCATAGGAACCTTCCTGTCCGTTTTTCAGCATCCGGTCATACAGACCTTCACCGTCAAAAGTATATACATTATGATATGTCGTGTAATATAAAGCATCTGCTACTGCAGAACAGCTCTCCGCTACTGTGGTATCGGCGGTTCCGTTGGTCAGGATTGCCAGTTCCTCTGCCGTAAGTTCTGAAAAGCTGTAGACCTTATTTCCTTCTTCTCTGGAAGTATTGTTGAACCAGTCTAAGTAATACTGTGCCAGGCAGCTCTGCGTAACCTCTTCCGGCTTCATTTCTTCGCTGCCATATCCTTTTTTCAAAAGAGCCTCTCCGACAATCGCATCCGTAACCTTGCCTGCGGTGATTCCGAGATCCCGTAACGGAGCATTTAAAATACGGCGGGGCAATGTACAGAACGCTCCCACTTCACCGATCTCATAACCTTCAAAACCACTGGACAGAACCGTTACTTTCTCTCCTGCCTTAGGCGCCGCCGGGATCGTACCGATCTTGGCCTTTGCAGGATCATACTGATACTCCTTATTGCTCTCATTTACCAGCTTTATGTTGTAGTACAGGGTATCTCCGGGCTCTGCCGCATTTCCTCCTGCCACGGTACCGTTCAGATAACCGATGGCATCGGACAGATTGATTCTTACCTTGTCCGGGGCATTGCTGTGGATCGTAATGGTGATCGTTGCATCATAGGTCACCCTGCCGGTGCCGCTTTCCCAATGCTGTTCCAGTTCCGGAGTTGTAGTAATGGTAATACCTTCGGAAATATAATGGAACACTGCGCCGTTCTCATTCTGTTCAAAAGTTACCGTTCCCGTGGGATATTCATAATAATCTACTGCGGATACCCCGGGAATCCTGTAATCGTATCCGTCATAATTGATCCAGGTCTCTGTGGGTGTGGTCACATACCATACCGTGGCAATGGTGACTCCGCTGAAGGACCGACCGGTGGTGAGCAACTGATTCATAAAACTTTCCGTTACATTTTCACCATACAAGACGCCGTTGTTGTCATTCACATACTGTTTTACATCCTCAAGGGTTTTTCCGCAGTTTTCTTTATAATAGGAAGTGCCTTCGCTGTCTTCACCGTAATAAACATAGTGTAACAAATCTGCGGGCTTACAGTCAGAATATTTGTTTACATCTAATGCTACGAATCCAACGCACTGCCAGCTTGCTCCGTTACTTCCGGTTAACTTTCCTTCGGCATCTACCCCTGTATTATCCACAGAAAGATATTTAAAGGTTTCAGCATCATCCAAAGTCATCTTATGACCTGCAAACAATGAAAAATCTCCGTTTGCCGGCTTGTAATTATTGGGCCATACGTTGGGGCTGGCTACCTGTCCTCCCACATATTTTGCCATGGTGCCTCCAGCAAGAATCACCGTTTTGATGGTGGGATAGGTTTTCTCTTTTACAGCAACAACGCTGTCGTTTCCGCTTGCACTTGCCATTTCAACAACATCGTTCTGCTCATTCTGCGTTGCTTCTTCCGCCTGTACCGTAAATCCGGTGTTGGAGATGCTGCCGATCATCAGTGCCGCTACCAGAGTTTTTGCCAGTTTGGTCTGTATTACGTTTTTTAACTTCATTTCTGTTTCCCCTCAAAACCAGTATTTCTGTTTTTATTACTTCTTTTTACTCTCCTAATAAGTAAGACTGCGCCAAATGGAAAAAAGGACCAGAATTTGAAAAATTTTTCAAGATTCTGATCCTTTTATACTTTTACAGCTAAGATCAGCTGTCGTTCCGTTCCTGTTTAATGTTCTTTTCGCTTAAGAACAAGCCATGCTCCCAGACTCGTCAGGGAAAAGGCAAAGCCCAGATTCCAGGCATCGGAGTCATCGCTAGTCTGCGGTCGTCTGGATGCTCCGAGGACTGCTCTGTCCGCCAAGGGAACTGTCTCATCCTCGATGGTCACCATTCTGCGGCGTCTTGCACCAAGTACCTGCGGGGTATCCGGGATTCCACCGGCCGGTGTGCCGGGATCTGCCGGGGTACCGGGATCATTCGGGGTGCCGGGATCATCTGGTGTATCATCCGGAGTATCGGGTTCATCCGGGGTGTCAGGTGTTGCTGTTGGTGTTGCTGTTGGTGTAGGTTCCTCGGTTACTACCGGCGTAGGCGTAGGCTCCTCGGTTACTACCGGCGTAGGCGTAGGCTCCTCGG
>ERZ779890.5003-NODE-5003-length-10688-cov-3.952883_pt1 | contig 10688 bp, 7 predicted proteins | sample MGYA00511553_ERZ779890 | MGnify/ENA primary metagenome ERZ779890 (study PRJEB29588, sample SAMEA2152064) | human gut metagenome | biome: human gut; feature: human-associated habitat; material: faeces | place: Denmark | collected 2008/2010 ...
ACAAACAAGCGAAGGAACAGGCTGCATCTTCCAAAGAAGAGGTAAACCGTGCAGATCTGGCCGCGTCTTTTCAGAAAGCAGTCGTAGATGTGCTGGTGAGCCATTCCCTCCATGCAGTGAAGGCTTATGGACTGAATAAATTTGCCATTGCCGGCGGCGTGGCTTCGAATTCTTCCCTGCGGGCAGCGTTTGAGGAAGAATGCGGAAAACGTAACATAGCATTTTATCATCCCTCCCCCATTTTCTGTACCGATAATGCGGCGATGATCGGTGTGGCCGGCTATTACGAGTACATTAAGGGTGTCCGCAGCGGTTATGATCTGAATGCGGTGCCGAATTTAAAGCTGGGCGAGCGATAAGAACCGAAAAAAGACTTCAAGGAAAGACAGACACAATATGGTAGACAGAGTAGCACAGGACAGAAATGAGACAGAAGATTACAGCATGAAAAATGAGATGGAAAACGGACAGGAGCCTCAGGAGAATGGGGAAAAGCCCAGATGTACCGCTATTATCCTTGCGGCGGGCAGCGGAAGCCGCATGCAGTCGGCGGTGGCGAAGCAGTTTTTACCGTTAAAAGAAAAGCCACTGATCTGGTATGCCTTGCATGCGGTGGAGGAATCCCGGATCATTGATGACTGCATTCTGGTGACGGCAGAGCAGGATATTCCCTATGTCCGGGAAGAAATTGTGCAAAAATATCATTTTACCAAAGTAAATATTATTACTTCTGGAGGAGCGGAACGGTATCTGTCCGTGGGGAGAGCCTTACAGCTGATTGCTGACGGACGGTTGAAAGTACCCAATGAGCACGGATATGTGTTCATTCACGATGGAGCCAGACCTTTTCTGACAGAGAAGATATTAGAAGATACCTATGCAGCGGCCGTGCAATATCAGGCCTGTGTGGCGGCGGCCGGTATGCCAAGCAAGGATACGGTAAAGATCAGTGACGGAGAAGGCTTTGCCCTGTCCACTCCGGATCGAAGAACCGTCTGGAATATCCAGACACCGCAGGTATTTGAGACCAGCCTGATCCTGCAGGCATATGAGAGACTGAAAAATCGTCTTCCCAGGATGCAGGAACAGGGCATTCAGGTAACGGATGATGCCAGCGTGGTGGAACTGTTTACTGAGACAAGAGTGAAGCTGGTAGAGGCTTCTTATCAGAATATTAAGATCACAACGCCGGAAGATATGAAAACAGCCGAGGCATTTCTGGAGGATTAAATCCTCCGAAGATGTCCCGGCTGTTCCTTTGTGCATTTCTATCAAGAGATTGTTCTATTTTTCCCGCATGGCACTGGGGGTCACTCCGTATACCTTTTTAAAAGCACGCCGGAAAGTATTGGAATTATTATATCCCACAGCAATATACAGCTCATTCAGACTGATATCGGTCTCCTTGATCAGTCTTGCGGCCTCCGTCATGCGGATATTCTCCAGATAAGTGGAGAAGTTGACTCCGGTCTTTTCCTTGAACATATGGGAGAAATAGCTCTCTGAGATCTGGAATTCATCGGAGATCTTGTTAAGCCCTAAGGAAGGGTCCTTGTAATTTTCCTTAATATATTTCTCAATGGTGGCGGATAACGTATTGTCATCCTCCTTATTGCCGAAGAGATTACACAGGGATAAGGCAAGATCTTCGCACAATTTGAAGGTAAGGTGCTCATTGAAACGTTCATCCAGTACCTTTATAGCTTCGGGATCCGCATCCTGGGGCAGTGCAAATCTTGCTTTTAATAAAGTGTTACGGATATCTGACAGTAGGTATTTTAACAGGTTGACCGGCAGGGTACGTTCCTCTATATTCTCCTGATGGATCAGGTTGAACAGCTCTAATACCTGCGGCGTATTGCCCGTGGAGATGAAGTGGATCAGCTTCGTGGAGATCTCCGGCGGGTAATAGAACACGTTGGAATCCTTTTTAATGAATTCATACGGGAAGAAAATGTAGTTCTTCGTGGTATAGCTGACAGCCTCGGAGGCCTGCTGGTAGCATTCCCATACGTTCATCAGGGAATCCGTATTGCGTCCGATACCGGCGAAGAGCCAGATGTCGTAAGTATCCAGCAGATAATCATGAAGTCGTAAAATACAATTGTTGATCTTCAGGATCAGATCCGTTCCCTCTTCTTCGGAACAGTGCAACAGAACGGAATAGGTCCGGTCCGAAGGGCTGAAGTAGAAGAGCGGTGTACCGAAGAAATTCTCCAGTGCGGACTCGATGATCTTTTCCAGTTCTTCCATGGATTCCACGCCGCCGGGGAGAGTGATTTCTGTATTGTCTCCGAAATTATTATAGTAGACGATGTACAACACATTATAATAAGAAGAATCCGCAATACCCAGATAGTTTTCCATGTAGGTAACTTCATCCTCGGAAGTAGCAGTACCGGATAACAGCTGTCTCACATAGGAGGTACAGATGATCGGACGCTGACTGTCTACCACTTCCTGCAGATTTTTCTGTACTTCCACAGCGGTCTGCAATTCCTGCCCAAGCTCAATGATCGGGCGGACATTGCGGCGGGAGAAATAATAGACCAGACAGCCGCCTGTAAGCAATGCCAGCAGGGCAAAAAAGATGAAAAGCAGCTGGGTGCCACCCAATCCGGCGGCCGCCTTGTAGGGCGGGAAGCTGAAATAGTAAGAATAACTGGTGTTATCCGAAACGTATTTCCCCAAAGTAAAGTTCTGTCCATCGATCCGGACCTCTGCATATCCCTTATTAAAGTCCAGAGAATCCAACATTTCTGCGGAAATGCTGTCCGGAGTATTTATCGTAAGCACGGTGGAGTCATCTTCCGCGGTCACCGCCAGGAAATTATCACCATCCATCTGAACACAGTCGAACAGATCCGCCATCTTATCCTGTTCGAAGATAAAGCAGACCTTCGCATTGGCATCCATATAATAGAGATCGTTCAGGTCGATGATATACATATAGTATTTTTCGCTGTAATTTGGCATGAACTGATCCATGGGAAGAAAGCGGTTCTCGTATTCCGGTTCCGTCATATAGGATCGCCACATTTCTTTTTCGGTAGAAGGATACTTCTGGATCCAGCTATAGAACCGCTTTGCGGATATAAAATAAGTAGGATTCAATACATAGTCTGTCTCCGGAAAATAGACAAAGGACTCTTTTAACGGAAGAAGAGCTTCTGCATATACATTGGTAGCCAGAGAGTTCTGCAATTCATTTCCCATTTCCGTAAAAGGATAATAGGTATTCTCATAATTCATGACTTTCCGGAAAGTGTCGTTCTGCAGAAGCTGTCTGCAATAGACTTCCATGATATTCAGATCGCTTTCAAACAGCTCTGCATTGCTGATCAGGGTTGTCTCGTTCTGCTGATCATAAGAATCACGCGCGTTATTTATCGTAGAACGGTATAAAAAGATGAACAAAACCAGAATGATCAGCAGGAAAATACTGTAAGAGGTTACCATTTTCAGCATTAATGTATTGTTGTGGCTTGTATAATTTGTATCATTAAGGGTGTCTTTTTTATTAAAAATCATTCATGATCACTCCCGTGTCTCAATTTTTTTAGATAATATACCGAATAAACCATGTCTATTGTATCAGTTACTTACAAAGGAAGCAAGATGTAACCCCTTTCAAATTTAAAAATATCAAATGTAAGTGCTTTCAAAGAATGCAGTAAAATCAAGGGTTTGCAGAATCGGTGGTCAAAATTTGCACCCGAACGCAAAAATTGTAACTTGTTTTTCCAGATGGCTGATGATAAGGTGAGGGCAAGTCAAGGGAATGACCCCATGACAAATCATGATTCCAAATTTTTAGGGAGGAAAGAAATGAAGAGAAAAGTATTATCCGTACTTTTAGCATCTGCTATGGTAGCTTCCTTAGCAGCATGCGGAAGCAGCAATGATGCTCCTGCAGCATCCACCGACAGCGCAGCAACTGGCAGCGCAGCAGCTTCTACCGAGGCAGCATCTACCGAAGCTTACAATCTGGAGGAGATTAATGTAGTAGTTAATGGTACTCTGACCGCAACCGTTGACAACGGCCAGGCTGAATTCGTTCAGCAGTGGGATGATGCAGTATCCGAAGCAATCGGTCATCCTATTAAGATGAATATCCAGCAGTTAGACCATTCCGGTTATACCGATGCAGTAGGTCGTCTGTTCGCAGGCGGTGACTATCCTGATGTAATGATCATGAGTGCAGATATGTTCAAGCAGTATGCACCTACCGGTCTGCTGTGGGATATGTCCGAAGCATATGCAAACGCTAAATTCCAGTCTCACCTGATCCTGCCTGAGATCAACGAGAACCTGAAGGATGAGGAAGGTCATCTGTATGGCTTCGCTCCTACCTATGGTAATGGATGTGTTACTTACGTTAAGCAGGCATGGTTAGATGCAGTTGGCCTGAAGGCTGAAGACATCAAGACTTATGATGATTACTACAACATGCTGTTAAAGTTCCACAACGAAGATCCCGATGGCGACGGCGTAACCGGTGATACCTATGGTGTTATCGCAGCTGGTTTCATTGGTAACGAGGCTCCTTATGTAAACTATCTGCCTGAGTTCTGGCAGGATGCTTATCCCGCAATCCTGCAGGATGAGAATGGTACCTGGTACGATGGATTCCAGACCGATGCTACCAAGGCAGCTCTGTTAAGATTACAGCAGGCTTACAAGGATGGCGCTATCGACCCTGAGACCCTGACCGCTTCCACCAAGATCGCTCGTGAGAAATGGTTCTCTAACGATCAGACCGGTTCTTCAGGTGTATTCACTTACTGGGCAGGTTCCTGGTATCAGACTCTGACCGACAACCTGATCAAGAACAACGTAGATGAGAAGCTGGTTGAGCTGGCTCCTATCGCTGAGGTTGGCGCTTACCTGAACAGAGAAGCTCCTGTATGGGTTATCATTGATGACGGTGACGGAGACAATTCCCGTGAGCAGGCTATCTTCGATGCATTCATCGAGACCATGATGGATGGTGACAAGGTGCAGACACTGTGGACCTACGGTGCAGAGGATGTTCACTGGTCTACCAAGGCTGAAAGCTTCACCATCAATGCAGGTACTGAAAAAGAGAAGTCTTACGAGTACGAAGATGGTCAGTTCCACTTAAAGCAGTCTCCTAACGATCCTAACTCCGTATGGAAGAAGAACGCTATGGATCCCGCTCTGGTTATCTGCTCTCTGGACAACGGCTTTAACGATATCTCCAGCCTGGCTGCAGAAGGCAACAAGTTCTTCACCGAGAACTGCAAGGATGCTCCTCAGTCTCCTACCTCTGAGACCTACACCAACGAGTCCGGTACCATCTATGATGCTAAGCTGGCAGCTATCACTTCTGTAGTAGTTGATGGCGGCGATGTAGATGCAGCTATGCAGACCTACGTTGACACTGTTGGCAGTATCATTGATCAGTGCTTAGCTGAACTGAATCAGTAATTGAGACCGTAATAGAGTAGCGGAAGCTGCAAAATATGATATAATTATCCTGTCCCATCGGGATACAAAGCCCATGGGACAGGATATTTTAGAGAGAAAAGAATGTGTGAGATGAAGTTGAAAGGAAGAGGGATGGTATGAGCAAGAAAAATAAAATCACCACATCCACCGGCGTAGAAGTACGTCACAAGCCTTTGGGTCTCCGGATCTGGAATAACAGAGGCTATTATGTAATGTTCCTGCCTGTATTTATATTTATTTTGATCATGTATTACTGGCCCATGCTTGGTATTCGTTATGCATTCTACGATTACAAGCCCGTAGGTGCTCCTACTTTTGTGGGACTCAAGCACTTTTACAGTATGTTTAAGACCGATGCGTTCTGGAGTGCATTCAGGAACACATTGGAACTGAGTATCATGAAGTTATTGATCACGACCTTCACTGCGGTTATCGTATCAATCTTCTTAAATGAAATGGGAAATCTCTTTGCAAAGAAAACTTTGCAGACTATTATATATCTGCCCCACTTTATGTCATGGGCAGTAGTTGCATCTATCTTCAGCCTGTTCCTGTCTCCTTCCTCTACCGGTCTGGTAAACGGATTGCTGCGTGACTGGGGCATCCTGGCACCGGATGCCAAGGGAATTTATTTCCTGGCAAGCACTGCATGGTGGAGACCGATCTTCTACATTATCAATATCTGGAAAGAGACCGGTTGGGGAACCATTATCTTCCTGGCTACTCTGGCAGGTATCAACCCGGAGCTGTATGAAGCAGCTGATATCGACGGTGCAACCCGTATGCAGAAGATGCGTTTCGTAACGCTGCCTGCACTGTCCAATACTATTATCACTGTATTGATCCTGAACCTTGCTAAGGTTATGAATATGTTCGAGTCCGTATTCGTATTGTACAACAATGCGGTATACAGCGTATCTGATGTTATTTCTACTTATATTTATCGTCAGACATTCGCAATCGCTCTGCCGAACTATGGTTACTCTACAGCAGTTGGTCTCTTCAAGTCCCTGGTTGGCTGTGTACTGGTACTGATATGTAACTGGGCTAGTAAGAAGACCCGTGGCCGTGGCATTGTATAGGAGGTGTTAAACGTGGCAAAGACAGCTTATCGTAAACCTAAGAAAAAGGTTCATGTATTCGATATTGTAAACTACATCGTATTTATTCTCATCGGCCTCCTGGTTCTGGTACCTATCTGGAAGGTAGTAGTAGACTCCTTCAATGCTGTGGGTGTATACCAGTTCAGACTGTGGCCGGAGGATTTTACCTTAGATGGCTATAAGACCATCATTCATACCCAGAGACTTTACAGACCGTTCATCAACTCCGTGATCACAACCGTGCTCGGTACGTTCCTTGGTCTGCTCCTGTCCACCCTGGGTGGCTATGTACTGATCCAGTTTGATATGCCCGGACGTAACTTCTTCGCATATTTCCTTCTGTTTACCATGATCTTCTCCGGTGGTATGATCCCCGAGTACCTGGTAATGAAGCAGTTACACCTGGTTAACAGCATGTGGATCCTTGTGGTAAAGCACGGTATGAACGTGTACAACCTGGTACTGATGCGTAACTTCTTCGAAGGAATCCCTGCCAGCCTGTTCGAGGCGGCCGAGATCGACGGATGTTCACCTATGGGAATCTTCTTCAAGATCGTGCTTCCTCTGTCCAAAGCAGCTCTGGCTTCTATCGGCCTGATGTTCGCAGTTACCGTATGGAATGACTATTCTACCGTTAAGATCTATATTACCAATCCTGACCAGGTTAACTTCCAGTATCAGTTACGTAATATGATCATGGATGGTGATACCCCTACCACGCAGTATTCAGTATCACAGAACACTCTGTTCTATGCAGCGATCGTATGTGCAATCCTTCCTTTCATGGCATTGTATCCTTTCCTGCAGAAGTATTTCGTAAAGGGTGTTAATATCGGTGCGGTTAAGGAGTGATTTTCTTCTCACACGTATTTAGACTTAGACAAGGGAAACTTCGGTTTCCCTTGTGCTGTATCTGTGAGTAAATTCCACAAGAAAAGGTGCGCAGGGGAAGCGCAGAAATGAGGCAGAAATGAATAAAATTTTTTGGGCTGCTGATTCCACAGTCCAGACCAATGATTTCACAACATATCCACAGACGGGCATTGGCCAGGTATTTCCTTTATTTGTTAAAAATGAGTATCAGATAGTAAACCATGCCAAGAACGGCAGAAGCACCAAAAGCTTTATGGACGAGGGGAGACTGAAAGCCATAGAGGAGAAAATTGGTGCAGGAGATTTCCTGTTTATCCAGTTTGGACACAATGACGAGAAAAAAGAGGATCCCACCAGATATACAGAGCCTTTTTCCACTTACATGGAGAACCTGGAGACTTTTATCCGGGTAGCCAGAGATCACAGTGCGTATCCGGTGCTGATCACCCCGTTGGAGCGCAGATGCTTCATGGATGAAAAACATTTGGGAATCGGTGCGCATTCCGACTATGTGGCAGCCATGAAACAGACCGCAGAGAAAAACAATGTGCCGCTGGTAGATCTCTACAGCATGAGCCGCATGGAACTGAAAAGAGCCGGCGAGAAAAACAGCAGAAGATGGTACATGTTCTTCCCGGAGGGCGAGTACAAAAATCATCCGGAGAAATCCGAGGATAATACCCACCTTCGTTATGACGGTGCTGTGAATTTCGCTTCTCTGATTGCTAAAGGGTTGAAAGAGATCGGTGGAATCTATGCAGAGATGCTGCTGGATGATCTGAAACTGTAATCCGGCAGATAATTAAGAAAAAATACAGAAGTCCGTTTCACAGACAAATTTTGTCAGTGAAACGGGCTTTTTTGTATCTTGATACAAGAACCCCATTTTTTTATAATGTTGCTATCATTATGACAGACAGAGGGAGAAGAGCATGAACCCATTTCAGTTAAGTAGAAACACTACCTTACTTTCGGATGCCGTAACAGAAAAAGCCGTAGAACTTGCCTGTGAGCGACTCCGGAGAGACATGGAAAAGACTTTGACTGACATAGTCAATAATAGAAACAGGATCATTTTGTGCAAAAAAGATCTGAAACCGGAACAATATGAGCTGGAAGTGACAGAACAGGAGATTACGATCTACGGAGCGGATGCCCGTTCCTTTATCTATGCATTAAATTACCTTAGTGAAACCTACCTTGGAGTGCTGCCATTCTGGTTCTGGAATGATCAGAAGATGGAAGTGAAATCTTATGTAGAGATTCCTTGCGGTACATACCATTCAGAGGCGGACAGGATCCGGTACCGCGGTTGGTTCATTAATGATGAAGTACTGATCAGCCATTGGACAGCCGGCGTATCAAAAGACTATCCATGGGAAATGGTGTTTGAAGCGCTGCTTCGCTGCGGCGGTAATCTGGTGATTCCCGGAACAGATAAAAATTCCAGAATCTATGCGCCTATTGCGTCGGATATGGGGCTGATGATCACACATCACCATGCGGAGCCGCTGGGAGCGGAAATGTTCCTGCGGGCTTACCCGGATCTGAAACCCTCCTATCTGAAACACGGAGACCTGTTCGATAAGCTTTGGCAGGAAGCTGTTGAAAGGCAGAAGGACGAGGAAGTCATCTGGAATATTGGCTTCCGGGGACAGGGCGATGTACCGTTCTGGGAAAATGATTCCGCGTTTGATACTTCCGAGAAGCGGGGAGAATTGATCAGCAATATTATGAAGAAACAATATGCAATGGTCAGAGAACAGATTCCGGACGCAGTGTTCTGCACAAATCTGTACGGTGAAATTCTGGAATTATATCGGGAGGGCTGTTTGCAGATTCCGGAGGATGTGATCCTGATCTGGGCAGACAACGGTTACGGCAAGATGGTATCCAGACGTCAAGGCAATCATAACCCCAGAGTGTCAGCGTTGCCGGAGGAAGGAGATAAGGGACGGCATGGCACCTATTATCATGTATCCTTCTATGATTTACAGGCGGCCAACCATATTACCATGCTGCCTAATTCCATGGAGTTCGTGGAAAAAGAACTTACGGATGCTCTGAGGCATGGAATTACGGACCTGTGGCTTGTCAATGCATCCAATATCAAGCCGCATGTATATCCTCTTTCTTTTATTGCCAATCTGTGGAAACAGGATGCTCTGTCGGCAGAAGAGCATAGAAAGCGTTATGTCACCGAATACTATGGGGCGGAGAATGATACTGCGCAGCTTTCCATTATGGAAGACTGCATTCGCGATTATCCGAGGGCTATGTTACCCTTTGGAGAGAAAGAGGATGAGCATGCCGGAGAACAATTCTATAATTATGTTGTGAGGGATTTTATCTATAGCTGGATGAAGAACGGAGCTGCAGAACCGGTGGAAGAACTGTTCTGGTGTATTCATAAGGATACCTTTGCTGCACAGATGGGATGGTTTACAAGAAAATGTCTGCAGACGGGAAAACAGCTTGAGGGTCTGTATGAGCGCGGCCTTACCGTTGGAGAAAATGAATTATGGAAAGATTCCGTATTGCTGCAGGTGAAAATCCACAGGAATTGTCTACAGGGAGCTATCTTATTTACAGAAGCATTTGCAACATATGAACGGAAAGAATATAAGAAGGCCTTCTTCCTGTTGGGTAATGCTGCAGAAGCATTTGAAGCGGCGGACAGCGCCATGAGGGACCGGGAACACGGAAAATGGAAAGACTTTTATGCCAATGATTGCCTGACGGATGTGAAGGAGACAGCTTACTGCCTGAAACGCCTGATGGGCTATATGAGAAATCTGGGAGACGGACCGGATTTTTACAAGTGGCAGAGAGAAGTGACCTACTCTGAGAATGACTGCAAAGTGGTTCTGATCACTAATATGGAAAATCATATGACGGACTGGGAGTTGTATCTTGCAGGGAAAAGCAGACAGTGGTAAAAAGCAAATAGTAGGAATATTTGTAACAATTACATGATAACAGACACAATTCATAGAAAAAACTGTATTCAGCAAAAAGAGGAAAAGCCCAAAAACGTGATAAAATGGGCTTTTTCTCATCTTAAAAAAATAAAATAAAAATTGTGTAAAAATGTGTTGACAATAGCAAACCTTTTTGTTAGAATAGCTTTTGTCGTCAGGTGAGCAACACAGATGACAAAGACTTAAGACACACATTCGGAGAGATATCGAAGTGGTCATAACGAGGCGGTCTTGAAAACCGTTTGTCCGAAAGGGCGCG
>ERZ779890.5005-NODE-5005-length-10684-cov-2.235111_pt1 | contig 10684 bp, 7 predicted proteins | sample MGYA00511553_ERZ779890 | MGnify/ENA primary metagenome ERZ779890 (study PRJEB29588, sample SAMEA2152064) | human gut metagenome | biome: human gut; feature: human-associated habitat; material: faeces | place: Denmark | collected 2008/2010 ...
CCGCTGCTCCAGTCCGACCCCACCACCAAGTATGTGGAAGAAGTCATTGTCGATGAACAAATGGCTGCGGAGCATCCTGTCTGGGTCGTCAACAGAAACGATGATTGCCAATACGAGTCCTTGGAAATGATAAAGAAACGTGACCCCGAGTGGGGAACAGGCGGAGGTTCGATTGTCATCAGGCCGTCGGGTGTAGCGGCAGAGCGGGCAAGTTCCTCAGGGACAGTCCGTTCGCTGGTGCTGAAAGATTTCCTGATGCACAGGAATTACGACTGCTGGTTCGCCGGTGCCTCGGAATTCTTCTTCAAGGTGGGGAGCGTGGAGAACTTCACGGCCAGCACTGAAGCGGAATTGAAGCTGTACAATCCTCAGATTACTGATTTTATGTTGGTGGTGAAGAGGAACCAGGTAGGGCAGCGGATTCCGATGAACATTATGCTTGTCTCGCAATGGACTGACCAGCTGGACAATATCGCGTTTCTCCTGACGGAAGATGACGGCGGCACCAGGACAGAATGGAAGTGTTCCGCCGTGGTGAAAGTGAAGTCCAAGAGCTATGGTTTCGATGTGTCCCTGCCGTTCAATTCCAGGGATGACATTGTCTGGCGCGGCGAACTTTCAGCCCGCTACCTTGAAAAGTATGACGGTATAACCAGCCGCTTCGGCGACGTGGACCTGACCTTCTCGTTCTTGGAACGGTAAGATTAAATTGCAGTGAATCTTATTTTCAGGGAGGAACCCGGTGACAGGGTAGGGTAGATGAAGCCGTTGCTGTCAGACGGGAACTCGTTTCCGTAGATGTCGCGGGCGATGAGACCGTCAGGTGTCTTGACAGTCAGATGGATATCGCCATGACCTCTGTCCGCATGGAGGACGGCCTGCTGCAGAGTATGGTTCTCCCAACTGAAATCCACCGTGGCGAAACCTCTGACACGCATTCCGCGGACGCTTCCGGAATGCCATCCTGAAGGAAGTGCCGGAATGAAATTGACATAGCCTTCGTGGCTCTGCAGCAACATTTCCGCTATGCCGGATGCGCCGCCGAAGTTGCCGTCTATCTGGAACGGGTCATGTGAACAGAAAAGGTTCGGGAATGTGCCGCTGTGCTGAGGCATAGACTCGTCCAGTGCGGCTCCTTGTGAAGGCTGTCCAGCCGGTCATAGCTGACGGCAGGTGACAGGAGGTTGTGGAACAGCTTCCAGGCATGGTCACCGTCACAGAGTCTTGCCCAGAAACAGATTTTCCATGCGCGGCTCCATCCTGTGCCCTCGTCTCCTCTGGCCATGAGCGACTTGCGGCATGCTTCCGCAAGCTCAGGCGTCTTGTGCGGAGATATGAGATTGCTTGGGTGCAGACCGTAGAGGTGTGAAACATGCCTGTGATGCGGCTCTGTCTCGGGATATTCTTCCAGCCATTCCATCAGTCGGCCGTCGCTGCCTATCTGCATCGGCGGGAAATGTGACACGGCTTCGTCGAGGCTGTCTGCGAATGCTTTGTCCGTTCTCAAAAGAGCGGCAGCCTTGGAAGTGTTCCTGAAAAGCTCCGTGAGAATCTGCACGTCCATTGTCGGCCCCATGCAGATGCTTACAGGTTTGCCGTCGCAGAGGAACTGGTTTTCCGGCGATGAGCTTGGTGATGTCACAAGCCACCCGTGCTTCGGCTCCACTACCATCGTGGAGAGAAAAAAGTCCGCCGCTCCCTTCATGACGGGGTAGATCCTGCGGAGGAAATCATCGTCTCCGGTATAGAGATAATGGTCCCACAGATGTGCGCAGAGCCATGCTCCTCCGGTATTGGTCGCTCCCCAGGATGGCTGTTCGCCCGGTGCGGTGAAATTCCAGACATTGGTCATCATGTGGAGTACCCATCCGCGGGCGCTTTCGCCATAGAAGCATTTTGCGGATTCCCTGCCCGATGGTATGAGTCTGTCAATGAACGTTTCCAGAGGCTGCATGAGTTCCTGAAGCCCTGCCTGCTCCATAGGCCAATAGTCCATCTGGAGATTGATGTTGGTATGATAGTCGCCGTTCCAAGGAGTCTGGACTTCGTCTGCCCACAGGCCCTGGAGGTTCGGCGGCAATGAGCCCCGTCTTGTGCTGCTGATAAACAGATATCTGCCGAAATTGTAATAAAGTTCGGCAAGGGAAGCCTGTGCCGTTTCCGATTCGGCGGCTTTCCTCAGGCGTATATCTGTCGGCAGATTGTCTTCCGGAACTGCCGGAAGCTGGATGCGTACTCTTTCGTATAGGTTTCTATGTGAATGTATGTGGCTGTCCAGCATTGATTTGTAAGCCTGTTCCTGCTGTGACGGCTTCTTCTTGTCCAGCAGTTTGACGGCGCTTTTCAGTCTGGCATTGCAGGCTTCCTTATATTTGTCGCCCGGAAAGTCGGTGCCCTCGGCGTGGAAGGATGTAGCGGCTGAAAGAACGAGTGTCGCGGTCCCGGCTCCTTCTATGTGGAGCGTGCCGTCCGGCGAGATGCGTTGCCTGCCGTCGCAGTTGATTGCCTTCATGGCTACCATGAACTTGAAGCCGCTGTCCTGCCCGTTGCCATTGCGCAGAGCTCCTTCCAATATCGAAGAATTGCCTGCCGCCCTTGTTGAGGCGTCGGCTTCTCTTCCGAGTGACGCGGTGAAGTTCAGTTTGTCATTGCCGGAAGCTGTCAGGCGGATGATGAATACGTCATTGTCCCTGGACGTGAAATATTCGCGGGTGTATCGTGTGTTGCCGCAGGTGAATCCGGTGTGGGCGACGGCGTCTGCGAGCGACAGGTCACGGGTGTAGTCCGTGGCATCCGGGATTTCTCCTGGTGTCGTGCCGGAACCATAGCTGAATTTCAGGTCGAGGTTTGCCAATGTCTCATAGCAGCCATATCTTGCATCGGCTGTCTCTTTCTTGGTTGCAAAGTGCTCATACATAACCTCTTGAGCTTCTGCGTTTTTCCCTTCGGAAAGCAGTCTGCGGATTTCCGGGAGGCTTTTGGCCGCATCGGGATTCCTGTAGTCGGCCTCGTTGCCGCTCCACATGGAAATCTCGTTCAGCACTATATGGTCAGTCTGCACTCCGCCGTCAGGCATCATGCCCAGACGTCCGTTTCCGAGCGGCAAGGTCTCTTCCCAGATTGCTGCCGGGAACTCATAATACATCCTGTCATTGGCACCGGCAGTGAATTGTCCTGCGGAAGCCTCTTCTGCATTTGCCCTTTGGGAAATACATGAAACCGTTGCTGCTGAAAGAGTTGCGCAAACCGTGATTACTGTGGTTATTCTTGTGAAAGTTGTAGTTGGCATAGTGTTTTCTTGTTATAATTCCATCCACTTTACATCTGGATATCGTTTCCACCATGTAAGCTGTTTCTTGGCGTAATGTCTGGTGTTCCGCTGGATCAGCCGTATCGCTTCATCAAGAGGAATTTTCCCGTCCAGGTAGCTGAAAATCTCTTTGTATCCTACGGTCTGTAATGCCGGCAAATCCTTATATGGCAGCAAGTTGCGAGCCTCTTCCACCAGCCCGGCATCTATCATTTTCAGTACGCGTCTGTTGATTCTGTCATACAGGACATCGCGTGAACGTGTGATGCAGATTTTCTCTATCTCGAAATCCCGTTTCTTGGGCTGCGTCATCTTGAACTCCGTGAAAGAACGGCCGGAAACCAGTACCGTTTCTAATGCCCGCACCACCCGCTGGCCGTTGTTCAGGTCAATGCTGGCCCATGCTTTCGGGTCCAATTCCTTCAATTCCTGTGCGAGAACATTGACCCCCTCCTCTCGGATTCTGCGCGTCAGATTCTCGCGCATTTCGGGCGGTGCTACAGGAAGATTGTCCAGTCCGTTGCAGACTGCGTCGATGTAAAACCCTGAGCCTCCGGTCATTATCAATGTCTCATGACCGTCATTGAACAGCCGCTCTATCAGGTCGAGGGCGTCGATTTCGTATTGTCCGGAAGAATAAGGCTCCGTGACAGGGATGGTCCGGATAAAATAATGCTTCACGGCATTCAGCTGTGAAGCATCCGGGACAGCAGTCCCTATGGTCATTTCCTTGTAAATCTGTCTGGAATCGCACGAAATTATCGGAGAGCCGCATGACAATGCCGCTTCTATGCTGTAATCGGTCTTCCCCGCAGCCGTCGGTCCGGTAATTACGACGAGTTTTCTAGCCATCTTGCCGAATTCGTTTCCGGTAGAATTACAGCATCAGGTCTTCTGAACCGTCGAAAATGATGTCGCTGTCTTCCTCTATTGATGATTTGAGGTCGTCCTCCTCATCCTCCTCATCGTCTTCGTCCACATCCGCAATGTCATCGGTCAGGTCGTCAGCGTCATCAGCCGCATCGTCGCCCTTGCCCCATGATGACTCGCCCGGCAGATGTTTCTGCTCATCCGGCAAATCCTCATATGCGACATAACCGTTCTCGAATTCGACAGGGTTCGGACCCTTCGACTCCACGAGGGCGGGATAAGTCTTTCCAGGCTCTTCCTCTACTTCGCCTTCGTAGGTTACAATGACACTTTTCCTGTCTGTGACATCGTAGAAATAAGTAAATTCGGCAATGCCTTTCTTTATGGTGTCAGCCAAGGTGACATCATCCACGGCTCCTGCTCCGAGGTCGAACATGCCATATCTGGCCACGAGCGATCCGGATTTGTCCAGACCCTTGAACTGAATCAGCTGATCATGGGAGAAGTCCATGTCATCTCTCATTCTCTTGTGGAATTCATACAAAGTCGTGGTCGACTTTAGCTCATAAACGCGGGCGAAGCCCTTTATTCCCGGCAGGGATACACGATATTTAAGAATCATATTGAATATAGCTTTCCTTACAAGCGCCAAAGTTAACAAAATATTTCCGTTCCGTTGCATAATAACGTGTTTTTAGCTAATTTTGAGGCCATGGAAAAGAACGAAATCATCATTCCTGATACCTACAGGAGTATTTCCGGAGAATCGGAAGGACTCTTCAAGGACAATGGAAGCAGATTCATTGCGAAAGCCTATCCGGTCGAGTCGGAGGAGGAAGTGAAGGTGATTGTCGGTTCTTTGAAAAAGGAGTACCATGACGCCAGACTCTCCAACCGGGGAGTGGACACTTACGACAGTTTCTGTCTTGCCAACCCTTACCGCTGCCTCATCCGCGAAGGCAAGGTGGGAACCGATGAACTTGACGAAAAGGCGCGCAGGGTGCTCAGGCTTATTTTCAGGACCACTATGTCCAAGGACAGGCCTTGGGGCCCGGTTGCCAATGACCGCGTATATGCTCAGTTTGCCTTGTTTGAGTCTAGACTCATAGACAAACAGACACTTATTCGAGAACTTAAGACATATACCCTTGTCGACCAGTTGCTGTTCCACACTCCTCAAGCCCTCGAGTCATTATCATTTGTCGATTTCAGGAGGATAGCCTTATGACAGACATAAATCAAGATAATATCTATCTGCTCCTTCCCGGAATCGTTGCCGGTGTGGCACGCATATATGCAGAAGAGAACGCTTGCAGCGATATGGAAGCACTTCGAAGGGTTTATTCCTCGGAACTCTATCCGCGGCTTGCCGATGAGACTAGCAAACTTTGGCATCTCGGGTCTGTGGCACTCTACGAGGAGATGCAGAATCCTTCGATATAGTATTCTATTGCCCCAATGCCTATGCTCCATCCGTAAAATAGGACTTCAAAGGTAGTGTTTTTTACATAATGAAAACGTCCGGGGAAATGGCAGTTTTACGGACGCACCGTCATCAAGGTCGGGGCGAACTTCAACTCGCAGTTCCGCCGGCTCGACGGCTGGATTATTGCGTAGAAATCAAAGACGCCATCGATGGATATTGATGAATATCGATGAATATTATAATTTAAACTCATTCTTCCCGTCATTCACACGGAACTTTTTTCCGTTGACCTCTAATGTATAGGATTTATTGGATTTGACTGAGATATGACCTTTCTCATACATAATATCTGTCACTATGTCACCGAATGACAAACGTTGAATCCCGTGACGGAAAGTCTGATGCAAATCCCATTTTACAAGATTCTCATTTGCACTGACATAATGGAACCCTAGTACGTTTTCGATGAAGAGTGAAATGGGCCCAAGGGCAGACCAACCGCAAAAGTCAGGACGAACCCTCTGTCCGTGATTGCTGCTCGGCGCAGGTGCAACCGGAGAATAGCACTCCCAGATAGTGTGCGGCTCATATTCCCTGTATGTTTCCAGCATATACCTCAACACCGACTCGGCAGTGGAGGATGCCTCTTCGAGCAAATCGTAACTCTGCAAAGACTTGATTGCCATATAGGCAGTCGGAAGCCACATCGCACCCTTCCAGTAATTGCCGTCACGGCTGTCAAAGTCCTTATCGTCACGGGACACAGTCACCCAGGGGACCTTTCCTCCCAGTTTGTTGTCCTGCAAGGCGAAATCCGCCATCATCCTCACCTGCTGCTTTGTCGGGATACCCGCCAGCACAGGCCAGAAAGAGGCCGGAGTCAGAATCTTGGTCAGAGAACCGTCCGCCCTCAGGATGTCATAATAACAATTATCTTCCCTGTCCCAATATAACTTGTTGATTTTCTTCTTCAAAGTCTCATATATGCCCCGGAACTTGCGCTCTGTTTCCCTGTCCCCCACTTCTTTTGCAAGTCTGGAAATATAAAGGGCCGACAAGGCTTGCTGGGATATGGCATCCACCCACAGGATTTCACCCTTGCGAGTACGAGGGGTATTGTCCATTCCACTTGAAATTCCATTCCAGAGGTAACCGTCACCGACATATTTCAATGCCATAGGATGATGCTCGAAACTGAACTTCATTTCCGGGTTCAATTCATTGAACAAGTCGAAATATCGCTGCAGAAACCTTTTGTCCAGAAGGAGCTCCCTCAGATGAGCTTTGTCATTCGTGAATTTGTAGTACTCAGACTCCACCCAGGCAAAGAAGGGAGGATTGTCCGGATGTTGGATTCTCAAGGATGAACTCCCCTCCTCCAGCATCGTATAATAGAAATTGTCCAGAGTCTCAATGCCCGGATAAAGGTCAGGAGCATATTTGCAGAACAGGACCATAAATTCCGAATCCCAAATCCAAATCGTGTCATCCCAAAGACCTTCGTCCATATACAGAGGCTGCACAAGGCCATCTTGATATTTGACATGGTCATAGGCGAGTTCCCAGGCCTTCCAATACAGCTCCACATAACCGGGTTCGGCTTCAAACACTGGCTTTGGAATCATTGTGGTATCATAGGGCTGCCGACCATCTGAAGATGGTCTGGCAACCATTAATGTTGTCTGCAAAGCAGCAAGCAAGAATAGCACTGGTTTCATCATAACTCCACTTCAAAAAGTTTGTCTTTCACAAGAATCTGATATTTACCTTTTTCAAGATACTTCCTTCCGCTTTCATCCACATAGCCGAAATCTCGCAACGGATCAACCTCAAAACGGAATTGCTCAGTCTTTCCCGCCTGGATCAGTTTCTTTTCGAAGAACTTCAGTTCCTTATAAGGCCTTGTCACAGTGCTCATAGGGTCGCAGATGAACCAATGCACGGTTTCCAATCCATCCCGGGAACTTGTATTCGTCACGGAAATTTCAAAGGTCAGCGGCCGTTCACAGACTTCGCGGATATCTCCATACTCAAAAGTTGAATAACTCAGTCCATAAGCAAATTCATACATAGGGTCGCTGGTAATATCCTGATAGAAGCCCATAAAAGGACGGCTTGTACGGCGACGGTTATAATAGATCGGAACTTGTCCTGTCGCATAAGGAAAGGTAATGGAAAGTTTGCCTGAAGGATTCACACGACCGGAAAGTATGCCTGCTGCGGGTTTTCCTCCGGCTATTCCCGGTTGCCAAAGTTCAAGTATTGCATCCGCAAGAGGTTCCAGACGGCAAAGTTCCAGAGGTCTTCCGTTATTGAGCAGCAGCACCATCGGCTTACCTGTTTTTTTGAGTTCAAAAGCAAGCTGCTCCTCAACCGAAGGCAGGGCAAGTGTTGAACGGATACCATTCTCACCGCTCCAGGAAGACTTCTCACCAAGACAAAGGACAACGACATCAGCCTGCCGGGCCTTTGCCACAGCCTCTGCATAACCGCTCCTGTCATCCCCTTCGAAATCACACCCCTTTGCATAGAGAACATTGGCAGGACCGAATTCGTCGGAAAAAGCCTTCTTGATTGTGATGATATCCTCTGCCAGAGGATGTCCTCCCCAAGAACCTATAAGGTCCCAGTAATTGTCCACCATAGGCCCGATAAGCGCAATCTTGCCCGGCTTTGAACCCAACGGAAGTAAACCGTTGTTCTTCAGTAGTACGGAACTTTCCTCGGCAAGTTGTTCCACAACTTCAAAGTCTCCGGGGAGATTGAATCTCTCTTCAGCGGTCGTAACAGGAGGATACGGGTTTTCAAACAGTCCAAGCCTGAACTTCAGTCGGAGTATTCGCCGGACAGACTCGTCAATGGTCTTCTCACTGACCTTTCCCTCTTTCACAAGTTGTTCAAGATAATTGAAATAGCACAGGTCGGCCATATCCATATCCAGCCCGGCATTGACTGCCCTCCAGGCAGATTCCTTATGGTCTGCAGCGGCCCCTTGATAAACGAGTTGCTTAACTGCATCCCAGTCCGATACTATCATTCCATCCCATCCGAACTGTTCCTTAAGCACCTGAGTCAGATGGTATGGTGATGCAGAAGCAGGGGTGCCATTGATTGTATTGAAAGAACTCATTACTGTGGCAGCTCCGGCTTCAATGCCAGCCTGATAAGGAGGCATATATGTATCCCAAAGAGTCTGACTGGAGATTTCTGTAGGTACATAATCTCGTCCGGCTTCCGAAGCGCCATATCCTATGTAGTGCTTGATACAGGCTGCAATTTTAGTGGAATCACTTAGATCATCGCCCTGATAGCCCCTGACCGATGCCGCACAGAAGACGGAAGCCGTATATGGGTCTTCGCCATAACCTTCGGCACATCTGCCCCACCTTCCGTCCCGGGCAATATCTACCATAGGTGAAAAGGTCCAGGGAATGCCGGACAGACGGCTTTCCCTTGCACTGATTGAACAAGCCTTCTCTACAAGCTCAGGGTTCCACGAACAGGACTGTGCCAAAGGTATAGGATAGACAGTTCTGAAACCGTGTATGGCATCAAATCCGAAAAGGACTGGAATACCGAGTCTGGTCTCTTCCATAGCCCTTTTCTGCATTTGGTTGATTTCAGTCGGATCAGTTGCAGTGTAGGTAATGTAACTTCCGAGAACAGGTTCGACCGGCTCCCCTCCTATATTGTTCTGATTCAGATTGGTACCTAAAGTAACCTGATTCATCTGAAGTATTTTTTCCTCCAGAGTCATCCTTGACAACAGGTCTTCAACCCTCTTTTCTATCGGAGCGTCTGCCTGCTTGTATAAAGGGACAGCATCCTGACACGAAACGGTCAGGATGGCTGCAATAATCAATAATGGTTTGTGATTCATTTATTTGAGTCTAAAATCGACAATGCTGAAAATATCTTCTGAAGATGTTCCGATAAGAGCCTGGAAATCACCTGGTTCCTCCACCCACTTATGTTTGGAGTCATCGAAGAATCTGAGGTCCTTTTCACTCAAGGTCAGTTCAACCGTTTCAGTCTGACCTGCATCAAGCCAAACTTTCCTGAAAGCCTTGAGTTCCTTCAGAGGACGAGGCAGTGAGGATTCCATATCCCGTACATAGAGCTGAACCGTTTCAGCAGCACGGCAATTGCCGGTGTTGGTTACATCAACCCTGAACTTGATGGAATTGCCATTCCCTGCCTTCTTTTCCGAGGCAAAATCAGGAGCCACCTCCCTGCTGGTCATTCGGACAGTTGCAGAAGAAGCCTCAACCTTGCCGAAAGAGAATGAACTGTAACCAAGTCCATAACCGAATGGGAAAAGAGGTTTGACACCTTCCTTGTCGAACCAGCGATAACCGACAAAAATACCCTCCTTGTATTCAACGTCGCCACTGTTCTTGCTATCATATGCATCCAGGGCGTGTGGAGCATAGTCCTCCAGTCTCTCAGCAATGGTAAACGGAAGCTTTCCCGAAGGAGACACTGCGCCTGTCAGGATATTGGCAAGTGCACGACCACCCTCAGAACCTATGTACCAGTTGTACAGTATGGCCTGTACCTTATCCTTCCAAGGCATTGCCACGGCGGTACCCGTAGTCAGGGATACTATCACATTGTCATTGACCTGAGAGAGAGCCTCAATGAGTTCGTTCTGGGCAAAAGGCAGCCCGTATTCATCCCTGTCCACTCCTTCGCAATCCTGATGGCCCCATTTGTTAAGGCCGCCGAAGACAATGACGTAATCAGCCTCGGCAGCGGCCTTCACAGCTTCTTCCCTCAATGGAGCGACATAGTCAGGATATTCTCCGGTAAAAGGACGATACCCCTCGACAAAACGGAGTTCCGCCCTGTTTCCGACAATCTCCTTCAGTCCGTCAAGAGGACAGATTTCGTGGGTGGTCTTAAGATAGGATGAACCGCCTCCGCTTGCGTGCTGCCAGAAAGCATTCGCACCCGTCACGAGAATAATAGGCTTCTTGTCAAGGCGGAGCGGCAGCACCTCATTCTCATTTTGAAGAAGAACTATTCCTTCCTCCGCCACCTTGCGGGCAATATCATAATGCTCCTGCGTGGCAAAC
>ERZ779890.5008-NODE-5008-length-10679-cov-5.383082_pt1 | contig 10679 bp, 12 predicted proteins | sample MGYA00511553_ERZ779890 | MGnify/ENA primary metagenome ERZ779890 (study PRJEB29588, sample SAMEA2152064) | human gut metagenome | biome: human gut; feature: human-associated habitat; material: faeces | place: Denmark | collected 2008/2010 ...
GACAGGCCGCGACAAAAATTATAGTATTGAATAGAGAAGAGAATGAGCACCAGTTCGCACTTCTTATAGTAAGTGAGAAATAGGAAGATCACCGCCGTTTGTCAAAACTATAATTATGAATAGACAAGAAGTTACCGACCTACCAGCGGTCAAATTCTATGTATAAGTGAGAAAGGAGAATAGGCACTTTGTTGAAATTCTTTTGTAAATGAAAGAAGGAAGTAACTCGACGGGGTTCGGAAAAATTCTATAATATGAATAGGAAAAAAATAAGAACGAAAAAGTTAGATATTTTCAGAGATTTAGCTTGTCAAAAGCAGGTCTCTGTGATATAATATAAATAAATTAAGGAGAAATTATTATGGCATTTTTGGATCGAGATTATGGCACAACAACTTGGAACGGCGATGAGATTAGAGTCGTTGAAAGCGTTCACGTTTATGAAGACGGAACGGAAGGAAAACCTTTTTATGTGGTTTACGCGGAGAACAAAGCGATTACTCTTAAAGGCTTTAACCAGAAGTATTTGTACTTGCACAACGAAGAGACAGGCAAAACGGTTTTCTTGCACAGAATTATTTACGCTTGCTGCACAGGTCTTAATTTAGGCTTAAACGGCTTGGAAGTTCATCACATAGACTTCGACACGCACAACAACAGAATAGAGAACCTCGTGGCAATGTCGGTTTCAGACCACCGTTCTTATCACACCAATATGAGGAACGCAGAGAGAACAGGCAAGGAAGAATATTTGGACGAAGCAGAAAAGGTTTTGTCAAAGGCAAAGATTTTGAAGGAAAATAGAATTAACAAGTGGAATAACGAAGAAAAAGAAAAAATCTTAAACGAACTTTCGGAAATGTAGTTATTTAGCTTGACAAAAAAGATTAATTGTGATATAATTATTTTGACGATTGAGGTCGGTGATGGTTAATGTTTCAAGCTTACGAGATAGAGTGGAAGGTAACTCGTTAGATCGAGCCACCGTAAGCGCGTACTAACCACACGTGCGAGACAACTTATTGCCGACCTTGATTATATTAGGAGATTGATTATGATAGAAGAAAAAGCAGTAGGTTATTTTGAAGACGGCACAAGATACGTTGATTATGAAGTTTTATACCGTAATTGTTTGAATCCGAATTGGAGCGAATGGAAAGAAGTAATTGATGTTATGAGAAGTATAGAGGAAAAAGGTTCGAAGAGTTATGTTTATCCGAACAGTCCGATAAAGCATCTTTTACAGTTCTTGAACAATTACTTGGTTGAAAGAAAAATAGTAGATATATCTAATTTAGAGTGGCTCAGAAACGATCACGATAAATTGACAGAAAAGAAAGGCGACGCGGTTCCAGATTTCGTGAATAAAAACGGAATTACTTATGAGTTGAAGAGCGGAAAAAATCTTGAGTATGCAGCTTTAATTCGTAATTGGTATGGAGCAGACAGAAAGTTATTTTATTGCACAAGCGACAACAACTTATACTTATACGACAGCGACAAAAACAGCTTTAAGATGATAAAAAGAGGTTTGAGAGCACCGTATATAAATATAAGACGCTTCGATAATTTGGAAGCGCAAATTATGAAAAGAATATAAATAAAATTATTGAGAGGTAATTTATGAGATATGTTTGTAAGAGATATAGATATGTTAATACGCTCGAAGATATGCAGCGTATTTTTTCCATATGCGATAATACAACAGTGATTGATTATAGCAATAAAGATTACAAGTTTGAAGGCGGTCCAACGATGAAGACAATAAGCGTAGTAAATAACGGAGACCGCTTTTACAAGATTACGACAGCGTTTGTTAAAGAAGTTGAGGACGAGGAAGGAAAAGTAAAATACGATAAATCGAACACGAAGAACGTTTGCACTTGGATCTTCGACAAGACAGGAGAATTCGTATACAAGATACATCCGTCGAGAGTTTCGAGAATTTCAGGAGCGGTTTATAAGCCGTTTGATATCGTTAAAGAGTTTCCAGATTTGTTCGAGAGAGACGATAAAGGAAAGATAGTCCAGTCGGCAAGACCAGCAATTGGTTACAGCGCAAAGTATAACGGAACAGAGCACGACGTTGTTTGTTACGATTTGAACAGCGCTTACGCAGCGATACTAATAGACAAGATAATAGACACTTACAATTACAGAAAATACGGAGTGGTCGGAAAAGGTGAAATCGGTTTCAAGTTTGATGACAGGCTTACGATGGTTCATGAAGGTTACGACGCAGATTATATATTTCCGCTTATCGATTCGCCATATAAAGATTTCGCAAGGAAGTATTACGATATAAAGAAGACGGCACCGAAAGGCAGCGACGAACGCGAACTCGCAAAGCAAATATTGGTTATAACAGTAGGTTTGTTTCAGCGCGTGAATCCTTTTCTTAGAGCTTATATAGTAAATAGTTGTAATGAATTCATAATGAAGTTTGTTAAAAAATACAAAAGCAAAGTTTGCATGTGGAATACGGACGCAGTTTATAGCACGGAGCACATTCCAGAATTAGACGCGTTATGCGGAGAAGACATTGGACAGTTCAAAATCGAATATGAAGGTTTGTTCAGGCAAAAAGGAAGCAATTACCAAAAAGTCGATACGCACGAAGTAAGTTACAGAGGAATTATGAAATGTTTGTTCGATGAAGACTATAACTTACTCGAAGATCCGACACCAGAAATTTGTTTACCTTACGAAATGGACAAAGAGACTTACAAAATAGAAAAAAATAAGGAGTTTAAATTATGGCAAAGCGTAAATATGTAAGAAAAAATAAAAAGAATAAAGGTTACAAAGCTAACAGAGCAAGAGGCACGAGAAAATCAACTTATAAGAAAGAGGTTCGAATCGGCCAATTCATAATTCCAGAAAGAGGCAAAAAGAGCAACAAAGCTTATTTAGAGGAATTTATACAAAAGAACAAAACACCGTTAAAATTCGCTTACGAGAGAGAATTAGACGTAGGAGGAGAAGCGTTCCGTAAAAAGAATCCGAACGTTGAGACTTACGTAAAAAGGTATTTTAGCGAAGAACTAAAAACGCACTTATCAAAAAGAGCTTTAAGAGAATCGGTCGGTTATAAGTTTGCGCCGTTATCGCAAAGACAAGCCATGCACATTGCAAATCTTATAAGCAAAAATGAAGAATTCTTCCAAGAACTCCAAATGGAAATAAATGATGAATTCGATTGGAACAATTTGAGTTACGTCGGAAATAACGTTTTCACTTATACAACTCCAGACGGAAGAGTTTTGCGTTTTGCTTTTTCAGATTATAGTGGATCGCAGTTGAGATGGATCAGTAAAGGTGAAAGAAATGAATAAATGGAAAGGCGATGATTTGCATATCGACAGCGACATACAGAAGATGGACGGCTGCAATAAATTGTGGAACCTCATAGTAACGGAAAGAGAGTCAGGCAAGAGTACGTTATTATGGAAGAAAGTATATAACACGTTCAAAGACAAAAAGAGACCAAGTATTTTGGTAAAAAGATTTCAGACGGACATTACGGACTTATTTATCGACGGCGTAGCAATTATCATCGGTCAATTCACAGACCAAACGATCACGTTCAAATACAACAAAGGAGACCTTAGATCAGGCGGCATCTTAGATCTCAAAATAGTAGTAGACGGAAAGGAACAGGAAGGCGTATTTTGTCGAATAGTGGCTCTCAATACGCCTTTAAGCCGCCTTAAATCACAAGTATTACTCAATCCTCGATACATCTTCGAAGACGAGTTTATCTGTAATAAGAGGCTCAAAGAGAGGTATTTAGAGGACGAAGTATTCAGGCTCAAAGAAGGCGTATACAATACGTATTTGCGTTTCGTTGAAAAAAAAGATTTGACGATTTATTTATTTGGCAATCCATACTCCGTGGTCAATCCTTACGTTTCTTATCTCAAAATTGATGCGAACGAAATATATCCAGGAAGCTTTTTGGTAGGCGAAGGTTACTGCATGTGGAATTACCAGATAAAACCAGAGCTCAAAGCAAAGCTCCTCGAAGGAAATCCTTTATATCAATTCGACGACGCTTACAAGGCTTACGCTTACGACGGCAGAGCGATACAAGACATCAACATCAAAATACTCAAAAATATTCCAGAGAATTTCAGATTGGAATACGTATTCAAAATACACGGCAAGACAATTGGCTTATATCACGGTTATCAATTCGAACCAGAGAAGTTATTTTATTACGCAAAGCTTATCAACAAAGACCAGATAGGCGCGTGGAGAGACGTATTATGCTTCGATTTCGGAGAGATGGCAGACAAGACAGTATTAGTGGCGACAGGCAACAAAATGCTTTATTACGCTTTTAGAGAGGCGGTAGAACACAGATGGATCGCTTTTGCGTCGGCCGAAGAAGGTTGGCTTATCGAAGAGATTTATCAATCAATTTAATTCATAGCAAAATATGAATAAAATTTCACATTCATATAAGGAGGAAACATGACATCAACAATCGTACTTTATCAAACAGAGATAACGCCAGGAATCAATGCAAAAGTCGATGACCTCGAGAGTTATCTCAACACGTGCCATACGGAAGTTATTTCCAATTTCCAATACGTAAAGATAGACCTCGACATCACAATCAAAGTCAACATGGCGCAGTCAAACACACCATCGTTCGCGTATAATTATTTGTCGATAAAGAGAGAAGACGATCCAAAGAAGTATTATTACTTTATTTTGAACAGTAATTGGACTTCCGCAAACACGATTTCGTTACAGCTTTCGCTCGATACGATAAACACTTTTTGGAACGATTTGATTTGGACGAAGAACACGCATATCACGAGGCAGCACAAGGACAGATTCAACAAAGCAAGCAAATTTTCAGACGGCAACGACATATATTTACACAGAACAGTAGATAGGTTCGAAGAAGGCGTTACACCAGTCAAAACGTTGAAGAGCAGCGAGAAGATTGAAGCAGGCTTGAAATGCGACCATTATCTCATTTACAGGACAAAAGGCACAACAGAAACAGATCCGATTGATTGCTTTTATTGCACGAATATAGATTTATTCGTAGAAGGCGACATACAGAACGGTATTATTTCGTCCGACTTCGACAGAGCAGTAAACATAATCTTTTACAGCAGAGACAACGAAGACTTTCAATATACAGGCGTAAATGGCAACACAGTAACAATAGGCAAAAACCAGAAGTATAAAGCGTTGATTTTGGCAAAAGGTCAGGCGAGCACAACGGCAGGCTTCGACGTTATAGCGGTCACAGAGGACGGCGGCTTTTCGGCAGGAAATGGAAACGTTTATTGCGACAGTAACGTAAAGACGAGAGTTCTCCAGAACTTGAACATAGCAGGTTACATATTCAATTACGAATATTTAGCAAAAGACACTTACGGACAATTGCTTACGTATTACAACGACAAACCGTCATACCGTGTCTCCTTAGGTACAGCAGCGACAGAGCCGTTAAGGTCAATATACGATATAGACAGGACAGACAGCAGGCTCGTAAAGATTATTAAAATGCCTTACGCTCCGTTCGGCACGTCTTACAGTTTTATCAACGGCAGGACTTATATAAAGATTCCGAAAGGTTGGAGCTTATATGAGAATTATATCAGACTGGACGATTTGAACGAAGAATTCCTTTATACGGTAAGTATGCAGCCAATCGGAGAATTAACATTTGAGCTTCAAAAGACTGATGTTGGTGTAGTAGACAATAATCTATCTTACGAGAGTAAATTATACAATAGTAATTACTACACACTGAAATACGTATATGATAACTTCGAGAAGGAAATTCTTTTAGAGAGAACAACTCCTTTACAGATAACAGGAAGCGCGCAGGAAAGCAGTCCTTACGTCAAGATCAAATTCAAACAGTCAAACAACATTTCGTCAAACAGCTTATTTGATTTTGAAGTAGGCAACGTAGATAAATACGAGGAGCCAACGCTTTATAGTAGATTTTTGAACGTAAATAGAAGCCAGGAAGTCGCGCTTTATACATCGCCTTATCTCGAATACATCAGGAACGGTTACAATTACGATAAAAAGGCACAGACGTTACAGCTCGAACAAAACGTCACAAGCGCACTTTTAGGCACGGTAGCGTCGGTAGGAAGCTTTATTTTCGGCGGAGCGGTAGGCGCAGCGGCAGGTATTTCACTCGCAACGTCAACACTAAATAATTTAGCTTCGATAACGACGAATATGGTTTCATCGGAACAGGCGATACAACAGAAGCTCGAACAAGCGTCGAGATCACCAGCCAGCGTTTCGAGCACAACCGATTTGAATTTGCTCTCTTATTACAACGGCAACAGGCTTATAAAGGTCACAGAGAGCTGCTCGGACCAGGTAAAACAAGCGATTTACAATCTTTTCAGGCTCACAGGTTACGCGTGCGATGATTACGCAATACCGACATTTGATTCGAGATTATATTACAACTTCGTTCAATGCAAAGCGGACTTCGATGAGTTGAGATGGTTTTATGGACAAAACATTTTGAACGATATTAAACAAAGATTCGAAGTAGGAATAACGGTTTTTCATAAGTATAACAATAGTTATGATTGGCCTCAGCAAAAGGAGAACTTCGAAAAATGGTTAGTCAGCAATACTTAAAGAATTACGCAGAAAAGATTTATCGTCACGTAGAAGGATATTCGTTCGACAAGGTTATTAGACTTTTTCCAAGGCTTTATATACAGATAAAATACTATTACGACCGAATTAAGTCAAACGAATTCATCAATCAATTACGCACGATACAGATTTATGGTTATTTGGAAGGAATAAAAAGATTCCAAGAATTAGTCAACAGAGACATAACGGCTGCTAATTTAAGCGTATTCCAACTCAAAAAAAGAGAAGAACTAATAGATGCGATGCCAGAAGGAAAAGAGAAGGAACTGCTTTATACAGATTTTTATTATGATGCAATCGAGCACATAAAAAAAGAAAACGTAATGAATTTGAATCTTCTTACTTCTTATCAACAAATGCTTCAAGATTTGAGCAGTTTCGGAGTTCCAGACTTCAGCAAATTATCAACAAAAGTCGCAGATAGAATTAGTTACATCAACGATAGAATCAAATACAACAATGATTTTATTGCTTACCTCGAAGAAAACTTTAATATTTAAAGGAGAAATTATGGCAGAGACAAAAAAGAAAAAGAATCCAAAATACGATTTCTGCAAGCGTTACAAAGGTTGCGGAGCCGAAGTAAAAACGTTCATCAATCAAGTCGCACAGAACTTAAAGAACAAGTATTACAACGTTTGGATGAGCAAATTCAAATGGAGCGGATTGGACGAAGAGATCAAAGAGCAGGAGCAGAATTACATTATGCGTCATTTTTGGTCGGAAGGAACAGTCGCGCTTCGTAATATCAAAGGCGTAAATTTGCTTGCCATGTGTCCGTGGAATACGGAGACTTACAATTATTTGGATTTTCCAGAAAAGATAGTTTTAGTCAACAAGCGTGGAGTATCAAAAACGATAATTCCATCAACTCCGCAAGTCGTAAATAAAGACGTCGCGTTGCTTTATTGCTTACCAAATCACAAATCAATTTCGTCGGTCGTTTATTATTACATCGAGAGAATGATTCAAGTGGAAATCGTAATTAATAATAACTTAAAATTACAGAACATTCCGTTCGTTATCGGCGTTACGGAAGAAGACAAAGATCAGTTCGATGACATAATCGAGAAAATACTCAATAACGAGTTAGTCGTTTTTACCAGCGTAAATGACATCAAAAAGCTTCAAACGTTGGCGACCAACGCGCCTTACATCGTTGATAAATTGAAGACTTATTTGGTATCGCTCGAAAACGAATTGCTCACAGTCCTCGGTATCGATAACAGCGGAGCACAGGCAAAGCAAGCACAGCTAACAGTCGATGAAGTAAATGCAAGTAACGATATCATCAACGATTACGGATTGGCAATAGAAGACGAAATAAAGGCGTGGTTAGAGAGAGCTAACGCAGTTCTCGGAAGAAATATCTCGATTGAAGCAAAGACAAAACCAGTCGACTCAACGCACGATTATGAAGACGTTACGATTACGGAAAGCAAAGAGAAATCAGAGGAGGCAGAATAATGTTTGAACCTTATGGATTTGAAAGAACTTATTTCTCGATGAACGACATGTATTCCGACGTTGGTAGTGGTCCTTATGCTTTTAGAAGTCCAGCACAACCAAATTGTTATGCCTTTATAGACCAAGCGTTACAGGCAGCAGGCTATACTACGACAGGATTAACACCGAGCGTATATTTAACTAATTGTTGGCGAGATTACATTTGGCCGAAGTTTTATGACAAGGCAATTTGCTTTACAGATGAACCTTACAAAGAAACAGACGGCAAACAACCAATTTATGAAGCATTCGCTAATGCATGCGGACCAATAATTTCGTGGCTTATCGGCAGTTCGGAAAAATACAGCTTACTTATAAAGAATCAAGAAGAGAACAAGGACAAATTACTCGGACAGATAAAGAGTTCGAGCACACAACGTTTCAACGACACGCCGCAAAATCAAGGCGAGTTCGAAGACGAAGCACACAACACTAACGTTACGAAGAGCGAATCGACAACCGATGGAGGAACGCTTTTATCAAGGTTGAACGAGATAGAAGACAATCTCAAACGTTTGTACGAAGATTGGAGTAACGAATTTAGAAAGTTTATATTTTGGAGCGTGTAATTATGAGTTTTACTACTGAATTAAGACAACTTATTAGTCAACTATTTGATGCGGCTACTGACAAAGAAACAATCGCAAAATCGGCGGTCGTATCGAGCAAAATAGATGAAATCGAGGCTGAACAAAAAGCTTCGAAGGAGAATTACGACGCACTTCTCAAAGACTACAAGGAAGTCGTTCTCCACACTTCTTTTAAGCCGCTTAACGCAAGCGACAAAGGCGCAGATGGTCCTACGGCAAACCTCGATCCAAACCAAGCGTTCGAGGAAGCGCTCAAACAAGCCATGAACCAAAAACAATAATTTATTTTTAAAGGAGAAAAAAATCTTATGGCAAAAATTTCTGAAGCAGCTCTCAAAACGGCAGCGGCCGCTTATGTTGATGCGGCAAAACAAACAAACACTACTTTTACTCCGTCCTACGACAACGTTGCAGGTTTACTCGACAAAATCGGCAAGACGGTAACTATTGACGGACTTTATCAAGACCAACTTCCTGAACTCGAAGGCGATTTCCTCGCAGCAGGCAAGACGATCGAGGAATGGTTTATGGACCTCACTCTTTGCGAAGCTTACTCCAATTTGGCAGCTGAAATGGCGAAAGAAAACGTTCCTACCGTTCCTTCGTTCGAAGACGTCGTTTACAATTACACTCTCGGCAGACAGAAAATATCCACGACTGAACCTTTTGGCAATATTGAAAGAGCATTCAACACGACTGAAGGTGCTGCTAACTTCTATACGAAGATCGCTGAAAGATTACAGAACTCTTACGATGTTTGCAGATACGCTGCTAAGAAACAGTTGCTTGGTAACGCTATCTCGAAGGCTCTTGCGGTAAAAGGCACGAACACCGACGTTTACAAAGCCGTTGCTATTCCTACCGACGCTGCTTCCGCGGAAGACTTTATCATGGCGGTTAAAGAAGCGAAAGAAGACGCGTCCTTTGCTCACGAAGGCGGTCTCGGCGGTGCTTATATCGGTGCTGCTCCTACTCTTAGACTTTACGTTAAGAAAGGTGTTATGCCTACTGTAGCGGTTAAAGCAATCGCTGGCGCTATCAATCCGCAGGAACTCGCTTTTGACGTTGACGTTAAAGTCGTTGATGATTTCGGCACGATCACTGGCCAAACCGATAACAAACAAGTTTACGCAGTCCTCGCCGATCCTCGCGGCATCAAGCTTTGCAATTCTTACAACGTAACTCGCGCTGGAATGAAGGAAGAGGCCGACGCAATGAAGATCGTTCGTCACTACGAAGACACCGCGCTTATCTCTAAATACACGTTCATTCGCGTATTCGAAGGCTAAGGCATAAAAGAAGGCTAAAAATCGCCTAAGAAACAGGCAAATTTCAGGCGAAACTCTAAAAGACGATAACTTATTCATCTCGAAGGTTTCGCCTCTTTTTTACCTAATTCTCTGGCAAAAAAAATACTAATAAAAAGGAGACAATAAAATGGATACATGTAAAAGAATGTGGAGCGAGAATCAAATAGGAGAGATCGCAAAAAAGAACGGCTCAAAGGTATACAGACATAGAATTTATATGACGATACAATCCAGCGTAAATCCATCAGGCGATAGTGGAAAGATAGATTCTATCGGTTTTGAATTTTTTTCATCCAAAGCCGAAAAGTATACCACAGTCGCGGAGATTCAAGATTTCTATAATTGGATTACTCATAGTTTTGATTTTGCAACAGGCAACGTAATTTATAATTCAGACAGTTACGAGCAAGGATTCACAACTTCGGTTATATTAGGTGGAGACAGAGGTTCTAACGGAGATATTGAAGTACGTTTCTTTCCGACTGCTCATATGAAAAAAGGTTTTATTAAGTACAATGACGCCGCAGCCGCCGTAAAAAGCCTTTCAGATACAGTATACGAGGTATAATTACGAGAAGAATGTAGACAAGCGATTGGAGCAAGCTTTCGTTTG
>ERZ779890.5012-NODE-5012-length-10674-cov-12.986251_pt1 | contig 10674 bp, 8 predicted proteins | sample MGYA00511553_ERZ779890 | MGnify/ENA primary metagenome ERZ779890 (study PRJEB29588, sample SAMEA2152064) | human gut metagenome | biome: human gut; feature: human-associated habitat; material: faeces | place: Denmark | collected 2008/2010 ...
GTAGTGAATGACATGCCGTGGGCATGTCATTCACTACCGCGCCGCCGCTTCGCTACCTAAAAGGGGCGCCAAGAGTATGCGGCGCAGCCAATGCAGCTCCCCTGCCCCCATATTTCCATGCGTTAACAGTTTTCTTTCGCTTTGTTCAAAAATATTTGCGCTTTTGTTCATTACAAGTACACAAATGCATTGTATCTTATACCCACAAGCAAAGAATAAGACAAACCAAGCAAGTTCAAATAGCAAAAGAGGTCTTTTTAATGTACCAGCCCGAAGATAATGATCCGATCGAACAGACAAACAATGTCAACGCAGAGGGTTCCGCTCCGGATAACACCGACCGCGTGAACGGCGAGTACCATTACAAAAACGGGTTTACTCAGAAAATATACTCCGACGCGCACTACGTCCCTGCGGACGAGAGCAACGATCCCCCCAGATACTACACCCCGCCTGAGAAACAGGAGAAGCCCCAGAGAGAGCCTAAGCCCTCCGACAACGGCGGGCACGGCAAGAAGCACGGCTGTCTCAGATTTGCCTGCATCGCACTTGTGTGCGCGCTGCTCGGCGGTCTCTGCGGCGGCGCGATCGCCGAAAGCCGCCTGAACAGCAGGATCACGGCACTGGAGGACAGCGTGAACGCCGAACCCTCCGAGACTCCGGTCGTGAGCTCATCGAGCGCCCCGATCGCCGCCAGTTCTTCCGGCAGCTCTTCCGACAGTCTCAGCTGGGCGGAGATAAACGAGATAGCGAGCAAGCAGGTCGTCGGCGTGACCACCGAGGTCACATACACGAACTTCTTCGGCCAGACCAGTTCCTCCGCAGTCTCCGGCTCCGGCTTCGTCATCAGTGATGACGGATATATACTTACAAACTACCACGTTATAGAAACGGCATATCAGAACAACTACGCCGTCAATGTCATTACCCACGACGGCACGCGCTACGACGCCACGATAGTCGGCATTGAAGCCAGCAACGACATCGCCGTTCTGAAGATAGATGCCACCGGCCTCACCCCCGCAACGCTGGGCAACAGCGACAGCCTCGCCGTTGGCGACGATGTGTGCGCCGTCGGCAACCCCCTCGGCGAGCTGGAGTTCACCTCCACCTTCGGCCACGTAAGCGCCCTTGACCGTCTCATCACCACCGAAGAGGGCGGCAGCGCGATCAACATGTTCCAGATCGACGCGGCGGTCAACTCCGGCAACTCCGGCGGCCCCGTGTACAACACCCGCGGCGAAGTCATCGGCATAGTGACTGCCAAGTACAGTTCCTCCGGGGTGGAGGGTCTGGGCTTCGCGATCCCTATCAATGACGCGGCCAGCATCGCAAACGATCTTATCACCAAGGGTTATGTCACCGGCAAGGCTCACATGGGCGTGCGTATCGACCAGAGATACACCTCCGCTTACAGCCAGTATTACAATATGCCGGAAGGCGCGTATGTCTACTCCGTTGAGAGCGGCAGCTGCGCCGAGACCGCGGGACTCCGCGCCGGCGACATCATCACCAAGCTCGGCGAGAGCGAGGTCAAAAGCTATACCGACCTGACCCACGCCGTCAAGCAGTACTCCGCGGGCGACACGGCAGAGCTTGTGATCTACCGCGCGGGCGAGACGCTGACGCTGAGCATCACCTTTGACGAGGAGGTTCCGGAGAACACCTCCGGCTCCACCTCCATCATGCCCGGTCAGGTTCCCTGACGGCGCATATTAAATTGCTACTTTTCTACTCCTATAAATCCTCTCTTTTCTCCCAAAACGAAGGACCGCACGGAATCCCGTGCGGTTCTTTGTTTTTGTGTGGGGAGGTTCGGCACGGGGGGGCGTCACGTGGTCTGTACTTCGCTCTTTCGTTTCCCCGCATCGCCCTTGATTGACAAAAGAACTACTTGCCGCTAAGCGCTTGTAAATATTCGGGACATGCGTTATAATTGATGCGATTTTTATCTTGGAGGCCGCGTTATGGATCAATACCGACTCAAAAAGTACATCTCCGAAAACCCCGACGCCAAGCTGCGTGACCTTGTGACGAAGCTTTTGTACGACGATATTGTTGAGCTGCGCATTACCCCCGGTTCCAAGCTGAACGTCAATCAGATCGCCGCATCCCTCGGCATTTCGCGCACGCCCGTGGCAGAAGCCATCGGCAAGCTGGCCGAGGTCGGCTTTGTAATATCCCGCCCCGGGCAGAGCGGCAATTTCGTGCTCGATCTCAGCCTGCCCGACATGATCAACCTCTACCGCGTCCGCAGCGCGATCGAATGCGAGGCGGCGGCGCTCTGCGCCCACTCGGCGGACGATGCCACCGTGCGCGAGCTGAGCATGCTGGCGGATGCATTCAAGGACAGCGTCCTGCAGCGCGACATCCGCGGCATGAAGGACACCGATATGCCGTTCCACAAGATGATAATCGACGCCTGCGGCAACCCCTACATCATCCAGAGCTACAACATTCTGCTCCCGAAGCTGACGATGTATCAGTCCTCGATGCTGGAGTTTATCGGCCGCAGCGGCAATGAGGCGAATCCCTGGATGCCCAGCATGAAGTACCACCACACGGCGGTCGTTTCCGCGATACGGATGCGTCTGCCGGAGTTGGCGCGCCAGTCAATGGCCGACCATGTGGACACGAGCCTCAGCTTCACGACGCTTTCCGGCAACGGCGCCGACCCGTTCTCCATCCTGCGTGCGAAGAAATAAGGAATAGAAGGAATAGATAGTGCTGTAAGAACCCACCCGATCATTCGGGTGGGTTCTTACAGGCGTCGACAAAGTTCGACGCCTTGAAAACTTATTCAGGAGTATTCAAAAACACTCCTGAATAAGGATGTATTGAACACAGAAAGGGGACTCCCGTCCCCTCTCTGCACTCTCCCCATGCAATTCTATACATCGCCGACAGCTTTGTCTACAGGCTAAGAACCCACCCGATCATTCGGGTGGGTTCTTTGCGTCTGGGGGGGCGGTGTCTTTTACATATTGGCAGTCACCAGAGAGGAGAAACAAGCAGAGGAGAAAAGAAAGAGCAGAGTAAAGATTTGCCCTTTGCCTCCCTTGTGTAAAGGGAGGTGGGTCGGCGTTAGCCGAGCCGGAGGGATTGTGCCGCAGAATCTGCATCAAGCGTCGTTTACAGGCGAATCAGCTGCCGGTACCGCAACGGACAATCCCTCAGGCCACAGGCCGACAGCTCCCCCAGAAGGGGCGTCAAGGGGGTGCACCGCCGTTTCACATCCCGTTTATTCTCACCGCCGCGTTGCGGCATAAAACGCCGGCGGGGGGCTGTATAATTAATGTGCGGGCATGCACCGCGCCGGCGCGCGGCGCATATTGCACAACACCGCCTGCACAGTTTATACATATATGCACAAAATGAATAAATAAATTGACTTCATTTGCCATTAATGTTAAAATAATATCATTCAGGTCAACGGCAAAATTATTCAGGGGAGGAAAGCAATGAGAGCTCTGAAGTATCTTGGCTATTTTGAAAACCTCCTGCGGGAGGCAAACAACGAGCTGATCGTTCAGGCGAAAAAAGACGGCAAGGTCTGCGTCGCGTTCGTGTGCGAGAACACCCCCGAACCACTGATGAACCTTGACGGAACCTTTTCCATCCGCCTGTCCGCGCCGAACACCGGCTCGATGGACATCGCGACCTACTACATGACGAGCTTCCTGTGCGAGACGAGCCGCGCGCTGCTCGAGCGCGCCATCGAGGGCGGCTTCAACTTCGCCGACTGCGTCATCGCGCCCGACGGCTGCACGATGATCAACCGCTGCGTCGAGAACATGGAACTGCTGAAAACCATGGGACAGGGCAACGACCGCTTCTTCCACCAGTATATGGAGATCCCCCTCAAGGCGGACGAAAACGGCGTAGAGCTGCTGAAGCTCCAATGCAGGAACCACATTCTCACGCCCCTCCGCGAGGCCTACGGCATAGACACCTCCGACGCCGCGATCAGGACGGCCGTCGCAGGGCACAACGAGATATGCTCGCTCATCCGCGCGATCGGCGACTTCCGGAAGGAAGAGCGCCCGCGCATCACGGGCTACGAGTTCCACGTGCTGACGCTGGCTACATACCTCGCCCCGAAGTACCTGATAGTCGACAAGCTGCGCGAGACGCTCGAAGAGATACGCACGCGCGAGCCGGAGCCGAAGCCGTATCGGGCGCGGCTCATGGTGGTCGGCTCGGAGGTCGACGACAGCGGCTTCATCCGGCTCATTGAGGAGACGGGCGCTTACGTCTGCGCGGATCGCTTCTGCTTCGGCTCGCTGCCGGGGCGCGACGTCATCGAGATGAACGACGACGAGGACGCGCTGACCCAGCTCTGCCGCCAGTACGTCCACCGCGGCCAATGTCCGCGCATGATGAACATGGAGAAGGTCTACGGCCGTAAGCAGTACGTCAACGACGTCGCGCGCGAATACGGCGCGGACGGCATCATATACCAGCAGGTGAAATTCTGCGACCCGTGGGCATACGAGCGGCTGCTCGGCTCGACGATGCTGCGCGAGGACTACGGCTTCCCCGTGATGTCGGTCGACCGGCCGTACAACATCGCCTCGTCCATCGGCCAGATGCGCACGCGTGTGCAGGCGTTTGTGGAAAGCATTGAGATAAAAAAGCTTCAGGGAGGTGCAAGGTAATGGCGCTGGTGGAAAACAGTCGGGAACGTATCGGCGAAAAGCGGCTCGGCGTGCTTTTTGACGGCGGCAAGGTGCGCCGCCGCCGCGAGTGGCGCGGCATAAAGGACACCCTCTATGATTACGGCAGATGGCTGTACCTGCTGTCCATCCTCGCCGGAGTCATCATCAAGCCCCGCAACGTCAAGGCCATGTTCAGGTACCGCTGGTTCGCAAACTACCTCGCCGTGCCGCACATGCTCGATAAGTTCACCATGGGACTGCGTGACGAGTCTCTGCGCATAGTACATACCGCGATGGACTTCGTCGTCAAGGACGTGGCGACATGTATTGATAACTCCATCCGCGGCGACCGCCGCACCGGCAACGACGTCAAGTATTCAAACGATTGCGTCCTGACCGACGAGAACGCCATGACGGCGTTCATGATGGGCTTCCCGACGCTCCACGCGATACTGCGCGAGGTGCCGACGATGTTCTCCGCAAACCTCCTGAACCAGTATTCGTCCACGCATTATCTCGACATCGCACAGCAGTTCGGCATCCCGGGCGACGTATGTCCCATGCCGGAGGCCGAAGCCGGCGCTTCCATCGAGGACGATTTCCCCGTGCTCGGCAAGTGCGCCGTGCAGGTCAATACCACCTGTGACGGCTCTCTCATGGGTAACGGCATAATTGCAAAGCGCCTTGAGCGCGAGTACGGCATCCCGACCTTCCAGCTCGTCGCGCCGATGCGGCACAAGGAGGAGGACGTGCAGGAGTACGCCGCGCAGGATATCAGGAAGGCCATCGCGTTTATCGAGGAGCAGACCGGCGCGAAGTGGGACTGGAAGGCGTATTTTGAGTGCGCCAAGCGCGTCAACGAGACGACGCGCAACCGCCTGACCTGGCTCGAGGTCAACAGCACGCCCTACCCGCAGTTCATCGGCGCGACCTTCTCGCTGTATAACGACACAAACTACATGGGCAACTGCGGCCGCTCGCCGTTGTTCCCGCCGATAGACCGGAAGATAATGAAGTACGTGCAGCGCGGCTACGAGCGCAAGACGATGATGGCGCCCGAGTACCGCCACCGCTGCATAGTCTGGGGCGTGCAGCCGCAGTATGTCATCGACATGCTCAACTGGATGGTGCACTGCTGGGGCGTCGTGCCGCTGACGGATATGCTGTCCATGGTCATCAGCAAGGAGATCGCCGAGGAGGACACGCCGGAGAACCGCGAGCAGGCGTATTACGACATGGCGTACCTGACCGAGAACATGATCATGCGCAACCGTACACACGGCGGCTATAAGGTGCTGGTCGACGAGCTGTGGGAGTTCTGCGAGAAGATGAACGCGGACATGGTGATGATGTGGGAGCACATGAGCTGCAAGGCGCTGGTCGGTATGCACGGGCAGTTCGAGGAGCAGGCGCGCGAGCGCGGGATACACCTCGTCTGGGTCTGCCACGACCTGTGCGATCCGCGCGTGTATTCGCGTCAGGCCATCCGCGACCAGTTCAACGAGTATATGCGTACCGTCATGCGCGAGGAGCCGCTGGATCCGTCCATCGAGGTTCTGCCGGACGAGAACGCATGGTGACGAAGGAGGAGAAAGTATGAATCTGAAGAGGCTGTCGCTGAAGCTCCTCGGCGGAGCGGGCGGATTTTTCGCCGTGACCTTTTTGATATATTTCTTTAATCTTGATATGAAGTTCCTGTCCTCCTGCGTGGAACCGATACTCCTGCGCCACTATGACCGCATCCAACGCAAGCATTATATCTGATGCATATCGTATGGCATAGCGGTGACGCTTGATAGCCGAGTGAAATAAAAAAGCTCCCCCGTCTTTGCCTTGCGCTCAGACGGGGGATTTTGCGGGTATATATTATTTATGAGATTGGCAAGAGAATAAAAAAAGAAGCCCCGCCAACAGTGAATCATCGGCTCCAATTGCCGTAGATTATAATGACGTCACTTCTCAGGCAAAGGCGGCAAACAAGTCTGCGATGGCCTTTGGTAATTTAATAATACCTCCAAACACAGAAAATGTCAATATTAAAGCTAAAAAAAGGCGATTTTTTGATAGGTGCGGCTATAGCATGCCGAAGAATACGAGCTTAAATTAATGAAGCAATCGAACCAAACAGCACAATTACGCCCAAAGTAATCAATAAAAGAGACACAACAGAGTTTTCCCTTACTGCTCCGTCACGAAAAGCAAGCTGTGGTTTTCTCTTGTTATAGTGCATTTTGATTTTGCTAGGCAGCCCATCATCATCTGCCTCATTGAAATATGATTTACAATAATGCCTGCCGTCAACTGTATAGTGATATTCATAATAAACGTGAGCTTTCAAATCCTTGCCGCTGCACCTATACTCGAGACCCTGCTCGTCGGGCGCTTGAATACAAGCCTTTTCACCAATAGAATAATATCTTTGATTTTTCAAATAAGCATTTGTAGAAGAAAAAGCTGATTTTCTCCAACGGTACAGCCGGGTGCAGGAATAAACGATAAGTATAACCGAGATGAATAATATCCCAAAATCTATAATAATCACCAGCTCCTGTGTAATGGTGTCGTACTGGCTAAAATTAGTATTAACTATTGAGCGGACTTTATCAAGTGGAAATCTCTCTTACGATGACCGTATTTTATATGGCCGCAGTAATTACATGAGCGCCCTGTTCAAAGACCTGTTGTGCGTGTCTAAGACGACGCGGAAGACTAAAATAACCTGTCATTGCGAGGAGCGTAGCGACGTGGCAATCCGCATCCCCTTGGGACTGTGCAAAGTCTTAGTGCGGCGTAAGGAGAACGGATTCCCACGTCGGGCTTCGCCCTCTCGCGACGGCGGCTCTGCCGCCTAGTCCCTTTAGGGAGAATGACAGAGGTTTTCTTTATATTGAGCTTTCTTTTCCCTACTGGCAATTTATAAAGACTGGCGACCCCTCAGTCGGCTAACGCCGACAGCTCCCCTAAAAGGGGCGCCAAGGGCGCGCTGCACCACAAATATAATCGTAGGGGACGGCGTCTGTGCCGTTCCGTCGCACCCACGCGTCCTGCGCAAAAAGCCACCCATGAAATCACTCTAGCCGAGCGATTTCATGGGTGGCTCATCTCATTCTATTCTGTTCTCAGCTTACGCGTTTGAGCGTCAGAGTCTCGCCCATGTCGGTCGTGAGCGTCAGGGTGCTGCCGTCAAAATACTGCAGCCGCCCGTTTATGCGCGAGCTGTCAAAGGCGAAGGTCAGGTCAACGCCCAGCCCGTCATCGCTCTCAACGTTGAGGAAATCGACACCGGTCTTGACCGCGCCGTCCTTGTCCGTGACGCTGAAGCTCAGCACGGTGGACGCCTCGGAGCTTTTCACGTCCAGCGCGAAGTCCCAGACATTCTCATAATTGTCCTGCCACTTGCCCTCCAGCGCGTCCATGAGCAGATACTTGCCCTTGCTGCCGTCGCTGCTGTACGACCAGACGGGGTAGATGCGCTCAAAGGTGAGCGCGACGTTGATGTCGCCGTGAACGATCGTGCCGTCAACTGTGCAGGAGATGTTGAGCTTCATGCGGTTGTCGGTGTCCTCCGCGAAGGCGGCGTTGTGCGTGCAGGACTTGTAGGAGCCTTTCGTGATGTCGGAGAAGGCGTACGTGGCCTTGCTTATGGTGATGCCGGAGTTATCGGGCAGAAGGCCGGTGATGTCCAGCCTGCCGTTGTCCGACGTGATCGTGCCGAGGGGTTCAAAGACGGTGTTCGTGCCGAAGCTGACCTTCAGCGCCCGCGTGACCGCGTCGAATATCTCGCCGCTCACGCCGCCGTCAAGGCTTATGTACATATTGCTGCCGTCCGGGACGGAGCTGTTCTTTATCTCGCCCAGCGCGCCGTGTATCTCCTCGGCCACAAGAGTCCATGAGCCTGCGAGCCGTGAGTCGAAGTCTGCGTCCTCCGCTGGGGTGGATGCGGTCTGCGCGGGCTGGGAGTCCGACGCGCAGCAGTTGCCGCAGCAGGTACATACGGAAGCGTCTCCGCCGCAGGTGCATTCAGTTGCCGCAGCGGGCGCGGCCGCGGTCGCACCGCAGGCGCACAGCGAAACGACAGCTGCCAGAATCAGCGCCAAAGCAGTAATTTTTTTGAGTTTCATGCAATGCAGCTCCTTGAAAAAATCTACGACCATTCTTTTTTACAAATTGATATTATAGTCTATACCGCCGCGCATTGCGTTACAAATCTGTTAAATGTAAGATGAAATCTTGGCGGGAATAAGGCGCTGCGCATACCCCCTCCCTTGCGCGCATCTTAGGCAGGGTAGTGGTTGCTATGCCCCTCTCGGCGCCCCTAAGAGGGGCGCCGAGAGGGGCAAATATTTCGGACTGGCGTGGTCGCGTTGCCCCCAACAAAAAAACCCACGGGAAGCTTTGCGGCTTCCCGTGTGTTCACTCATTTACTTTATCGAGAAAAACGCGTCCTTGCCGAGGTATTCGGCGGAGTCGAACAGCTCCTCCTCGATGCGCAGCAGCTGATTGTACTTCGCCACGCGATCGGTGCGCGAGGGCGCGCCGGTCTTGATCTGCCCCGCGTTGACGGCGACGGAGATGTCGGCGATGGTCGTGTCCTCCGTCTCGCCGGAGCGGTGGGAGACGACGGCCGTCCAGCCGGCGCGGTGCGCGGTCTGTATCGCGTCGAGCGTCTCGGTCAGGGTGCCGATCTGGTTGAGCTTTATCAGCACGGCATTCGCCGCGCCGAGCTTGATGCCCTTCCTGATGCGCTCCACATTCGTCACGAACAGGTCGTCGCCGACGATCTGGATGCGGTGGCCGAGGCGGCGGGTCATCAGCTGCCAGCCCTCCCAGTCGTTTTCGCCCATGCCGTCCTCAATGGAGACGATCGGGTACTTGTCAACGAAGCTCTCCCACATGTCGACCATCTGCTCGCTGGTCATCACGATGCCGCGCTTCGGCAGATGATAGCACTTGTCCTCCTCGCTGTACCAGTCGGACACCGCGCCGTCTATCGCTATGCGGAAGTCCTCGCCGGGCTTGTAGCCCGCCTTCTCAATCGCCGTGACAAGCGCCTTCAGCGCGTCCTCGTCGCTGTCGAGATTCGGCGCATAGCCGCCCTCGTCGCCCACGCCGGACGCCGGAACTACCTTCTTGAGCGCGTGGAACACCTCGGCGCACATGCGCAGCGCCTCATGGAAGCTCTCCGCGCCGACAGGCATTATCATAAACTCCTGAATGTCCACGTTCGAGCCGGCGGCGTGCTGGCCGCCGTTGAGCACGTTCATCATCGGCACGGGCAGGGTCTTGGCGTTGACGCCGCCGATGTAGTTATACAGGCTGACGCCGGTTGCGGCGGCGGCTGCCTTCGCGCAGGCGAGGGACACGCCGAGGATGGCGTTCGCGCCGAGACGGGTCTTGTTCGGGGTGCCGTCGATATCTATGAGCATCTTGTCAATAGAGGGCTGATCCAGCACGTTCATGCCGACCAGCGCTTCGGCCAGCTCATGGTTGACGTTCTCGACCGCGAGCAGGACGCCCTTGCCGTTATAACGGCTCTTGTCGCCGTCGCGCAGCTCGCAGGCTTCGTACATGCCGGTAGACGCGCCGGAAGGCACGGCCGCGCGGCCGACGGTGCCGTCGTCCAGAGTGACCTCGACCTCGACGGTCGGATTGCCGCGGGAGTCAAGGATCTCGCGCGCCATGACGTCCACTATTTCAAAATACTGTTTCATACTTAACCCTCCTTATATGGTTTACACATGGATTATACCCCAGTTCCGTCGAAAAATAAAGAGCGACTTGATTTTTGCGGAGAATATTAGTATTATACCTATATCGCAATTGGTTTAATATTGAATCGGAGAGTTGATCCATGGATATAAACGTACAATTTTACGCGGCGGACACGGCGGCGGAGCTGCGCTACTCCGAGACGGCCTTCATCAAGCCCCTGGGCGGGAACCGCTTTCAGATCCGCTACTTCACCCCCGCTGCGGAGGTGGAGCTGTGCGGCCACGCCACCATCGGCAGCTTCCAC
>ERZ779890.5014-NODE-5014-length-10669-cov-6.530337_pt1 | contig 10669 bp, 8 predicted proteins | sample MGYA00511553_ERZ779890 | MGnify/ENA primary metagenome ERZ779890 (study PRJEB29588, sample SAMEA2152064) | human gut metagenome | biome: human gut; feature: human-associated habitat; material: faeces | place: Denmark | collected 2008/2010 ...
GTTTAATAATAACTATAAAAATAATAAACTATTTATTAAAAAAATATAATAATAAAATATATAGCATAATATTAGGAATATTAGTATCAAGCATAATATTATTAATAATAAAATCATTCAAATATAAAGTAACCATACCATCGCTTATATTAGGACTAATAGTATTAACAATAGGAATAATAATATCCACTATATTTAGAGAAAAATAAAAAAAGCCATAAGGCTTTTTAATTTTTAAATTGGTGACCAGTATGGAATTCGAATCCATGAATGTTGCCTTGAGAGGGCAATGTGTTAAGCCACTTCACCAACAGGCCATAATGTCTTTTTTGAGACATTATTATTTTAACATAGATAAAAACTTTTTTCAAGTGTTTTTACATACTAATGTTAGTTTTGAGATATTAGCTCAAAACTATTTTCTAATGACCTTAGGCATTAGAAAACGGCGAGCAATGAAATGTGAGACGAAAAGAAAAAGAAAATTACTTTTCTTTTATTAGTTCAAGGAACTTATCTTCATCTATAATGCTTATGCCTAGTTCTTTGGCTTTATTATTCTTAGTACTTGTACTGGTAATATCGTTATTTATCAAATAATTAACTTTACTGGATATTGAGGTAACTACTTTGCCACCATGTTCTTCAATAAATTCAATCATTGTATCTCTATTAGTGAATTTGTTTAGGCTACCTGTTATAACAAAGGTTAAACCATCTAGATCTTTATTGCTATTAGTGGATGCTTTTGGTATATCTATTTCTTCTTTTAATTCTTTTAGTTCCTCTATAAAGTCGGGATTGGAAAATGTGTCAATCCACTCTTTGGCAATAACATCTCCTACTCCGGATATATTACTTAATTCTTCGTATGTAAGATTACTTATTTTGTTAAAATCGTTGTTAAAGTGATTGCATATAAGTTTTGCTCTGGAAAAGCCTATATCAGGTATGCCTAAAGCGTATATAAAATTGGCTAATTTTACATGTCGGGACTTTTCTATGGAGTTTACCATATTACTATAGGATTTTTCTCCGAAACCATCGAAAGCTATTATTTTATCTTTATATCTATCTAAATGGTATAGGTCTTTATAATTATTTACTATTTTCTCAGTAATTAGTTTGTTTAGAATCATATCGGAGATACCGTCAATATTCATGGCGTTTCTACTTACAAAGAGACTTAAGCGTTTTATTAGTTTGGCTTTGCAGAAATCGTTCATGCAGTATAAATATTTTACATCGGAATTGGATATGATACTAGCTTTGCTGCCACATACAGGGCATCTATCTGGTATTTCTAAATTACCACTTTGAGTGGAATTACTAGCTATTTGAGGAATGATCATATTGGCTTTATAAACCATGATTGTATCCCCTATTCCTAATTTTAATCCTTCTAATATGGAAACGTTATGAACTGAGGCTCTGGATACTATGGTTCCTTCTAGTTCTACAGGGTCGAATACTGCTACGGGATTGATAAGGCCTGTTCTTGATACGAGCCAATCTACTTTTCTTAATGTGGTGGCTACGGTTTCATCTTTCCATTTGAATGCTAATGAGTGTTTAGGAAATTTGGCGGTAGTTCCAAGGCTATTACCGTATGCTATGTCGTCATAAGTGATAACTAAACCATCGGATGGTATATCGTATTCTTTGACTTTTTCTTTGAACATAAGTACTTGTTCTTTGACTGTGTTTTTTGTTACTTTATAATGTTCTACTACTTCAAAGCCTTGGTTTTTTAGCCAATCGAAACATTCGCTTTTTAAATTGGATATATTAGTAGATGATTCGATTAGGGCAAAGATTATGCAATTAACGCATCTTTTAGCGGTAATACTACTATCAAGTTGTCTTACGGAACCGGAACAAAGATTTCTTGGGTTTTTGTATTGGCTGGAACCATCTCCTAATTCTTCATTCATTCTGTTAAAATCGGAATATTTAATTATGGCTTCTCCTCTTAATACTAGTCTTCCTTTATATGGAATTGTAAGTGGAACGTTTTTGAATTGTTTGACGTTTTCTGTTACTAGTTCTCCTATTATTCCTGTTCCTCTGGTAACGCCACTGATAAGTTTGCCGTCTTCATAAGTAAGTACTATTGTTAGGCCGTCTAGTTTCCATGATAATAGGCCTTCTTTGTCCCCTAGGAAGTTCTCTAATTCGCTTACTTTCTTGGTTTTAGCTAATGACAACATTGGACTAGGATGTTCTACTTGCTTTAAGGAACTGGATATTTCTGGTTCGACATTTATTGTTGGGCTGTTGGATAGTGTCATGTTGGTTTCTTTTTCTAATTCTACTAATTCATCATAAAGATGGTCGTATTCGTAGTCGGTCATCATGATTGTATTTTTTTGATAATATAATTCTGAGGCTTTATTTAGGATGTTTATTAGTTCTTTCATTCTTGTTATTTTATCTTCCATTTGCATTCTCCTTTATGTATATTTATATTATAGCATAATTAAAAGAACTATAAAAGTTCTTATTTGATTTTTTTGTTATAAGATATTATAATTTGTCTTTGGCAATAATAATTGTTAGTCATACTAAATGTTATCGATGTTTATTAATTCATAGTCTTTGGTGCCGAATTTTAAATTTGCCGCTGCATCGATGATGTGATTGCTATGTCTTGATTCTATACGTTCTATTAGGTGGTCTTTGCCTTTGTCACTACTGGATGCTACTCCTATGGATAATTGTTTTAGGGCTCCACCAAAGCCTCCCATTGGGTGACCTTTAAAATGTGATAATACTAACATGCTTTTATAGTTATTTAAGTTGGTACCGACATAATCTTTTTTTATTATTTTGCCAGTTGGTATTTCTAATGTGATGTCGTCTTCGCTATCCATTATATCTACTTGATAATATTTATTCCAACCATGTTTCTGCATTAATTTTTGATGTTTGGCGGTAGTATTTATGGCTCCTTCATATGCTGTATTGCATTCTACTACTACCCCATCCACTTCTTCTATTATGTCTTTCATGAATTCTGGTTTTAGATAGTTTTGATTTCCTTCTTCTCCGGAATGTAATTTAACAGCGGTTGGTTTGGGTAATTCTATATTTAATTTCTTATATAATTTTACTAGTGCTTTGCTAGTTATTTCTTTTGTAAAATATACTTTTGTTTTTTTCATTATATCTTTCTTTCTATTTATATATTATATTGTACCATAAAAATTAGATAATTGTTATAAAAAAAGAGGGGCTTTTGTTAAAGCTGCTCTATTTTTGTTATTCTTTCTTTTATTCTATCTTTGCCTAGTAATCTCATTATTTCATATAAGTCAGGAGTCATACTTCTACTGGTAAGTGCTACTCTTATTACTGTTGATATGTCTGCTACGCTTCCTTTATACTTATCTGGATTTTCTTTGTATTCTTTCATATTACTGCAATAGCCAAGTTCATCTGTCATGTCTTTGATATTGTTAAACCATGCTTCTTTATCGGTAACATTGAAATATTTTTCCATATATGTTTTTAGTATCTTAATGATTTCATTTTTATCATCAATTTTTCCCCATTCATATGAGGTTGGATTGTATAATTCGTCATACATATAGAATATTTGATTTTTTATATCACTATAGCAGGAATAGTCTTTTCTAGGCTTTTTCTGTTCTCTTTCTATGTTTAGTACGTTTTTTGTGTAATCTTCATATTTTACTAGTAGATTATTAAATTCTTTATCATATTCTTTGCTCCAATTTACTAAATTAGTATATACTTCGTCCTTAGTCATTTTACTAATGTAATTTTTAGATATGTTATTTAATTTTTCTAAATCATATAAAGCTCCTGATGGAGACATTTTTTTGGGAGAAAAATTAAAATCTAAGAAATTTTTGTCTGGATTAGCGGCATGCCATTCTTCGTAATTGGAATTAATTATTGTCATCAATGATTCTATTACTGCAATTGTAGGATATCCTTTTTCTTTATAATAACTCATACTTGCTTCTGGGTCTTTTCTTTTGCTTATTTTTCTTTTGATTTCACCATCTTGCTTTAATATCAGTGGGGTGTGGATGTATTTAGGTGGTTTTAAGCCTAATGCTTTAAACATTTCTAGATGTTTAGTTACACTTGGTAGCCATTCCTCTCCTCTTACTACATGCGTAGTGTGCATTAGATGGTCATCTACTACATGGGCAAAATGATAAGTTGGAAGCATGGTATCGCTTTTCATAATTACATCATCTATGTCATTTTCACTTAAACTTAGTTTTCCTTTTGATAGGTCTTCAAAAATTATTTTATTGTTAAAATTGCCTTCTGATTTGAATCTAATGACATAGCTTTCGCCATTTTTTATTCTTGTAATTGCTTCCTCTATGCTAATACTTCTACATTTAGCAAATCTACCATAGTAACCTGTTCTCATTTTTTTTTCTTCTTGATTTTTTCTCAATTCTTCTAGTGTTTCTTTTTTACAAAAGCATGGATATGCTCTACCTATTTCAATTAATCTTTTTATGTAAGCGTGATATATTTCTATTCTTTCACTTTGAATATATGGTCCATAATTGCCTACTATTTTATCCTTATACTCATATTCATCGGGCATAAGATTATATTCTTTCAATGTTTTTATTATTAATTCAATGGCAGAATCTACTTCTCTTGTTTTGTCGGTGTCTTCATTTCTTAAATAAAATACTCCATTTGTATTTTTTGCAATAATATAATCTGTAAGTGCTTGATAAAATCCTCCTATATGCATAAATCCTGTTGGACTAGGAGCAAATCTTGTTACTTTCGCGCCTTCCTTTAAATTTCTTTCTGGATACATTTTTTCATAGTCTTCTATTGTTTTAGTAACATTAGGAAATATTAAATTTGCTAAATCTTTATTTGTCATTTTTTCACCTCGTTTTTTATTTTATTAGGTATACACTATATTCATTATTATTATAGTTAAATATAATATATTGAAAGGAGAACAGATTAACATGTATGGTTGTGGATACCCTTCTTATGGATATAGCTATGGCGCTAATGGTTTTTGGATAATCATCGTCGTACTTATAATATTCTTCATATTATTCTGGAACAATGGTTCTTGTGGCTGCGGCTGTGGGCAAAGATGTTGCAAATAATAACTATATCAAAATAAAGCCCTTTTGAAGGGCTATTTTTATTTAGTGGTTGCCCTGGTTAGATTCGAACTAACGCGTGCTAGAGTCAGAGTCTAGAGCCTTACCACTTGGCTACAGGGCAGTTACTGATATAATTATAGCATCTAATTTTTAATTATTCAAGTTTTTTTCATTTATCTGCTTATTTTTCTAGTTGTCTACACTTGTTCTTACTATAATTATATCAGTAACTCTCCCCGAATAAAGTGCAAATTGTTTGCACCATCACTTCACAGTGATGAATTTCTGTTTCTTGGAAACTACACTTAGCTTCGTCCACAGACTTAAATTCCGATAAGTGCTACCGTACTTTATTTTTACTTTAAAGAAATTTTGTTCGTTATTGACATTCATTATTGATACTTGGAATATACTTTCTTCATATATAATTTTAGCCCTTCAAACATGATATTTATACTTGCATTTAAATCTCTATCTAATGTGTTTTTGCAACATTGGCATACATAGTTTCTCTCATTTAAGTTCTTGTATTTTTTATCTATATTATCACAAACACTACAGGTTTGACTTGATGGATAGTAGGTATTTATTTTGAAAAAGTATTTACCTTTTTCTTTAGACTTGTATTCTAGTTGTTTTAGTATTTCTCTAAATGTTGCATCATTTATTTTTTTTGATAGATTTATGTTTTTATCCATAATCATTTTTTTAATATTTAATGATTCGGTAATTATTATATCATAATTATCGGTTATTTCTTTTGTTATTTTATGAATGTAGTATTTTCTGGCATTGGATAATTTGCTATAGAGTTTATTTAATCTTTTTAAATTTTTGTAATAGTTTTGACTTCCTTTATTCTTTTTGGATAATTTATAGTGTTCTCTTCTTATTTGTTCTTCGTATTTATTTATATATTTGTTATTATCATACGATGTATTATCTGACATTGTTATTAGTTTCTTTATTCCTAAATCTATTCCTACTATTGTATTTGGTTTTCTTTTTGATGGTTCTGGCAATTCATATAATATACTCACATAATATTTGCTATTTTTATCTTTCGATATTGTTACGTTTGTTATTTTGCCATTTATTTTGGTGATATTTCTATAGCCTCTTATTTTTAATTCTTCTAATTCTGGTAATTTAATTGTTCTACTAATTAAATCTAATTCTATATTACAGTATTTATTGTAAATAGCTTTAATTGTATAACTATTTTTACCATATTTGCTTCGATATTTTGGATTACTAATTCCACTGTTGAGATGTCTTTTATAATTATCTTGTAGATTTAATATTGTTTTCTTGATAAGCAATGGATTGGCTTCTTGTAAGAAAGGATATTCATATTTTAATTTATTTGTATAATCTTTAATACAAGAATAGGCATTTATATATTCTTCGCTAATTATTTTTCTAAGATAATAATTATATACAAATCTATTACATCCAAAAGTTTTATTTAGTTTTTCTTTTTGCTGGTCATTTGGATATAATCTAAATTTATATGCTTTATACATTATTTCACCGCCTTATATTTGCTTGTTTATTAAATTAATTAGATTTTTTCTCTCTTCAGGAGTTAATAATTCTAACATTTTGTCATAATTATCTAATACATTTACATTGATAATATTTAAAGGACTTTTTAGTACTATTCCTTCTTTGTTCTTTAATATTAATTTTGCTACTTCTTTTGTGTTAAATATATCTAGGTTTATGATTGCATGTGTACTTGAGAATAACTCTTCGTTTTCTAATTTTAGTTTGGTTATTTCTTCAAATAGATCATAGTATGTTCTAAGTACATAATCTATTTTATCAAAGTTTTCATTTATTCCTAAACTGAAGAATTGATTTTTATTTACTCTTATTAGGTAATTATTATTTATGGTGTTGTCTACTATATGGCTTCTTATTTCTTTTATATAGATGTCTCCTTCTACTAAAATGATATTGTGTTTGGATAAAATGTGGTTTAGGAATTTATATATGATTTTTCTATCTAGTTCTTTGCTTGTTATGACTTTATTAAATATTTGTATTATTTTAATAGTATCCATTTTTTCCTCCTTGCAATGATAATAGCAGATTTGATTTAATTATGCAAATGGGGTAAAAAGGTATTTTGTGAATGTTTTTTCTGGTATAAAGTTATTTTTAATGTGTTAAAAATATATTTTGGCTGTTATTAATGGTATAAAAAGTTATTTTGATTAAATTTTATTTTTTTAAAAAATGAATCTCATATATTTGAGATTCATTGTGTTTATTTTATAACAATATTTACTATTCTTCCTGGTACTACGATAACCTTTACTACTTCTTTGTTTTCAATCCACTTTTTTATGTTTTCTCTTGATAGTGCTGTTTTTTCTAATTCTTCTTTTGAAGTATTTATGTTTATTTTGATGGTATCTCTTACTTTACCATTTACTTGAATAGCTATTTCTTTTTCTTGATCTTCTGTTTTGGCTTCATCATATTTTGGCCATGGTCTATTGCAAATTGGTTCATATCCTATAGTTTCATTTAATTCTTCTGTTATATGTGGAGCAATTGGATTTAGTAGTTCTAGTAATATTCTATAATCGCCTTTGGTAATATGCTCTTTTTCGTCATAAGTATTTAATAGAATCATTAGTGTTGATACTGCTGTATTGTAGGCCATGTGAGTTAGGTCGTGTTCGACTTTTTTGATACTTTTGTTTATAATCACTTCTAGGTCTTTAGAATATTCATCATTATCTGTGACTTTATCTTTTAGTCTTACTATTCTATCAACAAATCTTTTGCATCCTTTAAGTGAGTCTGTGCTCCATGGTGCATCTTGTGTATAGTCACCCATAAACATTTCGTATATTCTTAAGGCATCTGCTCCATATCCGTTTACTATTTCGTCTGGATTTATTACATTGCCTTTACTTTTACTCATTTTTTCGTTATTAGAGCCTAATATCATTCCGTGGCTTACTCTGGTCCAAATCATTTCTTTATGTGGTACTAAGCCAAAGTTGTATAGCATCTGTACCCAGAATCTAGCATATAATAGATGTCTAGCTGTATGTTCCATACCACCGTCATACCAATCTACTCTGTTCCAATATTTCATTACATCCATATTAGCAAATTCTTTGTTATTGTGTGGATCCATAAATCTTAGGAAATACCATGATGAACCAGCCCAGTTAGGCATTGTATCGGTTTCTCTTCTGGCAGGGCCTCCACAACAAGGACAAGTTGTATTTACCCATTCATCGATCTTTGCTAATGGGCTTTCACCGTTTTCAGTTGGTTCGTATTCTGCAACATTTGGAAGAAGTAGTGGTAAATCTTTTTCTTCCATAGGTTGCCAGCCACATTTTTCGCAATAAATCATTGGAATTGGTTCCCCCCAGAATCTTTGTCTTGAGAAAATCCAATCTCTCATTTTATAGTTATTTACTCTTCTTCCAATACCTAGTTTTTCTAGTTTTTTAGTAATGGCTTCTTTGGCTTCTTCCACTGTCATACCGGTGAATTCTTCGGAATTTATAAGTTTGCAATTTTTTCCTAAATAATCATGTTTTTCAAAAGCTTTAGTTGAGATGTCTCCTCCGGATATTACTTCTATCATATCTAAGTTATGTGCTTTCATGTATTCATAATCTCTTTGGTCATGAGCTGGAACGGCCATTACTGCACCGGTACCGTAGTCGCCTAAAACGAAGTCTCCTATAAATACTGGTACTTCTTTACCATTTACTGGATTAATTGCTTTAATTCCTTTTAATTCTACACCTGTTTTTCCTTTATTTAATTCTGTTCTATCCATATTAGATTTATGTGATGTTGCTTCTATATAAGATAAAACTTCATCTTTATTTTCTACTCTTGGTAATAGTTCTTTCATTAGTTTTCCGTCTGGAGCTATTACAAAGAATGTTATACCATATACTGTTTCAATACATGTGGTAAATACTGAGAAGGATCCTCCTCCTACAACATTTACATCCAACTCAACACCGGTTGATTTGCCTATCCAATTGATTTGTCCTAATTTTACTCTTTCAGCAAAATTTGTGTCATCAAGTCCTTTTAATAAATCTTCAGCATAATCGGACATTCTAAGCATCCATTGGGATTTTTCTTTTTGAACAACGCTACTGCCGCATCTTTCACACACGCCACCAGCGGCATCTTCGTTGGAAAGTACGGTTTTGCATGTTGGGCACCAATTTACTGGTATTGTTGCTTTATAGGCCATATTGTGTTTGTAAAATTGCAAGAGTTGCCATTGTGTCCATTTATAATATTCTGGATCGGTAGTAGAAAATTCTCTACTCCAATCAAATGAAAATCCAAGTCTTTTCATTTGGCCTTTAAATGTTTTTATATTTTCTTTTACGGCGTCTTTGGGATGAATATGATTTTTTATGGCATATTGTTCTGCTGGAGCTCCGAATGCATCCCATCCCATTGGATATAAAACGTTATATCCTTGTCTTCTTTTCATTCTAGCTATAGCGTCTTGTGCTGTATAGCCTCTAACGTGGCCTACATGTAGTCCACTTCCTGATGGATATGGAAATTCTACTAGAATGTAATATGGTTTTTTGTTGCTCTCGTTTTGTGCTTCAAAAACATGATTATTTTCCCAGTACTCTTGCCATTTGTTTTCTATTTTTTTGAACTCATAGCCAATAACTTTACCATTGAAGTTTTTTAATTTTTTTTCTATTTGATCCGGTGAAAGTTTCTCCGGAACAGGTATTTCATCCGCCATTTTCTTTAAATTCTTTTCTATTTCCGTCATAATTTTCCCTCATTTCTGCATTCCCATGCCTGCTTTAATTTTCCGAGTGCGCGGCTTTTGATCGACCGGATCGTGCCTTCTTTTTTATGAAAATACTGAGCCAGTTCTTTTCCGCTATATCCGCCAAAGATACTTAATCCGACGATCATGCGCTCTCTTTCCTCCAGCTGCATCAACAATTCTTTGATCAAAACGTTATCTTCCGTCGTTGCATTATTTGACTCCCGCATTCCTGCTTCCGCTACTTCCGGCAAATAAACGACTCGTTTTTCCTTTCGGTACTGCAGCCTGCATTCATTAGCTGCAATCTGAAATATCCAGCTGCGAAATGACTCCGGCTTTTTTAACGTATGTATCTTTTCAAATGCTTTGAGTACCGCATCACTTACGACATCTTCCGCCTTCCACGGCTGCCTTACCATACAAAAGGCAAACCGGTACAAATCCGGATAAATTTCTTCGTAAAGTTTGGCAAATGCGTGTGTGTCGCCTTTTCTTGCCTGATTTACCAATTTCTTTTTTTCTTCTTGCATCGTCTTCCTCCTCTCTTTATAGATTTGATGCATAAGTTGGGAAAATGTTGCACGGGAAGTTAGTTTTTTTTTTGGGGGGACGGCTCCTGTTTTGGGCTGCGACGGCTGGGGTGGCTCCGCACACGCCCTTAAAAAAACAAGGTCATTGCACCACCCCGGTGCAACAACCTATTTCTCTCATATATCAAACTATTTACAAACAAAAC
>ERZ779890.5021-NODE-5021-length-10656-cov-3.708612_pt1 | contig 10656 bp, 10 predicted proteins | sample MGYA00511553_ERZ779890 | MGnify/ENA primary metagenome ERZ779890 (study PRJEB29588, sample SAMEA2152064) | human gut metagenome | biome: human gut; feature: human-associated habitat; material: faeces | place: Denmark | collected 2008/2010 ...
CAGTACTGGGCGATCCTTGTTTTCCGCTCGTCTTTTTCTCTTACGATATTTCCGTAGGTGATCACAGGGCCGCCTTCCACAACCTGAAGGCTTGATACCTGATAAAGGATCACACCATCCATGTCTGCACGACAGATTTCCTGTACATTTCCCTCATAATCACGGATCTCTCCAAGATACTCATCCTGATGAACGATATCGCCTGGTTTCTTCACCGGGTACCAGAGACCGTTGACACTGGCGCACTGATAACGCACATCATCCATTTTCAGCGGATAGTACGTACTGTGGGAACGGATTCCGTTATAGGCTCCGATGCTGCAGAGGATATTTCTTACATCTCTTCGCATGGAATCCACTTCCTCCCGTTCCCAGGTTCCCATACAGCCGCGTTCCAGAAGGACCGCCGGAATGTGGAAGGTACTTGCCGCATAATTGTAGGCGCCGCCTGTGCTTACATTTGACTGTACCATATATGGGACATCAACCTGCTCTGCCATCTTTCGGGAGGCTTCCACGATCTCCGGCTTTGCCACGCCTGCAAAATATACATACGGAGTCAGTTCCTCATAATCGTCACCGCCGTGAAGATCGATATAATAATCCGCCTTCCGGATCAGGGATTCTGTGATAGCTGCCGCCAGACGTTCCATTTTTGTTCCGTCCTTTTTGCCCGGGAAAACACGGTTCAGATTTTTTCCGTCCTCCCAGCTGATACTGCCTGCACGCTTCTCAAAGTCTTTCCGGTTCAGCACCTTTACCAGAACCAGCTGGCCCTTTACCTTTTCCGGCTTCAGCCGCTTCGACAGCTCGATCAGAGTCTGGATTCCCACATACTCTCCTGCATGAAGACCTGCTGTGACGAGAACGGTTTTTCCCGGATCTTTTCCACGGATGATGGTTGCCGGAAGGACAAATTCTCCATCTCCGAGCTCAAGAAAGCCTTCTGTTTTTTCTCCTGCCGCAACCGGAAGATTCAGGAAATGATCCGGCTTTACACCAGTTACCATAAACATTGGTGTGGACTGATAATTTAATCTCTCCTCCTCACTCCAGACCGTTTTCCATATTTCTGTGTCTGTGCGGATTCCAAGAAGTCCTGCTTCCCGGAGAGTTTTTACATCCCACTGGGGACGACTGATCTTTGACAGCGGTACCTGGAGGGCGATCCGCTCCATGCGCTCAATATCCGTACAGAGATAGTGATCATCCAGGCTGTTGTTTTCCACATTTTTCCGGTCGTTTTCGTAGGCCTTACGCTGCTCTTCCTCATAAAGATAACCGTACCAGTTGGCATCAAAATTCAGAAGTCTTCCTCCTACCTTCAGTACACGGACCCACTCTCTGTAAGCAACATCAGGATGCTCCAGATTCCAGGTAAGATTTCGGGAAATGACCACGTCAAAGGTATTATCCTCAAAATCCAGCTTCTGTGCATCCATCCTCAAAAAGCGGATATTCCGGCAAAGGTCTCCTGCATTTTCCTTTGCCTTTTCCAGCATTCCTTCCGTATAATCCACTGCATCTACATGATATCCGGCTTCTGCCAGGATCACAGGAAAAAATCCGGGGCCTGTTCCGATATCCAGGATACGGATCTCTTCCTTGGGTTTGTCCGGAAACTGACTGGTCAGCACCTTAAGCCATGCGTTTTTCTGCGTTCCTGCAAGCTCTTTATGATTCACTTCGGAGTACCCTTCTGTACGGGTGCTCCAGTAAGATTCGATTTCATCGAGAAGTTTTTCCACGTTGATTCCTCCGCACTTTTCTATTCACGTGAGGGAGATCAGGTCCCTCACAGGTCACGTTTAATGTACCAAATTGTCAGGGTATTAACAAGCCCCTGGGGGGGATTCCCAAAATTGCTCTGCTGATAAAATCCCCAAATGCCACACACTGCTTCTGTACTCCTGTCCACCTTGTAATTCTCCGAATGCTGTGGTATCATCCTGGCTGTAGTAATTCAGTAATATAACCGAAATTGAAAGGATGGTTCATATACAAATGACAACACAGGAACTGGCCTATGAAGTTATCAGCCGTTTAAAAAAGGAATATCCGGATGCAGACTGTACACTGGATTATGATGATGCCTGGAAGCTTCTTGTAAGTGTCCGTCTGGCAGCTCAGTGCACCGATGCCCGGGTCAATGTAGTTGTTCAAGATCTCTATGCAAAATACCCGGATGTGGCAGCCCTGGCAGCCGCAGAGCCGGAAGCGATCGAAGCCATTGTACGTCCCTGCGGCCTTGGAAAAAGCAAAGCCCGGGACATCAGCGCCTGTATGCGCATTCTCCACGAACAGTATCACGACAAGGTGCCGGAAGACTTTAACGCGCTTCTGAAACTTCCCGGTGTGGGCCGAAAAAGCGCAAACCTAATCATGGGTGACGTATTCGGCAAGCCCGCCATTGTAACAGATACTCACTGTATCCGCCTTTCCAACCGCATCGGCCTTGTCCATGACATGAAGGATCCAAAAAAGGTGGAAATGGCTCTCTGGAAGATCATCCCTCCGGAAGAAGGCAATGATCTCTGCCACCGTCTTGTCAATCATGGAAGAGAAGTCTGTACAGCGCGGACAAAGCCTTACTGTGACCGCTGCTGTCTCAATGATATCTGCGAAAAAAATGGGATCTGAATGTATGCAGTTCAATAAACCTTCAGACCCCGGAAAGGAAAAACATAATGAATTTCAAAAAACTGGAAAATAATCTCCTGGATATGATTCAGGAACAACAGGTAAAGATCGGATACATGAGCGGAGTTACCCGTTTTTATTATCCGCTGCAGTCTCTGAACCGCCTTCTTGGCACAGAGCTTACGGAAGAAGAAATGCAGCATGCTATGGAAGAATTCTCAGATCATGCCTGTGACCGTCTTGGAAAAGTAACGGCTTCTTCCAAAAACGGGCGTTTCTGCATCACCCTGCCGCCTCAGGCCTCGGACTACGTTCACGAAAACCGGAAGCCGAGTGAATTTCTGGTACGCTTTATAGGCACGGTTGCCCGTCATGGCTGTACTCTGGATGAAGTGATGGACGTTTTTCATGCTTATTCCGACCATGTACACATGGAAAAAACAACCGGAACCGGATTTGATTATCTTGTATATTTCGAAGACGGGATTCCGGATGACTACCGGTATTGTCTGTCCCTGGAGGGTGAGCATATGATCTATCATAAGTTCACACCTGAGGACTATGAGGACTTCGGATTCTGATCTCCGAACACCGGGCAAGTTTTCCCCTCTGCTTATTGCTTTTCGCAGCTCTGCAGGGAACTTCCTTTATTTGCTAAACAACCGCCGGTCTGCAGACAGATCTTCAAAAAGTCCTCTGCAGATCGACGGTTGTTTTTATTTTCTATGCACGGAATTTCTTCTGCATCTCCCGCACCATATCTTTCCTCTTAAACAGGAACAGCCATACCAGCATCAGAAAGCTGACGCATATACAGATCAGCGACGGATACAGCACCGTTACCACACCGGCAGCCAGCAGGATCACAGGGATCACTCCTCCGAAAGCTCCTGCTTCCAGAAGATAGATCATATATTCCGCCACCTCCAGCTTCTGTACCGCAGTGATCACCCACATGGAGCAGATCACAGCAAGCGAAGCCAGAGGAAGCAGATAATCCACAGACCAGCCACGCCAGCCGGTAAACACATCCCAAAGCACTCCTGCAACAGCTGCGATCACCAGCTGCCACATCTCATTCTTCAGAAGATTCCGCCGCTTCACATAAGCCACTGAAACCATCAGCCAGGTGCAGAACGCCCCTGCAGTCACAAACCAGGCCCAGCCTATATGACTATCCAGCAGATAATCGATCAGATTACATACCACAGCCAGCACAATACACAGAAATGTAAAGCTCTCAAAAAGCTTCATCTGCTGTTTCTGCTCCTCTTTCTGTCCCGGAAGATCATTCTCCCGAATTGTACAGGATACCTGCTCATTTTTCAGTCTCTCCACAAAATTCCGCTCAATATTTCCATTGGGGATCTTGGACGTAAAGCTTAAAACCATCTCATCTCCAAAAGAACAGGAACACAGCTGCAGACTGTCCGTGCTTGCAAAAAGTCCGAATCTCTGAATATATTTCCGATATTCCTCCGGCATCCGGATGATCCCCACATTGGAATAGATCGCCGTGATAGACCTCCCTCCGAGAGTCGTCCCGGCAAGAAGGAACGGGGTTTTGATCTCCAGTGGTACCAGACGCAGGATCGGATTTTTCTCCAGGCTTACCAGATCATTCAGCTTTGCTTCGATCACGTCCTTACTCAGTTCCTTTGCAAACTGCTCCTTTACGGATCTCAGAATATCCTCAAAGGCTGTATCAGGCTGAAAATAACAGCTGATCTCGATCCATCCGAAAAAATTTGCCATAGACCGGGACGGAAAATAATTTCTCAAATTTACCGGGATCATCAGACCAATGGGCTTTTTCGCCTGATTCTGAGGTACTTCTTCATGGATCGCCCAGATAAGTGCTGCCGTAAGAAAAACCGTGATCGACACACCGGCCGCTTTTGCACGGGCGTGGATCTCTTTTACCGGAATACAGACTTCCGTGATACTCATATCCTCCTGCCTGAGCTTCTCGCCTTTTAACTGGAAGGCAGGCTTCTTGGACTCTCTCTTTCTTGGCGCGTCGGAGGAATAATACTGGGAAAAGCTGTCCTCCTCCATATCCCTGCCCGTAATGTTTTCATCCGAAAAAAGCTCCGGAAGCTCTGCGGATGGGTGCGTCTCCTGAAGATAATTTTTCACCAGCTCCATCAGAAAATGCATGGCTCCCGTTCCATCCGTCAGCGCATGAAATACCTCGAAATTGATCCTGTTCTTATAATAGCTCACCCGAAAAAGAAGCGTTTTTTTGTCCGGAATATAAAGTCCGCTGCAGGGTGCACCTGCTTCTTTCTTTGCCACTGCCGGAATATCACGTCTCTCCAGATAAAACCAGAACAGTCCCTTTCTTAAAACTGCACGGAAAAGAGGATATTTTTCCAATGTCCTCTCCAGGGCTTCCTGCAGGTTTTCTTCTTTTATCTCTTCTTTCAGTTCACAGTAAAAACGAAATACCCTGGTGTCATTCTTTCCTGTCACCGCCGGGAACGCCAGCGCCGCATTGTCAAGTTTTCTCCACTGTGCATATTCGTTCTTCATGATGCTTTCCTTCTTCCTGTTCCTCTGTTTCCAGAAAACGATTTACATATGCAAAGCTTTCCTGCACATGCAGAAATTTGATCCCCAGTGCAAAATACCCGTGAAACGCACCTGCGATCCTGTGCACTTCCACACGATTTCCCGCTTCCTTCAGTTTTTCACCAAATGCCTCACCTTCATCCCGAAGAGGATCGAACTCAGCGGTAAGTATCAGTGTATCCGGCATATTTCGAAAATTCTTCTCCAGGATCGGCGCAAAATAGGGATTCCTCCTGTCTTCCGGACAACTCTCATAGAATTTCAGATAATCTTCCATCTTCTCCGCTGTGAGAAGATAACCGGTTCCATTTGTTTTTACGGATTCAAAAGGAGAGTCTTCCGTATAACAGTTGTTCAGTGCCGGATAAATAAGGATCTGTTTTTTGGGAAAAAAATCTCCGCGGTCTCTGGCCATCATACATACAGCCGCTGCCAGATTTCCGCCTGCACTATCTCCCATAATGGTGATACGATCCGGATCCGTATTCAAAAGAAAACGATTGGTGTAAAAAGTCTTCGCAGCTGCATAACAATCCATCAGTCCCACCGGGAAACGGTATTCCGGTGCCAGCCTGTATTCAACAGACGCCACGATCTGACCGGTAGACTGTGCCATTCTGGCACAAACCCGCTGATAATTCTCTACACTTTCCGTAACCCAGCCACCGCCATGGAAAAACAGGATCACCGGTGGTTTTTTTCCGGAGGCGGCACCGTTTTCCATGTCCTCTTCTGTTGGAAAAAACAGACGGATCGGCACTTTATAGTCTCCGTTATAAACTTCCGCATCCAGTGTCCTGTAAAAGATCCTCATAGGATCCATCTTCTTAAGATCTGCCAGCTTTCTGGAAGCCTCCACTTCGATCCCGCCATAGGAAAGAGCATGGAGCACTGTCCGCACGGCACGTGGCATAGCAGTTTCTCTCCCGGTCGGAATGCCCGGAACTATGACTGGGCGGCTTCTTCTGTTTTCTTTTCTTGTATAGATATATTTTGTTTCTGTTTCGTATCTTCCAGGAATGCAGACTTGTTTCACGCAGGTACGCCTGTAGGCAATCCTCTTCAGGATCTCATGATCTGTACGGATGATCACTTCCGTTCCCTTATAGCCCCGGATATAATATCTGTTTTCTTTCTTTTTTATACGTGGTTGTCTCAATCGCAGTAAATATTTTCTGATTACTTTTTCCTCCGTGGATTTTTCCTTTATTTTCACCTATGATAGCATCCGCAGTCTATGAGTACAAGTCATAGTAAAAAATATACTGCTGCATGATTCCACGCATTCCTCTGTATCTGCGGTTGGGAAATCCTCTTTTGTAATGCACGTCCATGACCTGACGGATGTGGGTATCTATGGGAAAAGCATCCATATGATGCAGTGCAAACAGGCAGATACACTCAGCTACCTTTTCTCCCACACCACAAAGCTTCATCAGCTCCTTCTTTGCCTGATGGTAACGCATATCATAGATTTTTTCCAGAGAGATCTGGCCGGATGCAATGGTCCTGGCCGTTACTGCGATATATTTTGCCCGGTATCCCAAGCCGCATCCTCTTAACTCCTCTTCCGTTGCCTGACTCAGCGCCTCTACAGTCGGAAAAGCGTAGTACTCCACACCTGCAGATGAATTTTTTCGCTCTCCGTACTTCCGGCAGATGGTTTCGATACATTTGCGGATACGCTTGATATTGTTCTGCTGAGATATCAGAAACGTAACGATCATTTCCCAGAGATCCTGTCTTAATATCCGTATCCCGTCTCCTGCCTTTATTGCGGCACCCAGATATTTATCCCGTGGATTAGCAGCATTCATGTAAGCTTCATAATCCGTATCCAGATCAAAATAAAGCACCCAGTAACAGATAAATTCCTCCTGAGAGCAGCAGAAATCCACCACTCCGTCTTTCTGATACATTTCCAGATACTGGTCTCCCGCCACCATGGAAAAATGTCCGTCTCCAAGCTTTCTCATCCGGAAGCACTGTCCGGAATCGCATATTTTATCAAGGCTGAAATGTTCCAGCTCTACTGTGATCATGTCTGTTCCTCTCGTAAATATTTTTCTTTATATAATGTTCTGTATTCTCTTGGTGTCATCCGGTACCGTTCCCGGAATACCCGGTTAAAAGTCCTCTGACTTTCAAATCCCGGGATCTGCACATACGCCTGTTCCACTGCAAGATTATCATCCTTCTCCTTACGGTTTGCCCTGAGACACCGTACCGCATTTACAATATCCGGATGCACCTGCTCCTTTTTTATAACCGGGTCTTCCGGACAGCTGTTCTGAATGATATCCGCAAACTTACCAATCAATACCGGCTTTGCCCAGAGATAGACTGCTTTGTTTTCTCCCGGAGAGAACACCTGATAGTGATGGATCACATCCGGAAAGATCACTGCAAAATCTCCCTCTTCCATATGATAAAGCTCCTGTCCCATACCAAGCTCCAGAGTTCCCTCTGTGATATAGATAAACTCTATGGAGTTATGAAGATGGGGTGAAGCATGGGCTGAGGTCCGCAGATGAATATGGAGATTCTTCTTTTTTTCTTCGTATACTGGAAACATGGATTTTTCTCTCCGCAATATTTGACTACTTTTTCTGTGTTTTTGGCACGTAATATTTCCGAGAGTTTATTATAATGCATTTGTAAGTTAAAGAAAAGAGGAGGAAAATAAAATGAAAAAAATCATAGAATTTATCAAATATGCGATCAAATGCTACATAGAGATCAATGCAAGAAATCCATACTTCCACTAAGAAGATCCACAATAATATCTGAGGTCACGGATATTTTGTGTGGATCATGCGCATGAAAAAACTGAATAAAAGTCAATAAATGACTTGTGCGAAAATAATATCACCTGGCATCATGAAGTATCTCCAAAGCCCGTTTATATCTTCCATGCAGCCGTGATATCTGTTCAGCAGACATATTTTCGCAGTCAGAAAGACGTGTTACATCAGAATTGTGGAGCAGATCAGCCTGCTTCACTTTTTTTGCGATCGGATTCTTCCTAAGCTTCCGGATATAATCGAAATAATTCATATTCTTATCTCTTGTAAGACAACGTAAGGCCTCCACAACCTCTTCCGGAAATTCTCCGGTAAGATCCTCAAATGTGATCTCTGTATCTTCTATCACATCGTGCAGAAGTGCCGTACATACACTGAGTTCATCATCCATCTGCTCCGCTACATAAAATGGATGAAAGATATAAGGTGTCCCGCTTCGATCTGTCTGTCCATGATGTGCCTCGTATGCCACCTTCATAGCTTTTTTCGTCAAAGCTGTATAAATCATAAACGTTCCTCCCGTCCGGTTCTGTCAAACCGCCGTTCCGGTCACTGCCTGTTTCGGTCACAGTAACCTGTTTTATGCTCTACATAACACAGTATAGCATCTGATTATCCTTCATACAAGGACAAGAACTCTTATATGTCTATCTTTTTTTCTTATATCTGACAGTTTTCTGATTATAGTTTAGCTTATCATTATTCTCAAATTTGTCTGTACCTGAATCCTCTGTACTCTGTTGATAATCTTCTGAATAGTTATAGTGTATCAATCTGTTCATTCTCTTGCCCTCATTTTAAAATTGGTATATACTTATCACAATTGGGCAAAACCTTATTTTATGGCAATGCCCTGAATCTACAGCATTTTAAATCAGAAAGGAACCACACCAATGAAATTTATATATCCTGCAGTTTTCCGTCCCACAGAGGACAAAAAATACAACGCTTTTTTTCCGGATCTTGCCTGCTGCGAAGCGAAAGGCGATACTCTGGACGATGCCATTGAAAACGCCAACGCAGCTGCCTACGACTGGATCTACACAGAACTGATGGAATTCGAGGGCAAACTTCCTCCTGTTTCCGAGGAGAGCGACCTGGATCTGAAAGAAGGCGACGTTGTCCGCAATATCTCTGTTAACATCCGTTTCCAGGATGGATGGGACGAATAATAAACAGGCAAAAAGCATCAGAACCGGCAGCTGTGTTTCGTTACCGATCCTGATGCTTTTATTTTGATTTCTTTATTGTTCATGATACTGCCTGAAAAACTTACGCAGTCCGTCCAGTGCTTTTACAAGTACTTCTGTCTCATCCTCATTCAGTTCTGCCAGCACAGCTTCTGTCATCTGTCTGTGAAATTCCGCATGATGGTGGTATGCCATACGTCCCTTGTTGGTAAGCTGAATAAATACAACACGGCGGTCCTTCTCGCTTCGCTCCCTTTTCACATAGCCTTTCTTCACAAGACTGTTCATAGAGGTTGTAAGCGATCCCACTGTAATGTTCAGCTTGGCTGCGATAGAAGACATATTGCCTCCACCCAGGCCAACTGCCTCAATAATGTGCATATCATTAATGGAAATCTCCTTAAAGCTTCCTGTAATCAATGCTTTTTGTTCTACATCCAGAATCTCGTTGAACAGCATTACCAGCAAATTGTTAAAGATTTCCTCCTGATTCACGTTCTTACCTCCATGTGACCTTTCTGTTTTTCAGTATAACACACGGAAACGAACTGCGTCCATTATTTTACGGCAAAAATCTCATCCAGTTCTTTCACTTCACCAGTCTTCTTAATCTCCACATTCTCCGGTGCACTGGCTACCACTACAACGGTAGTGTCATAACCTGCAGCCTTGATTGCGTCATTATCAAACTCCAGAATTTTCTCTCCTTTTCTGACCTTTGCGCCAGTCTCTTTCAACTGGGTAAAGTGCTGTCCGTTTAACTCAACGGTATTGATTCCCACATGAATCAAAAGCTCTGTACCTGCCTCACTGGTCAGGCCGATGGCATGTTTCGTATCAAAGACCATGGTAATCTCTCCGTCAAACGGTGCTACAATCTCCCCTCTGGCCGGGATAATACCCACACCTTTTCCAAGGGTTCCTGCTGCGAATACCTCATCCTTAATCTCCGTATACGGAATTGCTGTTCCTTCCACAGGTGCATAGACGATATCCTCTTTACACTCCGTCTCGGCTGCCTCTTCTTCCACAATCTCTTTCACCGGCTCTTTTTTCTCCGGCACTTTCTCTGTGGCATCTTTATATCCGAACATCCAGGTCGAGACGAATGCCACGCCCGCAGAAATCAGGAACATGATAATATAGTTCAGTGGATCATTCAGACAAAGCAGCAGTCCAAAGATACCGGTTACTCCGGTACCGGTTGCACCCAGTCCCACAATGGAAGTATACAGTGCTCCGCAGGCACCGCCTACTGCACCACAGATGAACGGCCGGAAGAACCGTAAGTTAACACCGAAGATAGCCGGCTCGGTGATTCCCATGAAGCAGGACATCGCAGACGGAACTGCCATGGATTTGATCTTCTTATTTCTGGTCTTCAGTGCAACGGCCAGTGCTGCTGCACCCTGTGCGATATTGGCTGCAGATGCCAGCGGCAGCCAGTA
>ERZ779890.5029-NODE-5029-length-10640-cov-8.548890_pt1 | contig 10640 bp, 9 predicted proteins | sample MGYA00511553_ERZ779890 | MGnify/ENA primary metagenome ERZ779890 (study PRJEB29588, sample SAMEA2152064) | human gut metagenome | biome: human gut; feature: human-associated habitat; material: faeces | place: Denmark | collected 2008/2010 ...
ATGAAGTCTGTAAATCCGCAATAACGGTATCGCAAACCTTGGCAAAAGAGTGGGAGTAATTCCGAAAACGCCGGAAACCCGCATGAATACAGGCTTTTTTGCCCGTCAAAATGGCTCGTGATACTGGATTGATACTATTTTCTCAAATCCGGCACTCCGAGAGAATGATTCCAAAATGACAAGCAAAACCGTCCTGCTGAACGACAAATTCAGCAGGACGGTTTTTTGATTGTCTTATTTCTTTTTCCAAGGAATATACTCCTTGCGCTCTTTGCTGTCATCACAGGTATGCGGCCAGTTCAGTTTCCATTCAAAGTATTCCTCCCGCGTGATCTGCCCCGCATGAAGCTCCTGTTGGCGCAGCAGCCATTCCTGCATGAACTCATCGACAAGACCATATTGGAAGTACATTCCCACTGGCTGGCTAACAGGCCATTCGTCGCTGTCGTTGTACTTCGCGGTGGTATCATCCCCGTTTCGCTCTTTGACCGGATTGCGGACAAGTTGAAACAGCCGGATAGACCCCGGACTATCCTCGTCCAACCAGAAGAATGTCCGCATAAAGTCCTCTGCGCACCCCGGAGCATCTGTATAGAAGTTTTGTCGGTCTACACGCAAAACCTCCGCGATTTTGTTCAGCAAGTCTTTCTTCGGAACACGGTAATTCGTTTCGTACTGGGCAACGCGATTATCCGCGCCCTTTTCCTCCAGTCCGATGGCAACGCCCAGTTCCTTTTGCGTCATACCTCGAAAGGTACGGATTTTCCGAATCTTATCTCCTACTGTCATTCATACCACCGCCTTTGAAAACAGTATAGCGCAAATTTGCGAAATACGCAAGATAAATATTAACAAAAAAGCGAAATAAATTCTTGACATTAACATTTATGCTAATGTATAATAAGGACGCAGATATTAACATATTTGCGAATCATCAATAAGGAGGTGACACTATGACACAAGAATTGTTTGTACGAGCGGAGGAAGTTGCCAGCGAACTTGGCATTTCCAAACCCTACGCCTACAAGCTGGTGCGGGAGATGAACGAGGAATTGAAGCAGAAAGGCTTTATCACCATCCCCGGACGGGTAAGCAGACGGTATTTTGAAGAAAAATTCTATGGCCTGCGTGACAGGCAGTAAGGAGGAAACAGCAATGCCAGCATACAAGGATAAGGAAAAAGGTACATGGTATGCGTCCTTTTACTATGAGGACTGGACGGGAAAGAAAGTCAAAAAGCTGAAACGCGGCTTTTCCACCAAGCGTGACGCACTGGAATGGGAACGGACGTTTTTGCAGCAACAGACTGCCGATCTGGAAATGACCTTTGAAAACTTCGTCGCGCTCTATGCGGCGGATATGAAAGGACGCATCAAGGAAAACACATGGGGCACAAAGGAGCATATCCTCTACAAAAAACTGGTGCCCTACTTCGGCAAACGGAAGATGTGTGACATTCATTCAAAAGAGATCATGGCATGGCAGAACGAGATGCTGAATCACCATGACGAAAACGGCAAGCCATATTCCCCGGTATATCTGAAAACGCTCCACAACCAGCTCAGCGCCATATTCAATCATGCAGTGCGGCATTACGGTCTAAAGGTCAACCCTGCCGCCCAAGTCGGCAACATGGGAAAAGCCAAGGGGCGTGAAATGCAGTTCTGGACAAAGGCGGAATATCTGAAATTTGCAGACGCGATGATGGACAAGCCGCTCTCCTATTACGCCTTTGAAATGCTCTACTGGTGCGGTGTGCGGGAGGGTGAGCTATTGGCGCTTACCGCCGCCGACTTCGATTTTGAAAAACAGACCGTCACGATCTCCAAATCCTATCAGCGCATCAAAGGCCGCGATGTGATTACAGACCCCAAGACACCCAAGAGCAACCGAGTGATTCAGATGCCAGCGTTTCTGTGTGATGAAATGCAGGATTACATCAAAAGCCTGTACGCCGTGCAGCCAACCGACCGCATCTTTACCGTCACAAAATCCTATCTCCACCGAGAAATGGACAGAGGTGCAAAGGAGGCTGGTGTCAAGCGCATCAGAATCCATGACTTACGACATTCGCACATTTCCCTTTTGATTGATATGGGATTTACGGCACTGGCAATCGCAGACCGGGTAGGACACGAAAGCATTGACATCACCTATCGCTATGCACATCTGTTTCCCACAAGACAAACGGAAATGGCAAACAAGTTGGATATGGAACGAAAGGGGGCATAAATCATGTCTGCAAAGAATCTCGACCGACACAACCGCTGGCGCAGCAAGACCGTTGCTTTTCGGGTATCTCCGGAGGAAGATGCGCAGATTGAAACCGCTGTGCGGCTCTCTGGCCTGACCAAGCAGGATTATATTACACGGCGGCTCCTGTGCCGTGAAATTGTCGTACAGGGCAATCCAAGGGTCTATAAGGCGCTGCGCAATGAGCTGAACAGTGTTCTGGAAGAACTCAAACATATAGAAGCCGGACAGTCCATCGACGGCGAGCTGCTGGAAACGATCAGACTGATTGCCGCTACACTGGACGGTATGCGGGAGGATTGATAGATGGATTTTGAACAAGAGAAAACGACTGCCCTATATCCGCCTGTTGGCGCAGACGGAGGACAGCCGCTCTCAAAAGAACCTAGTCAAAGTATAGCAGAGGACACCGCAGAATACAAGACGCAATCGGATGATTTGGAGGAAATCATGCAGCAGATACGCCGGGCCAGCGACCCGGCGTATCTGCCAACCGTGTCTATGAACGACCTTTATGAACAGGTCTTTCCCGGCAGACCGCCAGTGATTGACGGTCTGCTCTATGCGGGAACGTACCTCTTTGTGGGCGCTCCAAAGGTCGGAAAATCGTTCCTCATGGCACAGCTTGCCTATCATGTAAGTATGGGGATTCCGCTGTGGGGATATGCCGTAAATCGTAGAACTGTTCTCTATCTGGCTTTGGAGGACGATCACCGCCGCCTGCAAGACCGGCTTTACCGGATGTTCGGAGAGAACAGTACCGAAAATCTCTATTTTGCAGTCTATGCAAAACAGCTAAACAAAGGTCTGGAAACGCAGCTCAAGGGCTTTATTCGTGAACACCCGGACACACGGCTTATCATTATCGATACGCTGCAAAAAATCCGGGAGGACGGCGGCGAAAAGTGCAGCTATGCCAGCGATTATGAAATGATGGCCAGCTTGAAAAGCTTTGCCGACGAAAGCGGTGTTTGTCTGCTGCTGGTGCATCATACGCGCAAGCAGCAGGCCGATGATCGATTCGATATGATTTCCGGCACAAATGGTCTGCTCGGCGCAGCGGATGGCGCGTTCCTGCTCCAAAAGGAACGCCGGACAGACTGCTCCGCGACGCTGGACATATCCGGACGTGACCAACAGGATCAACGGCTCTATCTGACACGGAACAGCGAAAAGCTGATATGGGAATTGCAGCGGGCAGAAACAGAATTTCACCATGAAGCACCTGATCCTGTTTTAGAAGCAGTTGCGGCATTTATAACGTCGGAGCGCCCGGTGTGGTGCGGCACGGCAACCGAGCTGGCCGCTGCGCTGGAGATAAACATGAAGCCAAACGCTCTGGCAATGCGGCTCAATGTGCGGGCATGGCAGCTAAATTGCAAGTATCATATCTGCTATGAAAGCGCCCGCACCCACGCCGGAAGAAGTATCCGATTGACGCTCGATCAGGCTGCGTGTGACGACCGTGACGGCCGTGACGATCTTCCCGATACCGGCTCTGCTGTCTGAAAAGCCGTCACAGCCGTCACGGTTGTCACGGGGCGCGGGGTCAACTGTCAAGGGGGCATACTTGCGGGTGGAGATTGCCGCAAGGCAATACAACCCGAACCCCTTGACAGTTGGCACACGGGAAACACTTGCCGGGTGAGCGGAAAGGCGTGTGCCTTTCCGCTCTGCCTAACGGCGAGTGAAGAAGTTTAGGCGGGGTGCAGGGTGCCCTTTTCAAAGGGCAGCCCTGCTGGGGGTGCTGTCCGCAGACAGCGGGGGCAACGCCCCCACACCACCCCGTAGGGCGCAAATGCGCTTTTGATGGCCGCTGGCTGTCAAAAGTGCTTTTGCGTTACTTTCGCAGAAAGTAACAAAGGCACGCCGCTTGCGCGGCGGAAAGGAGTGAATGAATGAAACGAACGATCAGTGCAAGGGTTGGACGCGGCTCTGTAAATCACAACACCCGAAAGTTTCACGCAAAGAACACTGACCCGGAGCGTTCTCACCTGAATATCACCTATTGTGAGGAAAATATCAAAGCTGTTTACCACGAACTGTTTGACGAAGCTCTTGCACGATACAATTCCAAGCAGACCAGAGCAGACCGAAAAATCAAAGATTATTATGAGAAGATTCGTGCCAGCAAGCAGGAAAAGACATTCCATGAGATTATTCTGCAAGTCGGCAATAAGGACGATATGCACACAGGGAGCGACGAGGGTGAGCTTGCCGTGGAAATCTTAGAAGAATACATGACCGGCTTTCGGGAGAGAAATCCGCAGCTCCGCGTGTTTTCTGCACATCTGCACATGGACGAGGCCACACCGCATCTGCATATTGATTTTATTCCATTTACAACCGGCAGCAAGCGCGGCTTGGAAACGCGGGTATCTCTCAAACAGGCGTTGGCTGCACAGGGATTTCAAGGCGGCAGCCGCGGCGATACGGAGTGGAATCAATGGGTACGCTCGGAAAAAGATCAACTTTCGCTTGTGATGCAGCGTCACGGAATTGAATGGGAGAAGAAAGACACACACGAAAAGCACCTGTCTGTATTGGATTACAAGAAAGAGCAGCGGACAAAAGAAATTGCAGCGCTAGAAACCGTCAAAGCAGAAAAAGAGAGCGAGGTTGCGGAGCAAGAGCAACATCTAAGTGAGCTTGCCCCGGCGGTAAAGAACATGGAACGGCTGGCTGCGGACTTTTCCGCCAACCCGGAACAGATTCTACCGGAGGCAGGCGCATTGGAAACAGGACGCTCCTACCGCGAGAAAAAAGCAAAACCGCTGCTTGCACGAATTGTCAAGGTGCTGCGGGCATTATACCTTGCCTACGTCGAGCTGAAAGGAAAGTTTGAACGGCTACAAGCGGATTATGGACAGGTTCAGAAGGCCAACAGCCGCCTGTCTGAACGCTTGCAGGAAGTCAAGCTGGAAAACAAATCCCTCCGGCGCACCTCTGCCGACTATGCGCAGCTCAAACAAATCCTCGGCGCAGAACAGATTGAAGCAACGTTAAATGCCGCCAAACAGCAGGAAAAAGAGCAAAAACGTTCGCGCCGCTCCTTTGAACGATAAAGCGACAATACTATTCAGGCATCAAACACTATTTTTAGATAAACGAAATATGTTGACAAACGTTATCAGTTGTGATATTCTTCAAATATAACGTGCGTTAACATTTGCAAAAGGGGTGGTATGCAATGGAACATCTCAAACTGTCTGACGGCGAATGGAAATTGATGAAAATGCTCTGGGCGGGGCAGCCGCAGACGTTGGCGGAACTGGTGACTGCTTTGGACGCGGACACTGGGTGGAGCCGGGCGACGATCTTTATGATGCTCAAGCGTTTGATTGCCAAAGGCGCGGTCACGATGGACGACAGCGGAAAATTTCAGAAATACAGCGCAGCGATCACCTATTCTGATGTCGAGCCGGAGGAAACGGAATCGTTTCTGTCCAAGGTCTACGGCGGCAGTGTGGGCATGATGGTGTCTAGTCTGGTTGGGCGCGGTGCGCTGTCCGAACAGGAGATTCAGGAGTTAAAAGCCATTCTGGACGCAGCGGAAAAATAGGAGGAATCGGCATGCTGAAAGAAGTTTTGACCATTTCGGCGCATGCGCTGCGCATCCTGTTCCTGACGAAAAAGCGGCGCACCAGCGTATTGTGTGTGGTTCTGGCTTTGCTGCTCGTCGTGTCCGCGACTGGCTGCTCGTTTGCGGAGCTGACGCGGCAGAAAGCAGAAGAAACCACATTGCCGGAGAAGACGGAAAAAGGCATATCGGAAACCGCGCCTGCGCCGGAGCAGGCGCAGAAGGACGGTTTCCTGCGCGATGCGGCGCTGCGCACGAAGTTTACGCCGGATGCTGCACAGGTGCCGGACGATGAGATCGTCGGCTTTTTCCGCGCCGCCGAAGGTGCGCTTGCGGATAAGCAGGGACTGGAGTTTGTGACGCTGGATGGGTTTTCGCCGGAAAATTTCTTTCTGCTGTTTCTGACATGGACAGACGAGGATACGCTGCGCACCTGCCAGAATCCCGATGACAAGCAGTTATATTTCTCGCAAGACGTCATTTGCCGGACGCTGGACTGCTATTTTAAAGACTATCGCTTCGACATCACGCGCTGTGAAAGCTATGACGCACAAAGCGGTATGGTCGTTCTCCCGACTGCCTCTGTCAATGACGGCGCTCTGGATATGCGTTTTTATGGGAAGAAGCAGAATGGCGACATGGTAACATATGCCGTCGATTTTTACACTGCTGATGGCAATGGAGCATCCAAACGGCTTTCTCACCGGAAAGAATATACACTCCAATGCTATGACGGCGGATTCTATCTTCTGAGTGCCAATGGTGTAAACACGCCTGATCGGATCGGGGAAATTGGCGGCATTTGCCTCTGGGACGCATGGGACATGCTGCCGAAGACGCTGACAGAGGGGTTCACAGACCTTGGCGTCGTTGGCGTTTCGCGAGAGAACTATGACGTGGTCATGTACGGCCGCGACGGCCTGTATGTCCATGTGCTCCGTTTACAGGAGGGCAAGGAGCACACGGAGCGGGGGCTTGGTGACAGAGTGTGCGGTATCTATACGACATCCCCGGATTATCCGACACAGCGCGGCCTGCGCGTTGGCGATCCGGAGTCCCGGGCGATAGAGCTTTACGGTGAAGATTACCTGTGGTACACCTTTGGATATGAGCAGCAGGACGGCGTGATCACACGCATCGGTTTCTTTACATATTACGATGCATGGGGCACGGACGCGGTGATCGCGCCGCCGCCCGTTGATTACCTGCCGGAGAATTGATGGAGGGAGGATGATCGAAATGCGAGAGATTTTGAGCCTTTCGGCGCTGATTCTGGCTGTGCTTCTGGTGCGGGCGATATTCAAAAACCGCGTGCCGAAGCGGATGATCTATTGCCTGTGGCTGGTCGTGCTGCTGAAATTGTGTCTGCCGGGGACGCTGTTTTCTCTGCCGGTTTTTCCGGCGGCGGAAGGAACTGCGCCTGTGCAGACTGTGCAGACCACGCCGGTGGTTTCAACTGCGTCGACAATTCCAGCGCCGTCGACGACCACTGTACAGCCCGCGGCTCCGGTTCAAACAACGACGCAGCCGGAACAGACGGTGACGCAGCCGCAGGAGCCGGTCGCGAAGCCCGCAGTGCCCGCTGCGCAGGAGCCGGAAAGACCTACGGCAAAGCCTTTGACCGCTGCGCAGATTTTGAAAATCGTCTGGTTCAGCGGCAGCGCACTGCTCGGGCTCTGGCTGTTTGGTACATGGCTGACGTTTACGATTCGGCTCCACAAAGATAAGAAATTCCTCGGAAAACGGGGAAGGACGAACATTTACGTCTCAAAACGCATCAAATCGCCGTGTTTAGCCGGACTGATTCCGGCAGTCTACCTGACGGAAGACGTACTGCGAAACGACACGACCGAGCTGATCGTGCGCCACGAACTGACGCACCTGCGCCATCTGGACTTTCTGTGGTCATTCTGCCGGACGGCCGCTGTGGTCGCGTACTGGTGGAATCCGCTGGTCTGGCTCGCCGCGATCGTCTCCAAGCGCGATGCCGAGCTGGCGTGCGACGAGGCCGTCGCCGCGGGGCTCCTCGACAGCGAGCGCATTGCCTACGCAAGGGCGATCCTGGCCCAGGCCCCGCGCAGGGGTGCAGCCCTGAGCCTTGCCGGGCCGCCGGTCAAAGAGCGCATTTTGTTCCTCACGAAAAAGCAGCGCACGAGCGCTCTGTGTGTCATTCTGGCGCTGCTGCTCATCGTGTCTGCCGCTGGGTGCTCGATTGCGGAGCTGACGCGGCAGAAATCGGGAGAGATCACGCTGCCGAAGAAAACACAGACAGCTCAGGTCGAAACAACGACGAATATCACGCCGCAGGCGGATGCATGGCGGGAAGCAAATCTTCCGACTGAGTACGATCTGCTTGGCTGCTGTGACTTTGTGGACTGGTTCATTTTACTTACCGGCAGCAAAGCCCCCGGCTCGTCTGAGAATACCGGGTATACCGCATTTCAGGCGTTTGTGGTTCAGAAGGACGGCGAAGATTACACACTTGCAGCGTGGAACGGCACATCTGAATGGGATTCATCCGTCGGCTTCATGGTACATACGCTTGTCACAAACGACAGAACCGTGATCTATGGATTTACAACGGACACTGTCTTTGGCGTGTGGGATCAGGAGAATCGGCACGACGTTTCGTTTGACGAGATAACTGTGACCTTTCAGGATAGCAGTATCCCCTTGACGCGTTCGATTGACCCCGGAAAGCCGTTTCTCACATTCTCCGAGGGCACGCGAAGCATCGCTGATATCTCTTTTTCCGACGGTGAGCGGACGGCAAACTGGTCAGATGTATCGGGAGACGGACTGAACGAGCCGTCAGAACCGCTTGACAGCGCACCGCTTCTCTCGAAAAAGTCTTCCTGCACGACCTCGCTCCCCATCCCGGCCTCTTCCATGTTCGGTCTGACCGGGCGGGAGGCGGTGCTCTTTGACGCGGCAGTCGCGCAGCGGTATCCGCGCAGCGACAATGATATCGTGCTGCCGAGCCTGCGCGAATACGGTTCATTTGAGGAAAACGGGAAAACCGTCGTCATATGCGACCTGCATTACGATTTTTACTATGACTACACCGGCCCCGACTGGGAATGGAACGGGGGCGCGATGAACACATATCTGAGAGCAGAGTTGGAAACACAGGACGGTGCAGAGGTCTGCACGGGTTTTGAAATCTTCCCGGGCGGCAGTCCAAGCGACTGGATTTCCGGAGAATGCGGCCCGCTTGCCATGCAGAACGCGGACGGAGCGTGGGTCTTGCCGGAGGCAGCGGGAGACTGGTTCCCGGCAGTTGAGAATCCGTTCCAGCAGTATCTGGAGGTGATCGCCTCCACTGCCCCATCAAGTGACGCGCCTGCGGCGGATTCTCTTTCTGAGGATATGATTTGGGAATATGTTCACGAAAAGCTGGACTATGCACACTGGGCGCAGGACATGACGGCGGAATATGAGGATATCGTTCGGAAATTCCAGATCGAGGACAGCAAAATGAGCGATCTGCCGGGCGATGTTTCCCAGTGGCCGCGCTATTATTCCGCGTTTGTTGACTATTTCAGCGCTGCAAACGCCGACCTGCGGTATCTGGACGCAGATACCATCTGGACGAAGGACTTATCGGAAGACCGGCAATCATTGATCGTCACGCTGACGCGGGCGGACGTCATATTGATGCTCTCCTATTCGATCCAGACCTCGCAGATCACGGAGGTCAGCACACGCCGGAACGCAGTTCTGCAGAGCGTGACCGGGGATTCCATCACGGCTGAGCATATTACGCTGCTGAATGCCTCTCTCGAAGAGGATCTGCAAACGCTCAAGGCGCTGAATATTCCACCGCAGAATTATTATTATGGATATTACCGGGTCGATTCCGGCGAACTTTACACCTACAAGGTAGACCCGAACACATCCGTCACGATCTACGATATCGAGCAGGAATATGGCGCAGGCGAGGACCGGCTGTATACGTTCAAAACATGGCGGGACTTTGCCGCCGCTGTGCAGGAAAACGAAGGGCTGCTCGTCCAGCCGTATACGCTTACTTTGAAAAACGGCGTTGTGGTCAAAATCGAGGAAAAATTCTATCATTAAAAACGCTGCCCGCAGACCGTTGAAGCTGCGGGCAGAGTTTTTTATGGAGCGCGTTATGATGCCTGTTCGAACTGGCTGTTGTAGAGGGCGGCGTAGAAGCCGTTTCGCTGCATGAGTGTTTCGTGCGTGCCGCTTTCGATGATGTCGCCGTCCTTCATGACGAGGATGAGGTCGGCGTTTTTGATCGTCGACAGACGGTGGGCGATAACGAAGCTGGTGCGGTTTTCCGTCAGCTTATCCATGGCGCGCTGGATGAGCAGCTCCGTGCGCGTGTCGACAGAGCTGGTCGCCTCGTCGAGGATGAGCATGGGCGCGTTCTGGAGCATGGCGCGGGCGATAGTCAGCAGCTGCTTCTGCCCGGCGGAAATGCTGGTGCTCTCGGACAGGACAGTGTCGAAGCCGTCCGGCAGCGAACGGACGAATTTATCCAGCCCGCAGGCGCGGCAGACGCGATTTAATTGTTCATCGGTCACGTCCGACAGATTGTAGACAAGATTTTCCCGGACTGTGCCCTCAAACAGCCATGTGTCCTGCAGGACCATGCCGAACAGCTTGTGCACGTCCTCGCGGCTGAGCGCAGATGACGGCACACCGTCAATTCTGATGCAGCCGTCGGAGATCTCATAGAACCGCATGAGCAGGTTGACCATGGTCGTCTTGCCAGCGCCGGTCGGGCCGACGATGGCGACCTTCTGGCCGGGGGCGACGTGGGCGGAGAAGTCCTTGA
>ERZ779890.5031-NODE-5031-length-10638-cov-34.353586_pt1 | contig 10638 bp, 6 predicted proteins | sample MGYA00511553_ERZ779890 | MGnify/ENA primary metagenome ERZ779890 (study PRJEB29588, sample SAMEA2152064) | human gut metagenome | biome: human gut; feature: human-associated habitat; material: faeces | place: Denmark | collected 2008/2010 ...
TAATAAGCCTGTTTTTCTCCGCACTCGGAGTGGCTTTTACAAAGCACGGGGAGCTGGGCGTGTCGCCGATCTCGTCTGTTGCGAATGTAATGAGTTATAAGCTTGATTTCTTCACGCTCGGTGTATGGCTTATAATCTGGAACTGCGTGCTGATACTCGGACAGATACTGATACTTCGTAAGAAGTTTCAGCCGATACAGCTTTTACAGATACCGCTGTCGTTCCTGTTCGGATATTTTACCGATTTCGGACTTTGGCTCGTGGGCTTTATTCCTGCGGAAAACTACATAGTGCGCCTTATTATGGTAGTTATCGGAATTGTCATACTCGGTTTCGGAGTATCGCTGTCGGTTTCCGCGAATGTTATAATGAACTCGGGAGAGGCTTTTGTAAAGGCGATAGCAGATACGGCGAACAAGAATTTCGGTAATGTAAAGATAGTTTTTGATGTAAGCTGTGTGGTGCTTGCGCTGATACTTTCACTGTTGTTTTTTGATTTTACGATAGTGGGAACAAGGGAGGGTACTGTTATTTCGGCGCTGTGTACCGGTCTTGCGGTGAAGCTGTTCCAAAGATTGACGAATGAGCCTGTGAACAGACTTTTGAGTGATTGACGTATTGTAAAAAAGGACAGACGTGGAGCGAGGGATAGTGCGGTTTTTGGAAGGGTTGGTTTTGGGCGAAGGCAGCTAACGACAAGAATATAAAAAAGCGGTCACAGCATATCACTGTAACCGCTTTTATTGATTATTGCTTTGTGTAACTCCCGCCGTTTTGCCGTCCTTTAAATATATATTGCGTTATTAAAGGCGGAATTTGGGGCGGCACATTGCCGCATTTTCGTTTGATTTTCCGTCAGCACTACAAATCATTCCCGCCGTTTTGCCGTCCTTTAAATATATATTGCGTTATTAAAGGCGGAATTTGGGGCGGCACATTGCCGCAGGCGGAATTTGAAGTGCCGCATCGGCATCAACCTTCGTATTCGGAGAATTTGGGAGCGTTGGCTATTACGTCGGCTTCAAGAGCCTGCGGTAATTGCTCGTAGTGGTCGAACTGAGCGGTGAAATGACCTAAGCCTCTGGTTATCTGACGGATAACGGTCGCAAGGTCGGTTATCTCGGACTGGGGCATCTGAGCGTCAAGCTCGGTCATACCCTGTTCTTCCTCGCTGGGATTCATACCGAGAACAGTACCTCTGCGCTTGTTGATGACCGTCATTATATCACCTGTGCTTGCATCGTCAAGAATTACCTTTACAAGACAGATAGGCTCGAGTATGCAAGGCTGAGCTTCTGCAAGTCCCTGCTTGTATGCGATATGAGCTGCCATTTTGAACGCCTGCTCGGAGCTGTCTACAGGGTGGTATGAGCCGTCAAGCAGAGTAGCCTTCAAATTAACGACAGGATAGCCTGCCAGTACACCGTGTGCTGTCGATTCTGCAAGACCCTTTTCAACGGCAGGGAAATAGTTCTTCGGAACGCTTCCGCCGAAAACCTTTTCCTCAAATACAAGAGTATCGCTGTCGCAAGGCTCGAATTCAATCTTTACATGACCGTACTGACCGTGACCGCCCGACTGCTTCTTGTGCTTGCCTTCAGCCTGTACTTTTTTGCGGATAGATTCACGGTAGGCGATTATCGGGTCGGAAACTATTACATCCACGCCGAATTTAGCCTTCATCTTTGAAATTGCGGCGTCAAGGTGCTGTTCGCCAAGACCGCCTAATATACGCTGATGCGTTTCGTGGTTGTGGTCGTAGCTTAATGTCTTGTCTTCCTCGACCATACGCTTTATCGCATTGCTTATCTTGCCCTCGTCATTTTTATCCTTTGCAGAGATAGCCTTGAAGAAGCAGGGAACGGGGTATTTTTCTGCGGCGAATACCGTTTCATCGCCTGATGCAGTGAGCGTATCGCCCGTGTTTGCACTAAGCTTTGTTGCGGCTACTATGTCGCCTGCGTAGGCTTCAATCATATCCTCTGTTTTCTTGCCCTGCATACTGAGAAGCTTACCGGGCTTTTCAAGATTGCCTGTTGTGCGGTTAACTACTTCAGTTCCTGCGGCAAGAGTACCGTTGACTATCTTTATGTAGCTGAGCTTTCCGACAAATGGGTCGGCTACTGTCTTGAACACCTTTGCTTCAAGCGTGTCACGGCTTGCATACTGTACTTTTGAGCCGTCCTCGCAAAGCTCGCCGTCTGTTTCATCGGGGCTCGGGAGCATATATATTATGGTGTTGAGCATCATATCAATGCCTGCGAGAGTGTCGCCCGAACAGCATACAACAGGTGTGATGTAGCCCTTGTGTATACCGTCGTGAAGTCCCTTTACTATCTCGGCCTCGGTGAAGTCCTCGCCCTCGTTTTCAAAGTAGCGCATCATAAGCTCTTCGTCCGTTTCGGCTACAGCCTCAGCCATTGCGGCACGCAGACCTTTCAGACGGTTTTCAGACGCAGGCATGGGTACTTCGGTAGGTACGCCGTTGTCATAAGTATATGCCTTCATTTCAAGCAGGTTTATGTAGCTTTCAACGGTGCCGTACTTGTCAAAGGGAACTACTATGGGGCATATAGACGGACCGAACTGCGTCTTAAGTTCCTCAAGACACTTGTAGAAGTTGCTGTTTTCTTCTTCCATACGGGTGACAACAAACATTGTCGTTTTGCCGTGTTTTACTGCCTCTCTGTATGCTTTTATAGTGCCGACCTGAACACCGTCCTTTGCGGGAAGCGCTATTACAACGCTTTCTGCGGCGCTGATTCCTTCATAAAGTCCTGCGGCAAAATCAAACTGACCGGGAGTATCGAGAATATTTATTTTAACGTCTTTCCACTGGCAGTAAGCAAGCGAAGTACCGAGTGAGATCTTTCTCTTTATCTCTTCGGGATCATAGTCGCAGACGCTGTTGCCGTCCGATACTTTGCCCATTCTCTCAATCTCGCCGCACTTGTAGAGCAGGCCTTCCGCTACGGATGTTTTACCGCTGCCGCCGTGTCCTGCGAGGGCTATGTTTCGTATGTTTTTGCAAGTGTAAGTTTTCATGGTTTTATCCTTTTATCCTTTCATCAAAAATTCGGATAAATACATTATATACGGATTTTGGAAAAAATACAAGGGATTTTTCGTGAAAACTGAAATACGAGTGTAGAAATATATTGTTTGTTTTTGTGCATAACGCACAAAACGTTTCTGCGATTATTAATGTTTCTTTACAATTGTGCAACACGGCAGTATAATTAATTTTAACAAAAGAAAAGAGGAACAGGATGAATATTACGGTAAGAGAATATAAAAGTACGGACGCACACGCTGCGGCAGAAATATGGAACGAGGTTGTGCGTGACGGAGTTGCATTTCCTCAGGAAAATGAAATGAGCGACACCGACGCGGACGAATTTTTCCGTTCACAGAGTTATACAGGTATAGCCTGTGACAAAAACGGAAAGGTATATGGATTGTACATACTTCATCCGAACAATGTCGGCAGATGCGGTCATATAAGCAATGCAAGCTATGCTGTAAGCTCTTTTGCCCGCAGAAAGGGTGTAGGCAGAGCGGTAGTCACCGATTGTATAAAAAAGGCTAAGGAACTCGGCTTCGGAATTCTACAGTTCAATGCGGTGGTGGCAAGCAACACTGCGGCATTGGCATTGTATAAGTCGCTCGGATTTACACAGCTTGGTGTTATTCCTGACGGATTCAGGCTGAAAGACGGAAATTACGAGGACATTATTCCGCATTATATCAAGCTTTAATATATAGTACCATTATTATATGCCTACAGACAAAACCGCCGTTATCAAAGTTAGATACTCTGATAACGGCGGTATTTAATACCACTAACCTATTATTGCATATTACAAAAAGAACCGCATTTTATGCGGTTCTTTACTGGCTGGGGTGGAAGGATTTGAACCCTCGAAATGGCGGAGTCAGAGTCCGATGCCTTACCACTTGGCGACACCCCAATATTCGGTTTTGTTGCCGCTGTCGTGACAACGTAGATTATTATATCACAACAAAACTTTGATGTCAAGCGTTTTTTTAAACTTTTTTTACTTTTTCATGAAAAAGTATGCGCAATAAATACAAAAAGTATATTTCGCCTAGAATATCGCAATCTGTAATATGATTTACCGATCTTTTTGTTCCTGTCCTTTGTTTACTATGAAAATTCCAAGACTGATAAACACAAGTGCAATGAGTGCTTCAGGTCGGAATGCCTGCTGTGTCTCACCCAGCAGAAGCGCCGAGAGCAGTACTCCGCATACCGGGTTCATAAATCCGAACACTGCAATCTTTGATACAGGATTATATTTCAGTAGTGTGCTCCATATCGAATAGGCGCAGGCTGAAATAAAAGCAAGATAAAGGAGCATAAGCATTGCTGGCGCGGGACTTCCGACAATGCCCAGACTTCCGCCGGCAATCAATCCTATAACAGTCATTACAGCACCGCCGAAAAGAAACTGCCAACCGCTGAGCATCATAGTGTCTGTATCAGCAGAAAAGCGCTTTATAAGCACCGATGACAGTGCGTATGCAACTGTGGAGATAAGGATAAATCCGTCGCCGGTAAGATTGAATCCGCTGAGCAGCGAGCTGTCGAGATTGATTACGATAATACCCGCAGTGCCGAGCACGCAACCCGTTATCTTGAGCCATGTCAGCTTTTCCAGACGGAATATAAGCGATGATATAAGAATGCAGACGAACACGCTCATCCCCTCAATAACGGAGGACTTTACGCCGCTTGTGTTTGCAAGTCCGATATAGAAGAACAGATATTGCAGAATAGTCTGGAACAAGCTCAGCGAGATAACCTTCGGCACTTCACGGAGTTTGGGTATCATCGGTTTTTTGTGCATAATACTGCCGGTTATGATAACCATAATTCCGGCTATGAAAAACCTTACTCCGGCAAATAATATCAGCGATGCCGGGTTTGCCGTATCTACAGAGAACAATCCGTATCCTATCTTGACGCACGGAAATGCACTGCCCCACAGTGCAGAACAGAGCATTGCAAGCAACGCCGCAATATATGTTTTTCTGAGTGTATCCGCTTTCATAAAAACCTCGTATATAACAAAATCAAGCGGCACTGTCGCAGGCAGACAGTACCGCTTTATATTTTAACACCCGACAGCTCCGGGGTCAATACTGTTTATTAAGATAGTTGATTATTTGTTCAGCCGCATTGCAATTACGGAAATGTCGTCGCTTTTGTCTTCACCCGCATAAAATCTGGCAGTAGCAGCTACTTCTTTTGAAAATTCCTTTAAGTCGGGCTCCTTGTCCATTTCGCGGTAAAGCCACTTCTCGTTAAGTTCTGCGCCGTCGCTTGTCATTACTATCATGTCGCGGCTTCCTATCGTGAATGTCCTGCGGTCGTAGACAGGTTCGTCCTTTACGCCGACAGGCAGTCCTTTACAACCAAGCCGCATACAGCGGCTTCCGCACTTGATATAGGTATTTGCACTGCCTGCCTTATACAAGTCGGTTTTACCGCTGTACAGGTCGACAGCACATATCTCAAGCGTTGCAAAGCTCTCGTCGGAGGACTTGCACATAAGGGATGTATTGATTACGTTTATCGCTGCGTCTATACCCACTCCCGCTTGCAGCAGTCTTATCAGCATACCGCAGGCAAAGGACGAATCCACACGCGCTCTGCTTCCGCTACCCATGCCGTCCGACAAGACTACATAGGCAATGCCGCTCTTGTCAATGAAGCTGTCGTAATAGTCGCCGCAGGCGGTGCCTTCGGTTTTACTGAGCTGGCATATCTCAATATCAAGCGTATAGGTAGTGCGGGAGAAAACGCTGAGCTTACAGCCGCCGCCCACACGGCTTATTGCAGGGAGGTCAAAATGTCGGCGGAAAGCAAGCGTCAGTGCTTCGCAGATATCCTGCTTTGATGCAAAAAAACCGGTATCGGAATAGGCTTCTACCGACATCCTGCCCTGTTCGCCGAGCTGAACGCTGACAGCATCGGCATCTTCACAGCCGAGCTTGTACAGTACGTTTATCGCAGTTTCATTATATTCGGGCTCAATGTCGCCGCTGTTTTCGATTTCATCCGATAACTGGGACAGGATCTGTTCTGTTGCCGATAACTGAGCGGTCAGAACAGACCTCATGCGTGCTATTCTCCTGCGTTCCGCTTCATTTTCGGACAATGTGGTGTAAAGCTTGTGTATTTTGTCGCATAACTGCTCCTTATGCGGACAACGCCCGGATAATGGTGCGGAAAACAGTTCCGGAGTGGGTTCTTCACCGCTTTTAACAGCATTTGTAAGTCTGGCAAACTGTTTTATGCTGTCGCCGTATTCTTTTCCCCAGCATTGCATATTATATCTGCATTTTCTGCAAATACTGTCACAGGCTGTATTATATACCCAGCTCATATCTCTCGGCTGAACGTTGTCAAGCTTTTCGGCAGTAAGTCCGACTGTGCGCCGTACCTCTGCAATTGCACCTTCTGCAAACTTAAGCCGTTTCGCAAACAATCTGCGTATACTGTTTTCGCCTGCGGTCAGCCTGACCATATCGGTCTGTTCAACGGTAAGCTTTGACGGGAGGAGCATAAAGACTGCCGACGACATAAAAATATCAGCCGCTACGGCAAGCTTTGAGTTGTCCATTGTAAAAAAGGCGGTGCAGATTGTAGCAGTCAGCACGAACGCTCCTGCTGCGCTTATCTTCTTTCCGCCGCAGAACATACCTGCGAGAGCCGCCGCAGGTGTAAGAGCCGCCGCAAGAAACGCATTGCCGTCCATACCTACCGATGCGCCAAGCGCACAGGCGGCGGCACACACTGCACCCGCTCCGCTCCCGTACTTCATAGCGGCGCAAAGAGCCAGTCCCGATGCAAAGATAACACCGAAATTGAATACGCCTATGCTGTAGTGCGACAAAATCCCAGATACTATGGCACAGCCGCCGATAACGCAGATAAAGCTGAGAGGGTCGCTCCTGACAGTCACCTTTACAAGCTCACGCTTTGACGACAGGCGCATAAGCCTGAGCGCCACGACTGCACCGCCGCCTGCCATAGCAGACAGGATAATGCAGTTCATAATATCGCTTACGGAGGACGAGGTTAGAAAGTTTGCGGCAAAAACAGAACCTGCCGCAGTTATAGCCGATACCGCATCGGAAGCGGCGGTTTTTCTGCGGGAAACGATAAGGCGGATAGCGACCACCGACAGCAGTGCCGATGTGACGGTAACGCCGTCCGAATAATTGCCGCCCAGAATATAGCCTGCTACACTGCCGACAAAAGCGCTTATACAATCGATACCGCTCATCGCCGCCGCAAACGACGCCGCAAACGGCGACGGTTTTCCGAACACGGTACTCATGGAAATGACCGCCGCAATAAGCATTACCGTACCGCATCTTATCACCGACCGGTCGCGTATATGTACGTTGTTATTTGTTACTGCCCTTGACATTGTAAACATCCTTTCGCAAATGCAGATATTCCCGATGCAAAACGAAAAAAGCGGGAATATCAATATGTTATTATTTTACAATTGGTATACGGCGCTTTTTGTCGCAGTAAGTAACAGTACTGCGCAAAGAAATACGGGAAATGTCGGGCAAAGTATTATACGGGCAGAAGCGATAGTATTCGTGGCAAAGGGATAATATACGACGATTTGTATACAAATTGCGTATGTTACGGTTTGTGTTTTTTGAAAGTCTGATCGGCAAAACAGGTGCGTCTTATATTTTATCGTATGGATGTGAATTATAACCAAATTCAGATCTGCAAATTTTGCTGTTTTATATGCTGATTTTGTCGGATGGGTTGAAAGACAGAAAAGAAAAATGTTATTATCAATACAAAATACAGAGAAATTGTGCGAACAGTGACAATTACGGAAAAAGAGTAAAAGGAGTAAATCAATGAATGGTAAGAGAGTTAAATCGGCGATAATGTCGGCGGTGATTCTGTCGGCGGTGATTCTGTCGGCGGTCGCCGTGAGCGGTTGCTCGGCTGATGGCGGAGTTTCACTCAACGAATCGGGCGTGAAAGCAGAATTATCTGCTTTTTTCAACACTTTCGGCAAAGATGAAAGTGCCGAAACCGAAAGTCGGACATCTTCCGACAGCATATCTGTCTCAACAATCGAAAAGAAGCCTGAAACCACAGCGGTTACAACAAAGAAAGACAATACGACAAAAGCAGAATGGAAAGAAACAAAGTCTGAGGGTACAAAGTATGTGACGGTCGGCTGTTACAGCAGAAAAAAAGCCATTCTGGGCTCTGAAACGGTAAAGCTGTATAACGTCAACGATAAGGTTACGGTGGTCGCTGTGACCGATACGGGTTATGCAAAGCTGAAAGACGGCACATTTATACATACAGATTATCTGTCGGACAGTAAGGTGACAGTCACGGCCGCACCGACGACTACAACGACTAAGGAACCGGCACAACAGAAGCCTGCACATTCGCAGGTTTCCGATGAGTACTCGTGGGCGATAAATCCGAGTTATGCGTATGATGATGTGGCTGTAGTTAAACAGTTTGAAACTCCGTGGGGAGAAGGAACTCTTGCGTCTTTTGTAAGAGAAATAAACGGTGTGTGTCAATACAATCCGGGAAAAGAATATAAAGGAATTTTTACGGCGACAGATACTTCAGGTAAATGTGGACTTATAGACATAAACGGAAAGACGATACTCGTTAGTAAATATGACAAAATCAATATTTCAAACTGGATGTACAGATATCATTATATTGAGGTCAGCTATCTGAAAGATAGCGATGGCGACTATAAATATTATAAGGATTATTGGTTAAACGAAAATTTAAATGAGGTAGAACCTTCATCGGGAATCGGAAGCGATCCGGGATCGGTTTATTACTATGATATAGATACCGGTCGAATTTATTTTGATGACTTGATGATGGGAAATAAAGAGTTGACCGGTGACGAACTTTCGGAAGTGTACAAACCGGTAGTTTCATCTGTAACTGCCGAGGGAGAGACAATACTATTATATGGAGAGAAAACGTTACAACACGATTTTTATACCGATAAGCCGGGAACGGGAATGTATGGGCTTATATCAGGCGGTAAAATAACAGTACCAATGGAATATGACGGCTATTTTAAATCTGAAACAGCCGATATATTCAGCGATTGCAACAGAATAGTTTTCTGGAAAAATAACAAGATATACGTTTTCGACAAGAACGGAAAATGCTATTCAGACGGTAAATATGACAAGACTGATAATGATAATCAGGAGCTTTACTATCTGAACGGCTATCTGCCTGTATGCAAAAGCGGCAAATGGGGAATAATCAAGCTTGCTTGAAATAAAGGAGGAAAATTATGATCAAAGGTGTTAAGAGATTAGGCACGGCGGTACTGTCGGCGGTTATGATGCTGACGGCTGTTGCTACACCGCTGGGGATAAGTTGCCGTTTATCGGTGACAGTTCGGCTATTATTGCAGGAGCAGAAACTTATGGGTTATACTACCGTATACTTAACGGCGTAGGCGGTTTCAAGGTTAAATCCACAACCAAGACTTCAATAACGCTCGGCTGGAACAAGGGTACAACGGCGAGCGGCTACCAGTTACAGCAGTACAAGGGCGGTAAGTGGGTGACTGTTTACACCGGCACTAAGGCTACCAATACAAGCTATACTGTAAAGAATCTTAAGGCAGGCACAGCCGGCTACAAATTCAGAATAAGATTACGGTTCATCAAAGCAGTATGGCTCGTGGAGCAAGGTGCTGACAGTCAAGACAAAGAAGTAAAAGCATTATAAATTAATAGTAAAGGACATCGGTCGGAAACGGTCGGTGTCCTTTTTTGAATCAAATTTGCAAGAAAAACAGGGTAGAGGATGAAACGAATATTGCGTAACAAGCAAAAAATCCACCGCCCGAAAGCAGTGGATTTTCTTTATATTCGGTTTTTTTAAATCGCCAAATTCCGAATCCGCATTATCATATTGTAACCGCCGGTAACGGAGGTTACGCATATCGCCGACAATCGGAAAGGCGAATTTGAAGCGGCACATTGCCGCACCGCCGGTAACGGAGGCTACGCATATCGCCGACATTCGGAACGGCAAATTTGAAGCGGCCTATTGGGTCATGCCGAGTTCTATTGCCTTTATGTTAGCGTCTATAAGATGGGCTTTCTTAGGCGGGATAACCTTTGCCATAGCCTTCTTTACCGTTTCCATTGTGGTAAATTTCGTTTCCTTAAGAAGCTTTCCGACAAGGATAATGTTTGCCATGCCCTTCATATCATGCTCGTTTGCGAGAGCTGTTGCAGGTACATAATATACATTGATGTCCGTCCTGTCGCACTTTGCGTCAACAAGCGTACTGTCGATAATAACAGTACCGCCGGGTACAACAGAATCAATAAACTTATCGTAGCTCGGAGTGTTCATTACTATAAGTGTGTTCGGTGTGTCAACAAGGGGCGAGCCGATAGGGTCGTCGCTTATACATACAGAGCAATTGCAGGTACCGCCGCGCATTTCGGGACCGTAGGAAGGAAGCCACGAAACCTCCTTGTTCTCATACAGTCCGAAGTATGCGAGCATTTTTCCCATAAACAGTATGCCCTGTCCGCCGAATCCGGCAAGAA